>Ga0136643_10004647_pt1 | contig 19056 bp, 13 predicted proteins | sample TergutLab28metaG_FD_96883 | JGI IMG/M metagenome (GOLD analysis project Ga0136643, IMG submission 96883) | Labiotermes labralis P1 segment gut microbial communities from Petit-Saut dam, French Guiana - Lab288 P1 (version 3) (version 3) | ecosystem: Host-associated > Arthropoda: Insects >...
AGCCACAGAGTTTCTCAGTTCTCTAAGTTTCCAACGCCGGCATTTTGATAAGCATTTTTACCTAGCTGTTTTCAAATACATATTTGTGATGCATTGAGTTTAGTAGTTCCGATTTAAGATCAGCATGAACAACAACAACTCGAAGTATTTACGGGTCATTAAAATTACGCAATTAACTCTTGCTAAAAAGACTGAGACTAACAATTTAGGTCATGAGACAACCGACTTAGGTACTTCTGTGTCGTCATCATCAAGCAGAAAACAAACTTATATGAGAAAATTTAACTTTGTTATATACGGTGAACATAAGTGATTGAGTGGCTGTGCTGAAGCAAATGCTGTATTTCGCTTTTCGTATTTTTGTTTGGAAGAGACACAACTTGGACAAAAACTGGAGTGCCGGCTGTAAAACATTTGGGTGAGAAAGTTAAAAAACCTGAAGATTCTGAAAAACACCCACAGAACATGATTGATATTAGGGACAGTAAACATTGCGTCATCGCTCAGCAAGGCCTGCAGGCAACAAACGAATACGTAAAGCGAGAAAGTGAGAAAAAACCAAGATATTGTCTCAAAATTGATTGACTGTATAAAATTTTGTGGTGAATTTGACCAGCGGGGTAATAATGAGAGCTCGCATTCGCCGAAAACTTGCGTTTTTCGAAGATCGTTGGAATCCTTGAAGACCAGTTTCATGAACCCCACAACTTTTAGAGGAACCTCCAAGATTATCCAAAATGAGCCTTTAGACTGTCCCCTTGACATATGTCACGATGAAATATGTACTGAAATAAAACAAACCAAATTCTTATCTTAACGTTGTATATACCGTGTATGATGTTCGTATCACCTTTTATTGACCAACACTTATGCACCATTCTGTGCTTACTAGATCACGTATTTATTATAGTTCCAACGCGTTTCCGTATTCGCCGACACCATCTTCAGGAGCCCTGTTCAACTGCCAGTTACTTGAAACACATAAGATGATCACAAGCCCTCGTTGGCCGCACGCTACAAGATCTCACTCTTTGACACAGAATCACAACTTTTAATTATTTTTTATAATTAAAATTTGTGTATCCTGTGTGATAGGTAAACGATGATAATTATTGAAAGTTGTGTATTGTGTGCAACAGGGCGACCTTGAAACGTGCGAGTGCTTGTGATCATTTGATGTATTTCAAAGAACTTGCAGTTGAACGGGGCGCCAAGAAGATCGTGTCGGCGAACACCGAAACGCGTTGGTACTTTAACTAACATGTGATCTAGTATACATAGGATGATGCATAAGTGTTGATCACTATAAGGTGCTTTATATATTTCTATTAATCAATAAAAGGCGTCAAGCCAAATTATTTTCTGTAATGTCAGATGACGCAGCTGACTTTTTGGAGCATACACATCAATTTATTGCTTAACGTTACGAATTACAAGGCGCTGTGCATCCAAGATTCTGGGGATCCCTTAATCCGAAAACTAAAAAAAAACTGAAGGACTAGCAGAGGGTATTCTAGAATAGAGCATTATAGTTCTGAGTGGTGATAACAACGGACTTGTTCGAACGAATGACGGCGCAGCCGTAATGAGCCACGAGAAAAGGTGAACAGACAGTCATTACACAACCATACTGATATCCCTTTTTTTATGCACTGCTATACACATCAGTTTAATTTAATCGCGGAAACGATGGAATTATAGAATTCACAAGCTCTTGTTTTTAGTAGCCTTGCTACACTACCTGCGGTTTTTGCTAAGTCGCCCTCGCGATTAGCCGTACTTGACAGTGTTTCTAAACGCATCCCTCGAGAATCAAATACTGGATGGAATGTTAATAACCAAGTAGTTAATACTGTTCGTGAAAGTAAATAATTTCTCAAAGAATGCTTTGAAAATCTTTAAATTAACTGCCATCGGACAGCTGCAAAAGCAGCTTCAGGACTTCTCCGTATGATAAACGACGAAGACTTAAGACTTTTTGTTAACATTTTTCCATTACGTCATGCTTCGTGTCGATATTTCGTGCAACAAGCTACATCGTGGTAATGCTACCACCACTAGCATTTATGATGTAGTGAATGAATTTCTTGAGGCCATCACCACACAGAAGAATGAAGTTCCCAAAGCCTCGTACCATCAAGAGAACCCTCCATGGACGAGAAGGAAGTAAATTACTCAAAATCTTGCCTTTGCAAAAGAGGTGTACGTTACTGTTACCTGTCCGGCGAAAGAGATATTTGCTTTCACTAAACACCTGTCAGCAGCCAAGTTGTGTAGCTCCTCTCTTTTCCAAGAAAATGCAAATCACCGTCTCCGTACTTCCACCGAACTTCATGAAGCTATTAGCTTCATGAAGTTTTGTTGAAGTCGTATTTAACCTTTGAGGCCTGATCTGTGTGTAAATTGTGTTTAAAAATGAAGTTTCTGCCACACAGAGAAAACGTCGTCTCTGTTATACAGACCACTGGATTCATACTATAAGGAAAGTGATAGGTGTTTATTCTGATAACCATTCGAAACAAACCTATGGGTAAAATGCAATGTTTTTTTGAATGTGTAAGAAAGACGTACATGTAACAGCAGTTGTGTTTTGAAGATTAACGTGTTGCGGCTAATGATATCGAACTTGCCGTTTTTCCTATTTGCACGGTGTTGAATATTCCAGATTCTTTGTTTTAGTTTGAAATAGCTCAGAACTCGAGGCAAAACGACCATTCCGGAATTACAACTACTATTATATTACATGTAGCCCCGTGTCCTGTAGGTCTATTTCGTATCGATTAACACATACGTCCTTTTTCAGAACTTCGTAAATAAGCTATATTCTGATATTTCGTGACACATGGTCAGCGCATAATAATAACGGCTTTGTTTAGTGCCTATCAGTGAAATATCAGTGGCTTGCGCAAGTTGCGGTTGTACGCAAACTTGACCAACTGTTTGGCAGACAGAATCGGATCTTCCATTGGGATATTCTGTATAAATAGGATAACTTATGACTGTTTAATTTGACGTATCAGCAGCGATCGTTAATAGCTGCCAACCTAGTAAACAGACGAAGTAGCGACTTAGAAGTGGGTAGGGCTCTCCATTTGATGCAACAGAGTGCAACTGTGTATACGTCGTTGCCCTTAATGTTAATTCATTGCAGATACACATTTGGTGTTGGGAGATTGGTTACCCTTCACATATGTTTTTGCGGGGAGATGACAATTGATTTTCCTTACAGTTCTTTAAAAATTAATCTTGATATATTTTATTAACTGCAGTTGGGTTGACACCCGGTGGCAGTAGTACAGTACACATTTACACACAAACAATACGCAGAAAAACACAATGAAATAGAATACACAGAACAGAGCATACACAGCAATGAGAATACATACACATAGCAATAAAATTGTATAATTTACAGAATTAAACGGAAGCATACAAAACATACAACCATATATACAGTGATTAAAAAAAGGTGCCAGAACAATATGAAAGAAAGTGATAAACGATAAAGCCATATACGCAGCAAACTTAATATGATCTATATATCTTCTAATAATGGTAGACACCCCGTTACTAAGACCTTCACTCCACTTCACTACACTTAACTCCACTTCACTACACTTGTTGATACTTCACTGCTTCTCATTTCAACTTCAACCAACTACACTTCACTACCTTCGCATTTGGCTTAACCCCATTTACATTTCCTACCGCTCCATTTCACCTCACATCACTACAATTCGCCTCACTTTACTTCACTGCGCTTTTAGACTATTTTCACCAGTCTGTGTGTTAGTTATGGCCAGCTCTTGAAACTGTTTGGTATTCTTTGTTTACGTCCTGTTCTACCTCACGTACATTTTCGATTAGTAGAGTAGGTACTAAGGGAAGGATAAACTACTGTAAATTGAAAGAGGACACACTAGATCGCTCCCTCAGGATGACTCGATTTAGAAGAGGCTATGGACCTGTCGTAAGACAGACTGCGTATGAGTGAATGAAATGAATGAATGAATGAATGACAGTCGGTTTGTAAAAGTGGTGTCTTTTACCATTCTGAATCAGAGTTTCAAATAATATGTCGGTGCTATCCTACTTATAGTCAGTTCCAAACACGATTAATAATCGCATAAAGCAGTATCTCAGCACGAGATAGTAACACGTGGACATCTTATCAACAGCTGAAGAGAAAATACTATGGAAACGTTAAAACACATTATTTGGTCCGTCTGCGGAGCAAAATCGGGAGGAAATTCGAAGTAAGGAATTTCTTTTACAAACAAATACAAACCAGCCAACCAAGACTGAGGTAAGCCGATACGTACATGATCAAAGGTGAGATTCCGTGTTACAAACAAATCGCCAGCAAAGGAAGAAATTTGTAGTGCTTGCTTCTTGCTGCATCTCTGAAAAATAGGTCATTTGATTTTTTGCCAGAAATGCAGTATCTGTTGTCCTGAAATGTGGGTTGGTGCGAAGCAGAAAGCTACATCCTTTTGTGGTGGATGACAGTGATCTGATGTGTACCAGCAAGTGATCATAGTTTTTCCTACTGAAGTACTTTTCGATAAGTTTTAATTATTTTTAAAATTCCTTTTAACAGTTACACTAGTAAACACGTCCGTGAGATATTATTTTACATTCGTCATGGTAGGCCTATATTGAATGTGTTTTAGCGCCGAAAATTATTCTTGCTCGTGTATTTTACGCATTACAGCATGTTTCGTCTGAAATGATCGAAATAGTGAGTGTTGTGGGCCTTGGTGACTGTACGTACGTAGTGCAGACAATAATAAACATGGTGGGTCGAAATACGGTACGGGCGCAATGCAGGCAATGTAGTGGGTCGCAGTTTCCGTGCGTGGTGCAGACAATAATAAATGTAATGGGCCGCACCGCCGTTGTGGCTCCTATCGATTTGTGTTGCTGCTTCTGCCCTCCATAAATTCCCAGTACGCAGCCGTGTAGTTTTTCGCTAAGAGTTCAGGGGAACAGTGAAGGTTTGAATTTGTGCTAATGCGCACAGAGTTTTCTCTAATATAAGGCCTAACATGGGGATGTGTTTATTAAATAAGTAGACTATCTTGACTTTAGTAGACTTCTTTTTTTACCGTTTGTATGTCTTGGTGTATCATCATTCATATCGTGTACCTCTGATATTTAAACATTTGGTGGATATTTTAGCCCTGCTAGTTGTACTTCTTCACATTACCTTCAGATAAACGTGCATTTTCAGTATCCGTATATCATTGATCAGTATGTTTACTTTGCCCTTTATTCCTATAAACATTCATGTCCTTGTTTTTATATAAGAACTGTGTATTTTCTCTGCCAACTTCAAAGAAACAAAAACGCAACAGATTGGCACCTGTAGTCCATTTCGATAGATTGTAGTTATAATCTGCCGTTGACACTGAATTAGACATTGTCTTTTATTGTACTTCATTAAATATTCACTACATCCAAAATGTTCCAAATTTATAGTGCTTGTTTTGTATCGTGTTGACTTTTCTTACGCCACTAGTCATTACGTGGAGAGCAGTGAATTTTGAGTCGATCTGCGTGTAGATTTCGGTTTATCATGGCCGATACGAACCAAAATGAAATTATCATTTAATATGGACGTCACAAAACGGGCTGCAGGCGAAAATGTGTGTGGTAGTCTTTGAGATGAAACATGCGGACAAACAGATAGGAGGAACCTGTTCAAATTAATTTATGCTGCTGGCTGTCAGCCAGAGATGTTATTGAATTTTGTCAACGTGAGAACTTCAAGACGATTAGAGGATGCTTGTCACCTCGTGTTCATTTGATACACTCTGTGAAATTAGCGCACAAAGTTTATGTTTGTAGAATACACTGGTTCTGATAATTGTGCGTTATTTAGTATAATAGACGCCAACAAGATGCACAGTTCCTCAACTTTACTTTACGTATTTTGATATTTTGTTTCGGACAGACTTACTGTCCATCATCAGGAGTCTTGATACTGTATTCACAGCAACTGGTATTTGTCATACTGGAATTTTAAAATGGGTAAAATTACTAGTGTATATATATATATATATATACATTGTCGTTAAATTGTAAAACATATGTTGTAGCATCCTGTTATATGATAGTTGTAATTCAGTATCAAGACTCCTGATGATGGACAGTAAGTCTGTCCGAAACATGTAGAGTTGTGTATCAAAATAAGGGTGAGAAATAGTGCATCTTGTTGGCTTCTATTATACGAATGTGTCACGATGCACGGTCCTCAGAATGTCAGTTTTGTGCATTATTTGTTTTACTTTTTTAAAGAGGAAGTTTGGTAATATTTTTGCTTTTCCACACGAAGGGCACGGAAGGTCACATAATGGGAAGGTCATATCAGGCCGAACGTCCTCATGTTTTATCTCTGAAATTATTAAACGCACTTAGAGGAAGTTTAAATCTGGAATAAATAATATGTGATGGAAGAGTTTTCGTTTGTATACGTTTCGAATATCTCGTAAACCGCTCCCTGTTCATGACTTTGGTATGTAATGTAAAATACAGATGTTATCACTGAAGCGTTTTTAGATGTGCGTGTTTTGATGTGGGTGCGGGCTGGAGGATCCGGGATTCAAATTACGAAAGGGGCAAGAGGTTTTTAATTTTCTTCAAATACGTCCAGACTGACCGTGTGGCCCATCCAGTCGGTACAGGGGTTATTTCCCGGAGGTAAAGCGGCCAGGGGATGAAGTTGATCAGCCACCTCCCTATGAATTTCTTTACTTTTCTTGTATCCCGTCATCGCGTCGACTTCACTTTAAATGTTGTTGCGTTGTTGCTCTGCGTGTTTAATTTTGGAATACTGTGTTTGTATCTGCTGTAGATTGAACTACGTAGAATCGTAAAATACGCATTTGTAAAGTCTGTGTGTGTTGGAGTAATATTTTCTTGTTTGTGAAGTCTTATAATTTCTCTCGGTGGCTGTTTACTGAGTCATTTAATGTGGTAACCGCGAATAGAAGTCCATGGGAGCGCTGGGGTGACGGCTGATGATACAGCTTCGTATCTCAGTTCACATTTTCGCCACCAGGTGGTGTCCCAGTCTCTTCATTCCAGTAAGTTAAAAGGCGAAGGTAGTGGTTCAAGGGACTTTGCTTTTCCAGCAGTAGCTTATCATTCTGAAGTATAGTACTGTGACCGGATGTCGTGATGTTTTCCTTATCCTACTGTTTTGTATTTGTAAGATCCATGGGCGATGGTATTTTGCTGCAGAACAACTAGGCCAGTGATTCTCAACCTTTTCGTGCTCGAGGCAAAATTGGGGTCTTTTCACGGCACATTACAAGTAGATGAGAGAATTACATTTCTAATAAGATTGCACAAATTTTTAAATACTGCCGTTCTTTTGTATAGAACGTGTTATTGTAAAGGAGAAAGGTGACAAACTCTTGATACGGATATTAATTTAAAAAGCTTTAGTAAATTCACTGACTTCCGATCCCAATGGCCACGCGGTTTCAGGTGTGGGTCTGCGGTCGCTCGCTTGCTGGGATTGTGGATTCGAATCCCGCTGGAGGCATGGAAGTCTGTCTCTTGTGAGTGTTGCGTGTTGTCAGGTAGAAGTCTCTGCGTGGGGTTGATCACTCCTCCGGAGTAGTACCGATTGTGTGTCAGTGCGATCGTGAAGCCTCGACATTGAGGAGGCCCTGGCCCACTAGGGGCTGTAGCGCCATGGGGGGGGGGGAGTCACTGGCTTCCAAGCGTCATCGTTCCTTATTACACTTAATCGACCCCCTCCCCCTCTTTCCTTAACCTTGTGTGTTTTTTCGTTTGTATATGGAACGCCTTATCGGTGTTCAAGACACAAAATTTTAATTCTTTATTCAGTTTTTTTTTTATTCGTGGGCTAGTGGCAGACTTGAAAGAAAGGTGTCTGCACACCGGATGAGAACCGCTGATTTAGGCCGTATGGCGTGCTGCTATATTGTTTTAAATCAGTTCGCATTTTGATATGTCATTTGCTCAGTTTACGAATATTTGTTCGCTATCCAGAAGCTCAGGTCGCACTTAACGAAGTTTGTTTGCTTCGTGGGTCTGAAACTCGAATTGTACGTGGGCCAAGCGGACAGTTTTGAAGTAGTTTGCCAGCAGTTGATCGCAATATGAAGATAACGCCCTATTATTATTATTATTATTATTTAAAAACTTGTCCCTCTTATTTCTTCGCTGATGTATCTTGAACGTTTCCCTTATCGTTACTCACACATCAAATACAAAATTCTTTTCAAGAAACTGTTGAGAAACCAATGGATTTCATGCCATAAAAATTACTGGACTACTAGTTGGTGTAATCCCAAATTAGCAACCACGTAGATTGGCTGGAGACTTAGCGGTGTTTGGTCTGGAATAAGGTATGTGTACATGACAAAATAGTACTGAAAAATACGTTCTTTACGGATTTGATTTGCCCGCCTGAGGTCCGAGATCGATGTTCGTCTTATTGTTATTTATATAAAAAAAAAACCTTCCCGCGCATAATATTGCAATCATTCCCTCACCCATACCTGGGTGAGGGAATTTTTCGCTAGGAAAGTAAGAACAAAAGTCATGCAGTTTTGATTCAGAAACCTTGTTTCAGGTGAGTGCTACACTCCAAGTGGTTAATTTCATTTTGCAATTTTTTTGGAGCTTTATTAAATTGCATCTTCAAAGAAAAATGAGCTTCATAGTTCTGAAGGCCTAGTAGCGTTCGTCGAGTCTCTCACGTGGCAGAAAAATGCTCCTGGGATATTCTTGAATATGTTCATGTAAAATAAGTTCTATTGACGTCAGGCGCGGAACCTGAACTAAGGTACCCACATTTGACTTACCCACACTGAAAATTTAACGTTGAAAGCCTTGATGCTGCCAAACATCTCTGTAATGAGCTTGCCTTTGTCTTGTAGCTTTTTGTTGAGACAATCAAGTAACTCAGATTCACAAAAATACAATAGATCACATATCCGTCATCATCCAGTATATCAATTCTTTTGCTTTTTACTTTCCATGAATATTTCGAGCTTGAACATATCAAAAAGCACTTCATACTGGTGTAGTGAAGTATTTAAACTTATTCACTTTCTGTTTCTCCTGTTAATGCTGAAAAATAACACAACCTTGTTTTGCAGGCGGTTCATATTTGCCCAGAATCACCACGTCATGCACTCGTATTGGCACAGCGTTCGAAGCTTTACCGCTGATTAAAAGTCCTCATCTACATGTCAGAAATATTGCAGTACCCGTAACATGTGTGCTTCCACCAGTTTCAGTTAGATATGGCACAAAGTTGTTTACATCTTTTCTTTTTACGCTGACACTATGGTATTGGTTCCTTACAATTTGTGTACACGTAGTAGCAAAACTTGTACCAACTGCTAAAATTCTTGGGAGAAAAGGTAAATGATCCAACACTGAAGCGCGCTGCATTCTGTTATTAAAACAGAAGCCCTGCAATGACTGTATAAATGAACTGGCGAGCCGCATGTTGGGACCCCTGCTGGTACTGTCTGATTGGACCTGGCTTCCTACGAGGGCCGTATGGCAATCTGTTTTAAAATTTTACATATTGGTGCGAATTGACCCCAACACACCCATGGCTGTGCCATGTAATCACTGTTTTACTCGGTCATTACAGTAGAACCTTGAATTAGGGTAATTTCCTCCTACGTTCTTTCCATTTCATCATTCATAACAATCATGTCATTCTGCGCCACGTGACGTACACAGTTTGTGTAACGTAGCATAATAAACAAACAAGTGAGGCAACATAAAAGATTACCATCGGTAATAATCGATAGTGGTAGGTTGCAATCAGTAGTACTCGGCGGTATCCTTGCGGGTGACTTGAACCAATTGATGTGTTCTAATCCACAATTATCGATGGTATTCCGGGCCACTTGACGGTTATGATTGGTCAGTCTGAAATTAACAAGATTATATTTAATTGGTTATTGTTTATTCGGTACTATAAGTTATTCGAAATCACTGTTTTGAGTAGAAGACTGTTTCTACAATTTTTAAATATCATTCGTCATAATGAAACGCGCAGTGGTGGAAAAAGTGTGAAACATAGTCAGCCCGTTCCTGAAAGTGAATATTATCTGTAAATGGAAAGAGAAACTGGCGTTAGTCACGGAAGCCAATGAAACGCTTCAGGAGGCAACTTCAAGACGCACACAACGTGCTGAAGAACAGGGACATTCCTACCGATCGCTCTAAGAAAATGTGACTCCTGTAAGGGACCTTTTTGCAATGCCCGAAACGTGCTTAAGAATTGAGGAAATGGCACCATTCTGACTGAAACAATTGACGAAGTACTTAACGACGCGCACAGCATACAGCTGACTCCCGTGGGTCACTTGCAGGCCGTTGACCATTTATTCCAACTAACGAAACAAACACTGAAAATGAAGTACCTTTCGTAGCTGTGGAGCGGCGAATATCAGTTGCCACTCAGTACTGACAGTCTTGAATTTTTGAAGCGGAAATATCGGATGAAAGTTCGTTCAACTGTTGCTACCGAGGGCAGTTTGCCATATCCCGCACCGAAACATTCAAAATGCACCTGGACCTTTACTGATATGTAGACTCACAATCAGATCGGTCACATAGTGACAGACAGGATGACATTCGGGTGCGGCCTACTCGATGTACGATCTTTGAGGGGAGCTAACTTTGAAACTGATCGCTGCCTGATGGTTGCAATTCTTAGGGACCGATTCTTGGTAAGCAAGAAAGCAGCACAGAAGCTTGATGTGGAGAGATACTTTCTCAGCAAGTTAAGGGAGATGGAATTTACGGAACAGCATCGGATTCAAATCTCAAACAGGTTTGCGGCTTTGGATAACTTACATAAGTGTTTATCAAACTGAGTTCTGCAAAGGGGTGTCAGGGCTTCCGAGAGAGACACATGCGTAATGACGGAAGAGTCCGGAATTTGTAAGTACGAAAAAAATTCGTGTGGCGACAATCGACACCAGTCATACCGACACTGATAGCACGCATCAGTCGCTGCTACAGTCGAGGAGCTTCCTGATGCTAAAGGTACCCTTCCACGTACGTAGTGTAGAAAACCCGTGGACTGAACGGCCGTGCCTGTTTATATCCGCGCATTCATTTCAGTCTTTAAAGATAGCGAGGAAATAAATAGGGATTGGGAAAACATTAAAGAAAATATAAAAGCCTCAGCTAAAGAGAGTCTTAAGTCTGTACGAAAGGAAGCAGCATAAACCACGGTTTGACGAAGAATAGTTTCAGGTTTTAGATTAAAGGAATCAGGCTAGAATGCAGTGGTTAGAGGATCGAAACTAAAGTAATGTAGATAATCTGAACAATGTGAGACGTGAAGCTAGTAGACATTTCAGGAACAAAAGGAGGGTATATCTGACAAAGTTAATGTACTTGAAACACAGAGGAAGTTTAACAGTTGGAGGAGTCAGTTCTCGCAGTTGTGGAATGTACATGGGGGTTAGTGATGATAGGCAGACTGCAAAGCACATTAGAGGCACTAGTATCTGACCCCAGCGCCTGTGGGGATGAGGTGGCTATTGAAAAGCCAGAAAGGCACAAATCACCAGGTACTGATCAAATAACAGAAGAACTGATTAAAGTAGGAGGGTCGAAAATTCCTTCTGAGATCCATAACTTATTTGTTCTATGTGGAATAAGGAGGAATTTCCTGAGCAGTGGAAGGAATCAATAATTGAACCTATTTAGAAGGAGGGTGATGAAACAGATGGTAGTAATTATCGAGGCATATCACTCTTATAAGCTACGTACCAAACCTTATCCTTTATACTTCTGTCAAGGTTAACTCCATATGCAGATGAAGTGATTTGGGAACATCTGTGTGGATTCTAACGTAAGAGGTAAACTATGGATCATATGTTTTACAGTCGTCAAATTACTCGAGAAAAGATTGGAATGCATCAGCTGTCTCTTGACTTCTAGCCAGCATATGACTGATTTAAGAGGAAGTTTGTGTAATGTTCGTACTGAGTTTGATGTCACTAAGTAACTGACAAGGGCTATAAAAATATGTTTAAATGAAACCTGTGGTACGGCCTGGATAGGCAGACATATGTATGACGCGTTTCCTGTGAAGAAAGGTTTGGAACAAGGAGATGCTTTATCGCTTTCGCTTTCAAGTTTGGTTCAGAATATGCCATTAGGAGGATTCAGGCAACCAGGAGGAAAGCACAGAGTGTTTATTAGTCGCTGGATCTCCGTGCAACATGGCTCAAAAATATGACGCAAAGGGATTGTGGGAAGATTCGGTAAGCCATAGGTTTGTATCTCATAACAGTGGCGTGTAAAATGTCGGAGATCCGAAAAAATCTGTTCACGTTGTAGCATCCAAGCGATCGTCTAGTTTAGTAGCCGGTGTCTTCAGTATGAAACTCGAAACAGTGACAAAAGATGTGACAAAGAATTGTGTGTTTGGTCATATGAAAGCGAATGTGTACACTACTGAGTTCCAGAAGCATGGATTGGAACAACGGTGAAGATAAGATCGACACTACAGAAAAGAGTAGATCGATACATGTACGCTGAAATTCCAGTACACCCATTGAACCAAAAATGCGCGAGATTTTTGGGCGAATGATGATGTGTGGAATGCACAGTGTGATGAATCTAAACATACCATGTGTGGAAAACGGTGAGCTCAGCAAGAAGTTTCCAAAGCTCTTACTACAAAACAGGATTACAGAGATGGGTTTCTTTTGCGTCGTCGCCCTGCAAACGTGCAAATTCAGGTATGAAACCGTACATTTGACGGCAGATTTTGTTTGTCATGCAAGGAACTGATGACTAGGAACATTTGCCACATGAGTGTGGAGTATGCCTTTCACTGAGAGCCATTCAGCACACTTCCTGCTACAATTACAGGGTTTATGTTGTGCATTTCATGTGGCTTATGTAGCAACTCATTTTGTTTGTAGAGTGTCATCTTCATTTTTCACATTTGTACTGCTTTAGGACAAACGGGTTTCGCCGCATATATTGGCGTCATCATCTGTGTAGACGATATGGCTCCAGCATAAACGTCGAATCGCACGTCCTAAAGCAAGTCGACAATTGCGATAATGGCGCTTGGTGCTGTATAACACGGTAAGGATATATATATATATATATATATATATATACAGTGCACACACACACAAAGAATATAACTGCGCTTCTGTGGCGTTGCCCATTATAAAATTCTGCAATATCTCGGTCCACGTTATGTTTGCGCAATGAATTTAATGAGGAGACGGTTGAAAATTCACTGTATGAGTTCTCATCGCGTCTGTCGTATTGCCATACATCTGTCTAGTAAGTCGCTTCGCTTTCTTGAAGGAACAGTAGATGAAGTAGCTATGCGAGTGCACAACCGGATCATGGGAGCACATAACCGGATCACACCGGATGAAAGTGCTAAACAATTTCGGTATGCTGAGTTGCGCTGTCATGTGTTTGATCTTCGTGGAAAGCGATATAAAGAGGTACAGATGTAGCTGCCTCTATCGTGCACTCTGTAAGCCCGAAGGATAAGGAAAGATTTTATTTAAGACATACGACAGCATGTTCAAGTAAAGGACCAAAATTTTGATGGCTTCAGTAACGTCGATGGCGACAGGTCTGTTCCTCCAGATCAGCTGTAACTAGAATGAGTTTGACTGAAGATGACAGTCTTTGTATTCGGTGTTTTGATGAACCGTCGAATTACACTATGCACAGGGAGTTCGAAAAAAATGTTTGATGTAATGTCTGTTAGCGATTCTCCAATGGATCCAATGAATATGTTTGAAATGTACGGAGTTTTCGGTGGAGGATTGCGTTTGTCATGTCTGTGGATTCAGCTAAAAAGTTGATCGATGATATTTTTCGCATATATGGCAATAAATGCCCTGATGTCTGACTGGCAGTAACAGGTACAGCCATGACCCCTGAACGAGAACGCATCCCTTAAGTGGAAGTACAAGAAACTGAGCGTTTGGTTTTCCCATTCAGTCCAATGCAAAGAGAAATTTGTGATGAAATTGTTTGTGATTTTAACAATGTAGGAGCTGAGAGCTACATTTCGCGATGGACCCGGAAATTTAGGTAGAACATGTCCCATGCAAAACATATATGAGCCGTTTCAGAGGACGAGGAAAGGTATTGAAAGCTTCTTTACGAACATCTATAAGCACCGGGACTCCTACTGATTTACTGAAATGTGGTCATACATGTTACACCGGATTTGAAATTCCTATTTACCCTGTTTAAACATTAGTTCCAAGCGTGAAAATTCCATCACGTTGTCCCAAGGAATTGCGGGAAGCATTTTTGCTGATAGTACAAGAATGTTCGATTTTTTGCGCCATAGAGCGGCACTGCGATAAATAATGAACGACACCAGACCATTTGGATAAAACGTTTTAGTGTTAGGCGATTTTTCGCCACGAGAGTACTGTTCTCCGAGGAAGTGTTACAAATTTTCGTCAAGTGTCTCACAGACGTCTCTGGAATGGAGTCGCGAGAAGTGAAGCAGTGTGATAACAGACGTGCTGCCAGCTGGGCACAATCAGTTCAGTGAATGGTTACTGTAGCTAGGAAATAGGTAGTTGAGATGTGGAATTGATGCCTCAAGTTAATCGTAATCTACACAGCAGTTTAGAAAAAGTTAACTATTTAAGAATTTGCAGTAATTCGAAGTGGCATTTATTGTTGGTAGGGAATGCACAGATCTATATACAATCCGTGGAAGTTTTTTTTTTTTAATGATTCCTACAACCATGCTATATGAGCTGCACGGGGCGTAGACGCAACTGTCTGTTGCGTTTCTTTCCTTACCTTTGCCATTACATCCCTGGTCAGTGATGACAACACTACGTTAGTCATCCTGCGCTCCAGTGCAGAGACAGACAATTCTTGATTTAACAACCCTGTCAGTGCTAAGAATATATTGCGTCTGTGACAGTTGAATGAAATGCGAATGTGGAGCACTGGACGCTGGTGGAATCATACTCAGAAAAGTTCCTCATAAATGTACGCACGTGCACCGTCTGGGAAGTTGAAGGAAGTGGAATCCTCATGATGATGGGACACAGACTGCTTAATTAAAATATCCAGCTAAATTATGTCCATTTATTATTTGTTTTCTGCAATAAAGAAAGGGCCATAAATTTCGTAATATGAAGTGGCGCCAAACATTTAGTTTTTAGAAGCCCCGTTGGAACTGAATGACTGGGGTAGATTTGAGAACACTGATGTGGTGGTAATTGACGTTGCCACTCAGGTGAAATGTAGCTTCGTCACTGAAAACAAATTCTGCTGCCGTGGCAGTCAACTTTGTCAGCTTTCTCTTTAAACTGACCGAGCTCATTGCTTTGGATGGGTAAAGACGTGGAAACAAAATCTGAAGCATGATGTATACAAACTTGTCCCTGACGCGTCATTTTTGCGAACTTGTCATGAAGTTCCTACTTGTTTGATCGTCGGGACGCTTTTGGAACATGTTTTCTGTGAAGCAACAGTGTGAGAGATAGGAGGGAAGTAGAGTTAAGCCTATAACAAGCACGATATGGCGTTTCGATTCACCCATTCATAAAACGTATGTATCCACGCGTTGGTGTTAAGAGGGGGTGGGGTAGTTGGAAATAAGCGAGGATTACATGCGCATGCGCGGCCTATCAGAACGGGCGTGTTGGTTACGGTATGTGAGTTGCCATGGGTGACGACCCGGGCGTGTTCTGTACTTGTAGACGCGTTGTCGATGTGGGGTCAAGTCTTGTTCCCATCACGTTAAGTAGTATCAGTTTGCTTTGGCACTGATAAGTCAAATTGTGTTGTTCCTCAGATGTGCCCCTTCGCGTTGACTGTAGACAATAGTTAATTGTAGTTTGACGTTGAAGTTCTGTCCTAGAGCCCCGTGAATTAATAAATATTAATATATATTATGCCGCTGACAGTTCTGGTAATGAAAGTGGATTACTTTGTGAATGCGAAAAGCGAGGGTGAGCGGAGTCTGGCGTAAGGAGACTTTACATCCGTGCTGAACCGGCTGCATCAAGGCGACACCATGGTGGAACGCTGCGGGGACGTTATATCGCCCACCGTGCACGATAAGCAAATAGAGGTGAGATGATGCATTAGTGCTCCAATCCCCCCTCCTCCACTATCCTACATAAACAGTTCTGGTGGATAAAACGACGCGTCTCAAAGTTGCTGATCTCCAGACTGAAGTTTACTTTATATCTTCACATGGATAACCAGTTTTACCGAATAAATGCAGTCAACAAAACACTGTCATCATAAGAGCATGCGTGGCCGTTATGTTGCCATGCTAATGCAACATTATCATCGTCGTCGTCGTCGTCATCATCATAATCATTAGGTCATAATTTTTTTGACAACGTACTCACTGAAACTCGTATACATAAATTATTCCATATTAAATGTTTAATTTGTTGATTATTTTATGTTATGTAAATTATAGTGTGCTTAATTTTTGTGTGTTTTGAAGGGGTTGTCTGCAGTGGGTTCACTATCCGTATTTTGTTGACATAAACTCCGTGAAACCCACGTCAGCATTGGACATTGCAGGCTATAATCTACACAGTGTTGTGTATTCTTAATTTTAAAAACTTAAAATTATGTAGAATCAAAATATGTTGTTACAAGTATGTTTTTATTATTTCCTTATGTAAGTCAGTTCGAAAAGTATACCACAGCATAATGTGATGACGAAAGTTAGTTACAGCTTAAAGACTTATTGAATTTGCATGCGTTAAGTGTAGATTACCACATTGTGGGCTGAACATAGCTACGAGAATAGAGAACTATGTATGTATGTATATATGTTTGTTTGTTTGCTTGCGTATTTGCATGCTTGCTTCTACGTTTTCAGTAGCCTATCGTTTATCTGGTTTCTATTACAACTTAGTATTTTACAACGAATAACTGTTATGTTGGGAGACCTGTGTTGCTTTCCAGTTAAGTTTACATGTTAAACATTTTTTTTTCTGTGTCATATTTGGTTGGTAAAATGCAAGGAAAATCCGATATCTGTCTCTAGTATAGTACAGATGGCGTATCTTTTTTTACGCTTTTAGTTCCATTCTGACGAACGAACTGTGAATGTAAGTCTTTACTTTAGGACAATTTCTGGAATACGGTGGGTGACCATAGAAATGTGTTTATCCTGTTACAAGTGTGTAGGCGTACAAACATAAATCACTAACTTGTTACCCACATGGACGTAGGTAGTCTGTGTTTGCTGGTCGTGCGCTTTGTATGTAAGTGACGTTAAAGACAAACGATTCCTCGCTGTGGTCTGTCTCTTGTATCCAGATAAAAGTAGTTTACTGGCTGTCATTCCGTGTGTGTAACCATTCTGTTAATACTTATCCTAACTCATCGGATCAGAAGCTCATGGTCACTCGGCTAACTCATCGGATCAGAAGCTCATGGTCACTCGGCTAAACAACGTACTTCCTGAACTTTATGAAACTCAATGTTTTTTTACCGTATACATAAGGTCTTGTTACTAAATTCGGTCCTGAGATATGTGAATGCAGTCAACATCCCCCCCCCACCACCCTGTTTATTATCGGTGTACTGTTATTGCACGTGGCCTGTTCAGTTAGGGTCTTCATGCTAAATTTTTGTGAGCGTTACTCACCCTGTCGTGCACGCTGCTTCCCTCCATCACATCCTCCTCTATTTGATCGCGTTAATAATATTTCGTGACAACCATAATAGAACTTGGAAAATACTATTAGTTTTCATTAGTACACTATTCTGTATTCCGCACGGTTTTGTCTTTGATTTACTAAATGGATAATGGAGTAAATCATACACTGAGGATATAAATACAGCGTGTCAGTCAATAACACACTTTATTTTACATAGAATAAATGTAGTATATTGTCAGGGCGACGTGTTTCTACCTTCGTTAGGTTATCTTCAGGTCCTCTGAGAAAACAGATCCAAGAGCTATCTATATTTCAATGCATTGTGGATCCCAAATGCTTACAGATTGTGTTACAGGAATGTAAAATACATAAGTAACAAAGTCTGTAAGCATTTGGGATCCCACAATGCATTGAAATATACATAGCTCTTGGATCTATTTTCTCAGAGGACCTGAAGATGACCTAATAAAGGTCGAATCGTGTCGCCTTGACAATATACAGCAGAACCACTAGTACCTGAGCCAAGTGCCACTGAGGTTGAGCTGGCTATCGACAAGCTAAACAGTCACAGATCGCCAGGTATTGATCAAATACCGGCAGAACTGATTAAAGCAGGGGGTAGAATAATTTGCTTGGAGATTCATAAACTTATTACTTCTATTTGGAAGAAGGAGAAACTGCCTGATGAGTGGAAGGAGTCGATCATAGTACCTATTCATAAGAAGGGGGATAAAACAGATCGTAATAATTATAGGGGCATATCACTTTTGCCAACCACTTACAAACTTTTATCCAACATCCTGCTCTCAAGGTTAATTCGATATGCGAAGGAAATTATCGGGGATCATCAGTGTGGCTTTCGACGCAACAGGTCGGCTATTGATCATATATTCTGCATTAGTCAAATACTTGAGAAAAAATGGGAATGCAATGAAGAAGTTCATCAGCTCTTTATAGGCTTCAAGAAAGCTTATGATTCAGTTAGGAGGGAGGTCTTATATAAGATTCTCATTGAGTTTGGTATCCCTAGGAAACCTGTAAGGTTAATAAAGATGAGTCTGACTGAAACATATAGCAGAGTCCGGGTAGGCAAGAATATGTCTGACAGGTTCCCTATTAGGAATGGTTTGAAACAAGGAGACACTCTTATCACCAATGCTTTTTAACTTTGCTTTAGAGTAGGACATTAGGAGGGTTCAGGTAAACCAGGATGGCTTGAAACTAAATGGTACATATCAGCTTCTGGCTTATGCCGATGATGTTAATATACTGGGAGGAAGCATACATACTCTAAAGGAAAATGCAAAAGCTTTAGTAGCTGCTACTAGGGAGATTGGACTGGAAGTAAGTGCTGATAAAACTAAGTACATGGTCATGTCTC
>Ga0136643_10004649_pt1 | contig 19053 bp, 10 predicted proteins | sample TergutLab28metaG_FD_96883 | JGI IMG/M metagenome (GOLD analysis project Ga0136643, IMG submission 96883) | Labiotermes labralis P1 segment gut microbial communities from Petit-Saut dam, French Guiana - Lab288 P1 (version 3) (version 3) | ecosystem: Host-associated > Arthropoda: Insects >...
GATGATGCAGATGCATCGAAACATGTAGGAGTACTTACGATGAATAAAATATTGATTGTATATATATATATATACATACATACATAATCAATATATACATGGCCTGGATAATGAACTGTACAAAATGCACGGTACGTACATCAAAATAGCTGGAATATTTGTTTAAAATATCCATTCGAATATTCGAATTTGGTAAACCGTCCGATCTATGCAGCTCTACTCCCCTTTGTTACATTCTGAAAATAGCCTATATGATTATGTAGAGACCATACCGATATTTCTGTCACTGAATAGGAAATATGACGCCCTAATACGCTCTTTTGAGGGCTGAATACAACAGAGAAAACTTCTTGTTTGAAGATATTTACTGAGAAGTACACATATTTATGCGAGAGCAGTTGGTTAACCTTCTGATATTGTGTTCTATACTGTGCAAATTATTTCGTTGTTTGAAAGAACCCACAGATTGCTGTTGTTATAAAAGGAAGAAAGTTATATAAAAGCAAGTTTCATAATTTGTGTACGTCCTTAAGAAATTCTGAAGGGAGGATTTAGAAATCTTCAGAAATTGCAAAATTTATTATTATTATTATACAATATGTATGTCTCCTGTCACAGGCATTTCTTCCTGGTACTTCTCTTGAACCAGCGGTGATCCCCACCGCTCAGGCTTCAACCTTCACATTGCAATACTTTCCGTATTATGTGTGATGTTCCAAGTATAGCTGTCTTTTGTAGTGAATCTATCGAGTGGTTTCCTGGTATAGTTTCCAAATTTTTCTTTATTATTATTATTATCATCATTATTACTATTACTACTACTATTATTTTGCTGACAGGCTGTTGAATCAGTAAACAGAAAAAAGAAGAATATAAATGGATTATAATTACCGAAATGCGCGGTGAAGGCACCGAGTATTCATGGTATTTCTTTTGCGCAATGCCGCTGAGTTACCTAGATATTTGAGAACTTGGTAATGTTTGTAGCTATACAATGAAAATTAATGAACCATACCGTTTATTAAACTGGTATTTGTTTTGTGTGGTCAATATAGTTCCAGGAACTGACATTAAAGACCGACTTCAACACACTAAGAAAACAAGGACCAGTGGCCGGGCCACACCTATGTAACTATAATTGCTCCGTAAAGAACGTCAATCATACTGCGACCAGCGCTTGTACGGAAACAAGAAGGTAATTACTTCCTATTAGTATCAGTGGAAAACGCGCTTTATTTCTTTCGACTAAGGGACTGGACATTACGTGTGTACATGTTTGCCAACAAGGAAGGGAGAAAATGAACAGGTAGAAAGAATGAAAGAAAGAAGGAATGCCACTAAGAAGAACATGAGAGAAATTGTGCCCGCAGAGTTTACAGCATTTGTGATCTATGTCTGATCAGTACACGCAGAACACGTCTGCAGTCTGCATACACAGGCGCTGTCAGAGAAATATCTTTGACCTCACATTTATCGGAAATATTCACCTAACATTATTACTTCTTGAACGTCGTATTCACTTACAGATGGGATATTTGAACTTGGAAAGACTTGAACTCACTCACGGCTCCATTTCTGAAGATCAGTTAAAAGTATAATTGTATTAAACATTTAAGAATTTCCTACACACGGAGATGACGTGGGAACTGTAAGTTTAGAAACTGGTACTGACCTCATAGGGCCACTCAAAGGTTACGTGCACTCTCCCTGCATAGAACACACATATCAGCTTATGAGACACTCACAATTTTTGTTAAGACGTTCAGCTCCGCCTCTTTCATCGAGGTTAATGGTTGAAAGAAAAGGCAATCTGAATTTCAAGTACCTACGATGGCCTCAAATTTTTAAACTGAATTATATCAAGAGAAATCACGGTAAAGACGCAGAACTTTCGTCTGCCTACTTGTATGCATGTCTCGTCTCCGAAACGTAAGAAACAATTTCGATCAAATTTGTTACCGAGTGCACGAATTAAAATCTGTCGGGAGAATTTAATTTTGGTCCGCATCAACGGAGAAATATATCGCATGAAAGTGAAATCGTATGTAATAGATTTTCCTTTTTTAGAAAAAATGTCAAAGTACTTAAAGTACAGATGTCATAAAACGTCAGGAATTTGGAGCTTTTAGACTACAACGGCCTCAGTCTACAATTTAAATAGCAACAAACTTGACGGGAATAAGCACAGGTGCTGGGGCGCGGTAAGAAAGAGTGGGACTTGCCCTCCACTTCGCCTACATTACGAAGTACTAACGCATAAATGTTGCACATTAAATAGCTTACATGTGATGTGTCGGTCGTTAAAAAAGTATGCCCTCTGTACGAACACAAAATGTACAAAAAATCGCAGGCTTCGGAGGTATCACACAGCTTGAGAACTAGTGTACGCTTTCTACACTTCATCATACGAGGAATCCCATTCAATAGGCATGCCACATAAGGAGCTATTTAATGGTCTATGCTTGTCTCAGTTCCGGTGGTTTGATCGTCCTGCCTCCCTATATATAGCTTTCACTAAATGCGAATTTTGACAAATCAACAAAATTAACTGAAGAAAAAATGTTAATTGTATAATATGTAATTGTATATTAATAATTAATTACCTAAATATAACTAATCTTGGTTTAACGACATGAACAAAGTTTATAAGAGTCCAGGTTCATAAGATACATGCAAAATAATTACATTTTCGTAAATGTGTAGCACACTGTAAAGAAGAGAGTGTTTATTGTCATATATATATATATATATATATGACAATAAACGCACTCTCCTTTACAGTGTGCTACATATTCACGAAAAGTGTACTTATTTTGCATATATATATATATGATGGAAGAAATCGTAAGAAGAAGGGTAGAAAATTTACAAGTTGTTTCCCGATGTCCCAGTTTCTCTGGAAAGATCAACACATTCACTGGTGAACAAATTTCGAAAAGGTTCCTTTTACGGGAAAAAGCGACGGCGGACTCTGCATGTTCAGCAGAAATATGATATGACAATGAAACGCATTTAGAAGCATGTCCACGAAAATATTTGTTGTGAAAGTAGGATTTCGTAAGTGGCTTTGTGATGCAGTGTGCAGTGTGCAGTGGTGAAGACGATCCACTGGTAGCCATTCTTAAGGATGACATTACTTAAATTGTCATGCAGTAACAGATACTGGTGCGCATATAATCTGAGACTAATATACGAAGTGCCGTTACATAATATAAAAGTTAAAATATGGTGTGCTGTCTGTGCGACAAGAGTAATTGGATTCGCCTTCTTTTCAGACAAAAATAAAACAAGAAAGACGTACGGAGTACGTTCTGGGACTAATTTTGGAAATGTTCGGGAAAGAAGACATGTCGTTTTTTAGTAAGACGGTGCGATCACCCATACAGCCACTGACTCACTGGCCGCCTGAAGGTAGTAGCTTAGGTCGTCCATTGTCACCTACTCGTTTACTCGATCTGACGCGAAGTGACTCTTTTCTCTGTGGATGTTTCAAAGAAAACATGTATAAAAGTAATAAACCCACAGTACGAATTTACATAAATTATCTGGCTCGCAATACCGACAGTTTTTAGACAAAGATTTCAAATAATTTTTATAATGCATTTGCCGAGTGTCAAACAAATCTGAGAGTTGTATGAGGTGATTTCTAACGTTTGATTTAACGGGTGGTAAGTTATATATTACAAAATGTTAATTTTCGAATACAAGTTGACTCTGTGAGAAGTTTCCGCTTTAAGTCGTACAGCCAGTACAATAAAACATTTGATTCTATAATAAATAGGTGTACAGAATATGCATTTGCTTACGTATAATTTTTAAGCCTGGTAGTAATTAATTATGTCTGTTCTGTGCTCACATAAAAAATTAGTTCCCAGCTCTCCCGGAGAATGTTAGGCATACCGCTCCTCATGGCGTTATTCACAGACCAGTTGCCTCTCTGGTAACCTGTTTGCAGCGTGCTGTAAAGAGCTAAGAATGCACTAGGCAAACTGTGTCATTCTCAGGGCGAATGCTCTTAAAAATTTCGGAAGCAGTTATCTACCGTCACTGGTTTCCCCCTTCTTTTACGTCAGTAACACTGAAGGCATGGGTAAAATACGAAGTTATCAATGTAAGTCACTTCATGTTACAGGCCCATCAGGAATTTAGGATTCCCTGTAGGAAGCTGTTTGTAAACACTCTCTCTCAGATTATATACATATTGCAGCACGGAAAGTACAGAAATTTGTGAGACGTTAACGAGTTTGGCCAGTACAGTTCTTAGCTGTGTTTCCCCTCTCAAATGTAACTCAAAGCCTTTAAGCAGTAACTATTTGTCCCTTTCGCCTCGGTTGATGTCCTTTACCTTACGAGCAATCGGCCTATAAGCAGGTATTCAACTTGGTAGCCAGCACCCTTCTATAGATGTCTTCGAATTCGGCGAGGTTCGGCCGACTCAGAAACACTATAACTGTCCTGGCAGGTCTCTTCCGCGTCACCTCAAAATGTACCTGTCAATGAAAGAGTAAGAAAGAAATACGGAAGCGGGGAGGTTTCGTTTCGTGCTGTCAGTAGTGTCGTATCGCTGCGGCAGGCAATTTACAGCCTAACGGCCGACCGGAACATAAGTGTTCAATTGGTAACGTGTGACGTACATGCTACCGCTTCTGTAGTTTTGACAACAGCGTCGTAATTCTTTGCATCCCCTCCGAGAGAGGGGAAAATGTTCGGTAGCACTTACAATTGCTAAGATTGTAGACCGACAGTACTAGATGAATTACGTAAGGGTACGTCGCACTGGTGGAATGATTCCGTTGTACCAGGCGAAATTGCTGTCCCATTGCCAATTTGTCCAAACCAAATTCCACATGAAGTCGATGGCAAGTAACCGCCTCAGCCATGGGACGGCCTGAGGCTCAGAGAGTTTTAAAGCATGTGCAAAATAATCTTCACAACTGTACACAAGTTTGATCACAAGACCTAAAAAATTTGCAGATTACTACAGATGAATTGGAGCGCACTCGAACGGTCCACCGCACTTTCGGATTGTCCGTTGGTATTTCACTACCAGTCGGCATAGATTTTACTGCATATAGGAAAAAATATAATAGTGTATAATACAGCAGGTGACGAGAATCAACAAGGACAAAGTAGACTTACAAACCTACAGTCCGGAGAGGCAGAGGAAGGCAGTGAAATCGCTTGAAAGGTACTGTAGCATTTAAGTTACCTAATACGCGAATATAGTGAAAGGATGAATACACGCATTGCTTGGTTCCCTCTCAAAATGTAACGCACACATTAGAATAAATATTACATTTGCGGAGTGTAACTTAAAAAATCTCTAAATGATATACGCAGAACAGGTCCGGCTTATTTCCGTATTCTTACGTACCTTTCTCACTTAAGAATGAGATATTATGTGGCAGAATGCTGTACTCACGCCAATGTGTTTGTGCCCGCTTACAACTCTTGGTGGTAACGCCATGGTTTCCTAAGGTGCCTGTCTGAAACTCGGTCAGGGCACCGGCTAATAAGAGAAAGTTCGCGTGATTTTTCTCAGTCCCTCTATAAATATGGCGGTATAGTATTTTAAAGAGACCACAGCAGCTTCCATGTCAATTCTTAGGGACTAATAATTGATCTATCTACTATCGAAGCTATATAACCTGGGTTACTGATAGGTCCTAAAATACACAACGAAGAAAACCGCCCTGAACAGAATGAACTTACATGAATTCTGGCATAAAAATAACGCCACCTCGCTCCTGTACTTGCAATTTACTACCACGAATGAAACTAATACAGGTATTGTGTGACCTTCTGGGCAGCGATGAGATTAGCGTCACTTAATATTGCAATGACTCCCGGGGTGAGTGTTCCGACTTAAACTAGACCCTACCCAAAGAGGTTCTAGGGTTAGTGTGACTTCGCAGCCTCGTGCTAACGTCGTCTTAGCATTCACATTGTCGATAGTGGTGCCACAATTCAGTTTTGTTTTTCCTTAGAAGATCATTGACAGCTGTTTCTTGCTACATATCATTAATACCTCCAATGGAAAATGCCTGTAGGCAGACTTGTTCTGCGTAAAAACCTTCTTAAGTCGCATATATAGCCTGGGACTCAAGGACTTTGCAATGCGGATGTAATGGTCTTACTGCTTACTGAGAAATCTAACTATACAGCAAAATTGTATAGTTTAATTTACTAAAGGAGTATCAGCACAAGGTTTAAGCTATTCACATAAATACGCAATTTACAATTAACTCCACAATTTTACAAAATTTACATAAACACCAAAATTATTCCAGTCAAATTAAAATAATTGCCTTGCTTTGACTCTCGCTATGACCCGATGCAGCGCCAAAGTTTTAGAATTTAGAAGTTACAAAATTAACGGGAAAACTTTAGCTAAAAGTACTCAACTCGACTCGGAGATTGCCAAATGAAGTGTAAAATTCTAATCACATTCAATACGGCTTACCTTGTGCAGGCTGAAGCCAAATAAATCTTAAACACATAATGGTGTTTTGCTTCTCTTCTTCTTCGTAATGAGCCCGGAACCTTTCTCCACGTTTATGGCAAACTTAAATAATGAGAGTGAGACCAATTAGCTTGTAGCGTTGGGTTATATAGAAAAATCGAGGTATGCAAAAATGCCTGCTCAAACATTCTATACGGTGTACCGAACCACTGAGCACAAAGCCACCTCGCCTCCCAACGTGCAGTAGCTACGTGACCTAGTGTGTCAATGATCTAAAGTCTAACTAAAATTTTCCAGAATTTGACATTCATTACATCTGCCGCTCGTCGAAAAAAGATTAGGGGCGAAAGCTTCGATGTATTCAAGGGTTTCGAACCGAAAGTTTTCAAGGTGTACTAAACTGAACATTGTAATGAATGTGGCAATAGACTCAAAGTAAACAAATATAAGCAATACAAAAAAAAACAAAAATACACCCAAATATCAGCAACACATAAAACAAAATTAGTGTGCAAATTTTTAAACAACATTCACAAATACTGAATACCAAAAAATAAACAAAACTTGAAAGATTAGAACCATGTAAACAATCCTAAAATTTTCCATGTATACAAATCAAAAAGGTGTAAATCTTTACACTAGACTCAAGTCCTCTTTTACACAAAGCAGACTGTACTTCACACGTGCGTCTGCTTGGTCGCGCGTGTACTATTACAAAAGTCGCTGTGGTACGTGAGAACTTCAGTGGCTGCATTTATCTCGAAGATTCTTAGCAGTGAGTGAAGCATCTTCAGGCAGTCAGTCGAGTATTTCTGTGTAGTGTAGAAGACGAAGTCCTATTGCATGAGGAAAGAAGGTGCTAAGGCAATGAAGTCCCCGCTTCTGAGTGTTTTTTCCGGCTGCTCGTTGGGCTTGCGGATACAGTACTGCTTCCTGAGTCACGCTAGTCAGCTTGTAGTAGCGGATAAGCAGTAAACGTAATGTGCCCTTTCGAGTCTTCATCATTTGGTTCATCCTTATCTGGACTGGAACTGGGATTAGTAATGGTAGATTTTGCTGCTTAGTTCTGTGGTGGAGTGTTGCTTGTGCTCTGGCAAGTCGAAATAATTCTACACAGGCGGAACCGTAAGGGAAAATATAAGAATCCTAGGACAGTAAAGGCGCGGGGAACTGTAGGGAAAATAATGTGCCAGAATGCTCGTTGTTTTCGCCGTAATGAAGCCCGATTTACGTGGAGCAATGTGTTTACATCAGTTATTTGGCGAGAAGCTGTAACCTCTGATGTAAATTTAACAAGCTTTGTGACTTCAGGTGGCAACATTTCCTCCAGCGCTCGCAATTCGTGACCCGCAATGACATCTATCTTGTCAGGTACATATAGTTGTGGTGCATCAGCACTCACCTGTGTGCTTCCCAATTCAATCCGGTAATGTCTGGGATTCACTGGCGGCGACGCAACATCTCGAAGGGCCTTGAGGATTCCTCGGTGCTAGATGTCCAAGTGCCATTCTTCCAGCATCGGAGAGTGACGTGCTGCTGTTCCGGAAAGTGATACACCCACACGAACCGTGTGGCTGTAGGGTCGGAGATTTGTAGTGTAGGAGTAATTTTCTCTGACGCGAATTTTAGTGGTCTGACGTCTGAAAAAAACAGGCTCGATTCGCACATTACTGATCTGTGTACAATATATCGCTTTATCAACAGAACACCCAGTAATACTGCCTTTACTGCAGTGACTTAAATCTGGTTCTGTAAACAAGATATAGTTGCGCTGAACGTTATCTATGCCAAAATATGTGAAGTCGAGTAAATACTGAACATTTATATCATCAGAAATCCGCGTTGGTAGGGCAATTATTTTATGTAATATAAAATAACGACTGGCTGTCTTTAATGGCACATTCAAAATCAGTTTGACACCATGTGCGTCGCCTATAACCGCTTCCTTCACTAGTCATAATACAAGTGAACATTCTCAGATCTAGTTCAAGCAAGCAATTCATAACCTTCAGGTAAGTGGAATGATACATTCCGTAAAAAGTTGTGCAAAGTAGCTGGGTTGAGAATGTTTACAGTTATTTTCGCTAAAAGTATATTGCATTCACCTGTTCACTTAGTTGCTGAATCAACTGCAATAGAGCAAACTAACTGCTGAATTACCACGCACAACTCAATTTGATTATAAATGGTAACATTCAGCCGTAGTGTATCACTAGTAACTTCCTTAAATTTGTCATGAGAATGAATTACGTCCCTGATAATGCTAGACAAATTCGCTATCGCGCCAGAACTGACACCTGTCATTGCATCCTATTGTGTCATATGCGTTACCTGTTTCGAAATAGAATGAATAACGTCTGTTTGACTCCGTTGTAATTCATTAAATACTTCATGCAACTCATGTGCGCCAGAAAAGATGGCCGTACAAAGCGAAGTTTTCAAATCAGTACCACCAAAATCGACTAGGTCTCGACGGCGATCTAACTTCGGCAAAACCTGTTTAAAATTATTAAGTCTCGACTCCTTGAAGAATGACGAAATAAACGGCCGGCCTTGATCCGTTATTAATGTGGACCCCGTGCCATGTCGAGTGATGATTTGGGTTGTATACACTCTGGCAAATGTTTCCGCAGTCTGGTCAGGGATGGGAAAGGCCTCGAAATATTTAGTAAAGTGGCCTATAAAGGCTAGTAGATATTTATTCCTACGGGGGATCATCAGATATGAGCATGTTACATCCATGGATGTGACCTGGAAAGGAGCTGTTGGCTTCTCCATTTCTCCTAGTGGGGTCAAAAATTCTCTGTCTTCCTTTCGCCTCTGACATGCGTCACACCTCCTGATATAATCTGCTACGCACTCTCGCATACCGGGCAACCAGTAGCTAAGTGAAACTAAATCGAATGTCCTTTTCATCTCTGGACGAGCAATATAATCTGGGCCATGATTTATTTGAATAACATAATTAATTAAAAACTGAAATACCGCATTCAGACAGCACAAATCCCAAATGTTTACCCGGGATTGTGAAAACATGCATTTTCCGGTGTTCAGTTGCAGAATGGTCTTGTCAAACCTCTGCAACACATTTTCCAGTCGCTGAGCATGCTCCTTCGCCGACCTGGAAAATATGATCACATCATCTATGCAGACCCAGCACTCCGTGCCTACTAGGTTCTTCAAGACCACGTCCATGAGCCATTGAAAGCTCGATGGGATATTAGACATCCCGAAAGGTCGTTTTTAAACCCAAAATGCCCAAATGGAACCGACAAGCCATTTCGTTCCTTGTGTTCTTCTTTTACGCTAATCTGCCAAAATCCACTGTAACAGTCAAGGACTGTAAAATATTTGGAGCCATAGAGGGAGGAATTTGTCTCCTCAAATACTGTCGCAGGGTAAGTGTCGAACTTAATCACAGATTAAAGGGCTCGAAAATCGACACAATTCCTACACTTTGGTCTCCTATCGAGGTTCTGTTTAGGCACTAAGATAGCGGGGGCAGACCAGAGAACTGCTTTCTCTAATAACACCCTTATTCAACAGTTTCTTCATTTGAGCCTTCATCTCGTCCCTCAGTGAGTAGAGGACTATACTGAGTCCTCCTTATGAGCTGCGCGTCGCCCACCATTATCTGGTGTTCTATTACATCCGTGCCCTTAAAGTCGTTGGTTTCCTCATCATGAGAAACATGGGCGTATTCCAACTGTACGGGCTCAAATAGCTCTCTTTCCTCATAAGTGGTCTAGTTTCCTTTTAACAACTTCTGATACAGGGCTGTGTTTCTTCCTTGTACTTTGCTGAATGGTCGTCAAACCGGATTCTGACCCATTTCCTGCATTAATCCTACCCACTAAAGGTTCTAAAATCTCATCAGCGACACCAAGAACTGTGGCCTCGGGGATGGTCAATTCCTCACCCCTGAAGTTTGCGACATCACATGGGCAAAGTTGTTCCGCGCTCTAGTTACGGAGTGATCGTCCTACGACGTCACTCGGGAAGGTTTGGGTGCCCTCGACTTGACTCGTTAAAGTCCGAAGGCGGACGTTCAGTCAATGGGTATCTGAGCGGGCTCCACACAACACCATGGCGGGAGCTTCCGATCCTTCTCAGACTCCAATAATACTACTTGCCATCACCAGGGTGCTACCGTGACTTTCTCGGTAGCCCTAACGTGCCAAGACATTCTCCTGCTTTGCTATCTCAGGGCGGGGACTGTCCGGAATCTGCTCGTGTTTGCGCCGATTCTCCCGTTTCCTACGTTGAGGGCTGCGGCCCTCTTTACCCTCGGAGAATAATGTGAGTACCATATGTCCTGTGGGTGGAACGCTATACCCTCGCGGCACTTCGCGCTTATTAGTTAGTACCATCATACCACACTCTAAATCGTTCACGGCATCCATGCTGGCCATGAAATCAGTGCCTACCGGACCTGCTGTATCGGTACGGAATGAGCATACCAGGAATGTGTGTTTGAACTCACATCCTTCCAGCATGAAGGAAACGGACTGCTGCCCCTTACTGTCTAGAACGTCTTCTGTCACTCTGTACGGTTCCATTGTGGTGACTCTTATTCTAAATAAAAATTTCCAGGATATGTTATTCAATACAATAACTTCGAAAACTATGAAATTTGCTGCTTTCTCTTTAATTTAAAAGCCAATCATGGTGAAGGCAAAATCTCTTTCGCTTTGATGCCGTAATTAATGAGCCACTGCAGCTAGGTTTGTGAAATATGTATGAAAATATATCTTTGCTGAATATAACGCAAAATGAAACTGGAAAATTTGAAGTAGCTGAAGTCCGATTGCAAGAAAAAGTGTGCAGAGCAGTGGGGTTACTAAATGATATAAGTATAATCACTGAGTAATACAATTATATCACGTTACACACGGGCAGGCAAACGTCGAAACACTCTCTCGTAGTTTTTTTAATGTTAATCGTATATTTGAAAATCTACCAACTGTTACCACCATCAATACAGACTCGCCGTTATTACAACCGCAGAACGACTTTCATTAAGTTTCTTCCCCGTCGTCTCAGTTTAATCATTTGTATAATTAATACGTAACAAATATTTAAATTCTTGACTCGCTAGGTAACAAATGTCAGTATTTCTAGAAAAAAATTCTTAGTTTGTGTCAGTCATGCGAATATTTCTATTAACAATGAACAAATAGCTAATTCCTCTATAATACACACTTACGTAACCTAAGACCTATACTTCAATGTGTGTTTGGTGTAATTCCTTACCGGTTACTTTAACTACGCAACTAATTTGAAAGCTGCTAGATGTTACTGGACGAACAGTTGACTTGTTCGATATAGGTGCAGTTAAACTCATTCCGACTTTGTGATAATTCTGATGGATCTATTTTGAAATATTTAAATTAAATGTATGTAATAATTTTGAAATATCTTACAATATCTATTTGTTCAGCGTCACGTGTAAATTTTCCTTTCAGGTTACGGAGAAAACTCCACTGTAAAGCTAACAAGCAACACACTATAGAATTGTAATAACTTATTGTTCAACGCGTGCTTTAAAATATCAAAGGTATACGATCTTAATTAGTTTAAGGATGTGGACTCCCTTAGGTCACGCGTTCATCTACATGTCACTGAACTACGGTCGTGTGTCATATGGTTGGGAATTGCAAGTGAAACGTCTCCAATTTCCTGAGCCAGGGCACTTTAGTTCACAGTCAACAATGAAAGTAGCATGATAATACAAACCATGTGGTTTGAATTTATTTTGAAGGCAGTTCACTGATCGAAATGGGTCGAAAGATAATCAAAATTGCTGAATTCGAAAAGAGTTTCCTATCAACGCTAGCGGAATGAAAAAATTGAGCTCCATTTTACTGGATAGTTCGCTCAACAATATGAATTGAGGCGTTTTGTAGTAAGTAGATACTCTGTAGGTATTAAGGAAATTAAACGACGCAGTATCAACTACTACTATCTCTAAACTACTAGTGTAATTTCCTGTACACAAGATGTAATGGTTATTCCGCTCTAATTCGGTTGTCAGGATGTCGTTTGTCGTACACGATGTACCACGCGAGTGAGGTTGAGGTTAAAGTAATATGAAGCAATCTGCCTCAGCATCCCGACTGTTGAAGGAACGTTTGATATTTCCACACGTCTATTAAGGTGAAGTGAAAAAAACTTCACAAAAAACCGTGCCATTTGGTTTCAGCACACGGTTACATTCGCATGTCTCCCACGGCCATTCTTCAAGACTCCCAATAGCTTCACAACGTCCTAAATTTCTTATACAGCAAGGGAAAGGTGGAGGAAATCGATAATCTATTTCACAGCCTCCATTTAAATCAGTCTCATTATACAGCGCGACCTCATCAGAAGGCAATATTATCAACGTGACTGCAATGACAAAATTTAAGAATTTGTTCTGGGTCACATTTATTTTTCCATGTCTACACCACGAAGGGATAAAGGGGGAGTAGAAGTATGGCTCCACTCATTTGAACCTCGGCACATGGAGAAGAAGAGTGATTGACCTTACAACCCGGCTGCTTTAGGTTGACAACACCAGCACCCATTGAATAGGAGGTTGGGTGCGCCCCAAAGATAGTCTAGTCGTCATGGAAAAGATAAAAGTGTCTAAATACAGTTGACAAATGAATATCTATAAGACAATATTAATATTTATAATTGTATTTATACCTTCGAAAAGTAACACTTTTTTAAAGATTTATTGCAGAGTATGTACAACATGTTCGAGGACAAGTTAAAATTGTTCCCCCAAACAAATTTGAATAAAAATTTGTACAATTGCAAAAGTAAAATAAAAGTCAATGCAAATAACACAGTAGAAAATTCTAAAGAGAAAAATCTTACTATCGGTGAGTTAACAACAGCAGACTATGGTTCGGTCGTTTACTTTTACATTTCTTGTACACAGTAATCATGTTGGCTAGAGCTACATTCCCGACTTGTTGGATCAGGCGATTGGGTGGGAGGGGCAGTGAGCAAATCATTTGGCTGTACGTTGGTGGATGATAACTGGGATGGGCTCAATGTTTAGGGTGTCGTGACAGGACAATAATCAAACTTATGCAGCATACAGCTTCACTGTCATCCTCGCAGGGAGCAAACGGTTAATACTCTTGAGAGAAAAATATTAGTATTGGTTGCATGAATCACATGCGCCATAAGACACACTATGTGGACAAAAGTGGATATTACAACGTTAAACTAGGTGGTATCAGCAGTTCTAGCACATGAACAGTGTCATTTATTGAAACCTTACGAAGAGGAGTATGCAGATACATGTATATGCAACTAGTATTTACTTAAAACGTTTTGCGTGCCCTAATTTCACGTATCCTCTTATTTTCACGTACTTTGCTTTGGTACGCTAATTTTGCCTGCAATATTATCTATTATTGTGGTGGATTTTACAATCTAAGGTCAGACGAGATTATTACGAAGATGCTACTGGCGGGAAATCGTCTGCAGGAAAATTGTGCATTACAGAATTGTTAGTGTTTTATCAATTGCAGCCAATAGGTGAACACAATTCGCAGATACACAAGAAAAGTCCTCGTAGAAGCTCGTTACGTTATTAATAATTGTAACAGAATACCCTGATCCGTAACTCAAGAACGAATCGACTAACCCACAAGGTACAGAAATTCCTTCATTTTAAGGAAATTACAGGTTCATCGCCGCCTTTACAACAGCTCGCTATCAGGATATAACCTGAGCCAGTTCAATCTGCCTACGTCTTCACACTTACCTTCTCGAAATCTTACCGTACTATATGCAAGAATTAGACCCCAATTCCATGATCATGTTGATTACTCTCTAATGTGTTGCGGTAGATACATCACAGTTTTTTACTCCGTCCTTTTTTTAAGCTTCCATTTTCGTCTGTCTCCCACATACATTTTCCCAGGACTTAACGTATCACTCTAAGTTCATTTTCTTTCCCTGTGGCGATTCGACCCGATTCCGGCTCAGGGCCTCACCGTATGGAGCTTCGCAACCACACTCACTGGACACATCACTCTCGGTAGGATTCCTCTGGATGAGTGTCCAGCCAATCACAAAGACCTCTACCTGACAAGAAACGACACTCACAAGAGGCAGACTTCCATGCGCGCAGCGGGATTTGAACCCACAATCCCAACAAACGAGCGACCGCAGACCCACGCCGTAGAACGTGCGGTCACTGGGATTGGCAGCTTATTTACTCCTTTCTGTTTATACTTTCAGTCACTTTTCTCATCTTCAATTCTCTATCACTGCATTTCCTCTGTACACCATAATTCTTCTGCGCTTTTACTACAACAATTCGCCATGTATTTCTGCTGCTCTTCCTCTTGCATGATGGATGCAGTTACCTGTCACTAACCGCGACTCTTAGCAATACATAGCAATAAATTGCTGCAATCACATAACATTTTCACTTTCCCCATCCATTCTCTATTTAATCTTATATATCAGGCTATTTGGTTCAAGCGGTGACGCTTGTACTTGCATTCGAAAATTGTCCAGTTCTGATCTCGGACTGGATGCCAATCACCCTGATATTTTCGTGGTGTTCTCAATATCTCACACATAACTCAAAATATGACAGACTAATCCATACACATCGTTGAAAATTCATATTATTATTATTATTATTATTATTATTACTATTACTATTATACCGTTCAACGCAATGTAGTCTGAGTTTCTGACAGTGTTGCTACATTGACCACAGGTAAATATATAAATCCTCTGCATATCGGCGCCAATTTGCGGTTATTATTATTTTCATAATTATTTCTGTTACGTTTCTGCTTTACACATTCGTTGTATATGTCTTCCTTCCTCTAATCCAGGCCTGTCAAAGACGCGGCCCGCAAAGCTCTATGATGTGGCTCGCTCAAGTTATGATGCTCATAAAGTTTAAAGTCTTTCTTATTATTTTGTCGCAAAATGCACCTAAGAAATCACGCAAATCATACCCAAAAGGAATTTTACATCCTATCTTCTTTCTGCATTGGAAAAGTTATAGTTTAAGAAAGGCAAGGAAATGTGACTTAATATCTTGCGCCCCAAGATGTCAAATTCCATTTCGGATTTGGTCCGCAGCCTGTTTCGAATTTTACAAGCTTGTTTAATTGCTAAAATTATATCTACATTTCTCTTATATTAGAAAATTTTCGTTATTTCCTCACATAATCTTTGTTTTCTTCGGCACATTCTGTCCCATTTCTCTGTCCTCCTAATGTTCGCCTTTCTCCTTCCTTCCCTCTTTTAGTTTCCTCTTTCATTTCTTTCGTCTCTTAATAAAGCACGTATTCCTTCTCTTTTCCTTCTCGGAAGCCAGTATCGCCATTCCCGATCGTGTCATTATAACTACCCTGACGTAAAGCAACTCCGCTGAAACGACTGGTTTGAGGACTGAGGCTTACGACAGACATTAAGGAAGAAGGGGTTGAGGCTTCTCCAAATCGATCTTCCTCTCTTACTCTTACAATATTGATGCTAAACAGGATTTTGAACCAGATCAGCACAATATACTGTAGGATACATGTACATGTACATGCATAAAATTTCTCTCACATTTCTAGGACGCATGCAGATTGTAAAACTACAGTCTACTTCTAAAAACAGGCAGGTACTGCAGACGTGTAACGACTTGTAATAAAATGTTACTTTCTACTTATCTCGAATTTTTTTCATAAGTCTTTAATGTTAGGTTACGGCAAAGAAGAGCGATGAAAACTGCAGTAAACAATTAATAAAGAGGGAAAGGCTTAATTTATGCAAAATATCGGCTTTCTTACTCTATGATTCCGTTACATTCTCCTGAATTTAATGCTAACTTCATCAGAATCCAACAAAAGGTCGCAATTTAATAGCTAGGATTATACTTAGTATTCGAGTTCTGCCAAGGAGGCTCTTTTTCGTGGCTGTTTTTCATAGGCTTCCTTACTCCCTCCAGACAAACAATGCGATATGCGGCTAAAAACGATGGAATTCACAAATCATTAAAGTAATTACATTCTCTATATGATTGCGTTTTTTTTGGATCACGAATGTTCATTACCATTTTCACAAGACACTGCGAATGGCCCTTGTTCAGAGGCAGGCGAATGCTTTATAAAAAGCAGTAGTCATTGATGTATGAAACAGCTCGAAGTAGCGTTCTTAGGAGAATTCGAAGAAAGCCCCCGCTATAAAATAACCCTCCATCAAAGAGGATTTTAAGTTAATTCTATCCAGTTCTCACCTCACAACCTATACCTGTATTAGACACATGCTCCTATATCCCTCACGATCATACAATCTACGGCTTTCCACAATAATTCCCATCGAAATTCACAGTGCATTCATCGTTCGTTTCATCCTAGTTCCAAGGCTGCCCACAGTATTCTGACGAGATTTCACTGTAGTAAGACAACAAATGAAGTGTGCCTTCCAGGAAGTTCCTGCAGGCGTAAATGCAAAATATTTCTTTTGTGATGTCCTTGAGTATGAAAGCAGTACAAGGTTATTACACCGTATTCAGGCGTTCTACACAATAAAGCTGTTGCGCTCAGGGACACAACAAAAGGGATACTGTACTACGAGCGCCAATGCCGCTGGACCCTAAATATACTTCAACAAGACAGGCAGTGTAAGTATGACGTAACACTGAGGCGCGTTCTTGCAACAATTGTTGAAGTGGAAAAGCAATGAGTATTATACAACCGGAGTGTGTGTTTTTGTAACCTGCAATGCGCATGTGCCATGTTGCCATGTGTGGCCTACCCCGCTCTACAATATTTTTCCACATTATCTCATAAACGGCACGACTTTAGAAACAACGATATTGAACTAAATGTGTGTTTCGGGGGTTTTTTTTTAAATTTGTCTGAAATATTTTTCATTGCAAGAATCACTGTGCGAGATATGATCGAAAGTGTATATTGGTCGTAATGTAACGTACCATTTATTCTTGTCCGATTTTAATGAAACTTAAATTTTCTAGACAGGTTTTAGAAAAGTAGGCAAATATCGAATTTAATGAAAATCCATCTAGTGGGAACCGAGTTCTTCCATTCGGACCGACGGACAGACATGACGAAACTAATAGTCGCTTTTCGCAATTTTGCGAACGCGCCTAAAAAAGGAGAGAGTTAGCAATCTAGGTACAGTATTCTAAAATAAAACTCCTTATATATATAACGTCATCGACCCTTATATAAAATTTATTGCGATGACGACTGGCATCGAAATGTGAGGACAGCGTGTTTGTAACCCTTGACATGTATGCGCCTTTTGGTGTACATGTGGGAAAGACTGGAAGATTTCGAATAAAACTCAATTACATTTTTTCGGCAAAAAAAAAAAAGAATCTCGCGTAGAACTGAGAGAGTGGTGTAGCATCTCTGAAAGTAGTATATCGAGTCCTTTTTACGTGCAATGTTTTATTTATTGGTGTGTCACAGCGCACAGTTGCTACAATTTTTATCGTGGAATTTCTTGTGACACGAGTACTTCAGAAGCTGTTTCCTTTTACGAGTGGGGACGAATTCTGGTAGTAATGTTATACTTTCTGCAAAATTCAGTAATTTATTTTACTTACAGCAATAGGTTTAATTCAATATCTCATCAGAGATCTCATCTCCTCTGAGAGGAATGGTGGAACTTTTAGCAACGTGACAGCGCATTACCTCTGAATAATGAGTCAATAAATCTACATTATGTTGATGAACCACCTGCACATTCGTTTTTTATATTAACATCGGCGAAACACATGGATGGAAGGAGTACAAGCGACCATGAGAACAATAAATTTAGAACCAGATCAATGGAGAAACAGAGAGGAATGGCGCTTGGTTTGTGGAAGACGGCGACAGATGTTAAAAAACCGGGCAGGCAGGCAGGCAGGCAGATAGATAGATAGATAGATAGATAGAAAAAACTTCGGCGATATAGAAGTTGGATATCTTACAACGAGATGTTCACATGAAGACACAACGCAGAGGAAATTACAGGTTTCGTTGATACAACCCAGGGGTTTCCTCGGCTACACTTATCAATCTTGCCGTCATAAGTAAGGGCAAATAAATATAAACTAAAACCCAACTTTAGATGCAAATTTTATAAATTACATAAGCCTGCAGTTTACACTCATAAACAACGTAATCATCAATATTTGACCTTGTAACAGCGACTGAAAAACCTACGTCTTTATTTTATGAATATATAAATGTTTCATAACGCATTTTACATGCGATTTATAAGCACTGTACAACTTTATGGGTCCGCCATGTGCAGAGCAGCGGGCATTAAATTTGAAAAAAAAAAAGAACAACATCAATTCTTATAATAAAACCAATTAGATGCACTAATTTCTCAAATTTATTTTTGGAAAAAAACTCTACATGTTTCGGACAGTTCCTCTGTCCATCATCAGGAGTTTTTCACTGTACGCACAACAATGGTATAAGTCATACGGGTTTGCTAACAGCTTACGAGCAGCAAGCTGTCAGCAAACATGTATGACATATACCATTGCTGTGTTTACAGTGAAAAACTCCTGATGATGGACAGAGGAACTGTCCGAAACATGTAGAGTTTTA
>Ga0136643_10004651_pt1 | contig 19052 bp, 12 predicted proteins | sample TergutLab28metaG_FD_96883 | JGI IMG/M metagenome (GOLD analysis project Ga0136643, IMG submission 96883) | Labiotermes labralis P1 segment gut microbial communities from Petit-Saut dam, French Guiana - Lab288 P1 (version 3) (version 3) | ecosystem: Host-associated > Arthropoda: Insects >...
CTTAACACCCAACCAATATTTTAAAATACAAGTAAAAACAAACACCCCCCAACTTCCTCCGCCTTGTGAAAAATAAAAAAAAAAAAAACGAGGGGGCTGGGGGGGGGGGGGGGGAAACAGGTCCAGTTAAAGGGTTGGAGGTGTGAACATACGAACCATACCACAGTCCATACAAACTCAGACAAGGGGTTAATTTACTCTGTAACTAATGATCAACAAACAAACCACAAACATTCTTATAACAAAGCCAAGTAGATGCACTAATTTCTCAAATTTATTTTTGGAATAAAACTCTACATGTTTCGGACAGTACTTCTGTCCATAATCACGAGTTTTTTACTGTACACACAGCAATGGTACATGTCATACAGGTCTGCTGAGTGTACAGTGAAAAACTGCTGATGATGGACAGAGGAACTGTCCAAAACATGTAGAGTTTTATTCCAAAAATAAATCTGAGAAATTAGTGCATCTAGTTGGTTTTATTATAAGAATTTATCACGATGCACGGTCACCTGAACATCAAACCAGAAACAATGTGGGCACAAACTGTGTTTGTGGGCGCACCAGAACTTTAAGCACCACAATGCGCCTTAGTTCTACTTCTTCACTTTCCCCACACTGGTATGTAAGTTACATGTTAAAGTATTTGTTATTGTTTATTTAATTGACATCAATATTTCTCTAAACATAAAATTACACAAGCAGCAGTTACATTGTTTTTCATTTTCTTTCTAATACTCAAGAAAGCTCATCTCTCGATGCTGTGCCGTGCCATGTTCAAATTACAGAAAACTCACCACACATGCAATGCAATTTACAGTGTCAAGAAGTCCCAATGCATGTACAGTATTATATCCTCAGAATTCAAATTGTTTGTTGGTAGTCCTGACTGCCCTTTGTAAAATGTCATTGCACAATACTTCCAACAAAAATGAACTCAAGAGGTGGTGACCGAGGGTCCAAAATACACCTAAATAAAAACAGTAGAACAGATGAAATTCTTTACACAGTGAAGATTTCAGTTTAGTGTTTGCTGTCCTCAGTGTACTGGGCAATAAAGAACTACATGCTAATTGAAATGTCATGGCGTCTTGTGATGTGAAAACAAAGAATTTTAAATGAAACACAAATCAGTTAAACAGTGCCAGTACACAGTGTAAGTTATAACTACAAAAGCAGCACAATTACCATTAAAATCCCATAAATAAAGGTATGTGTTCACGCACGTTTCCTATAAGGCCACTTCAAAATTAGGAAGTTCACCATGAAAGACTGTATGAACCTCAGAGCGTAATTCACCTATTAAAGGGCAGCCAACAGGTCAAAAATGTGTCCAAGAATTACAATATTACAGAAATACCAACAAAAAACCTGGTTTGAAGATGAAGAAATTGGCTAATGTGGTCTACATTAGCCTCATTTGTCCAGAAATGTAATAAGAAAACAGCAAGTCAAGGTACTATACCAATAAATCTCACTTATGGGGAAACATTATTTCGCATAGCAATCCAGAGGTAGCGAAATTTTTATGCTCCTTGGAAATCCTTATTAACACCACTTACAATACTGTGTTATGTTACAGCATAATTCATATATGCCACATCACAAAATGTTCAAATATAAAATGTATATACCTGAAATAAGATTTGTATTTTATACCATGCCCAAATTCAAGATGTGTATTTTATACTATGTCCCAATTCTACGATACTTTTAAGATTTTGACTTGAGATTCATAGAAATGAAGCAACAGCACAGACCTTCTTGAGAAGGTAACAACGCACACAAGTGCTTTGCCTTGTCAAGAAGTTCTATACCTCTTATTGAACACGAGCACTCATTAGCATGTTCCAAAGAGCCACCACTGGCTCCAATCAAATCTACACACTCCCACCCTATTTCTTACAGACCTATATTTGTACCATGCTCCCATTTATGCCTAGGGCTACCAAGGGCTCTCATCCCTTCAATTTCCTTACAACAGTTAGGAAGTATGCTCGTCTCACACCTCCCATTTGTACTCCAAGTCATCATCCTTGATATGACAATTACCAGTTTAATCATCTTTTTTCCATCCTCTCTCTTAGATCCAAATATTCTCCGCATCCTGTTCTAAAAGGCCATCAATCTACATTCTTCCCTTAATCTGTCAGCTGACCTTTCATACCCATATAAAACAACAAATCATATTTCTGTAGTTTTAGATTTGGGTTTTTTTTTAGCAAAATACATAAATATAAAAAGATTCATGACCAAATGGGTAGCAAACACTCCTTGAACTTAATCAGATCTTTACTTCTCTGTGAATGCAATTTTGATTTACTGGAACCACAGAAATGCTGATGGACAGTCTGGGGCCATCTTATGATTAACAGGAGCAATCTCTGTTACCTAACCACACAAACTTCACATCAATGATGAAGAAAAAATGAACTATAAGCACAGAAACAAATGTGTCCCTTTAAATTCCAGTCTGTCCCGAAGTTCCCAATTACACATCCAGAAACAAAGTTCAAAGGCAGTAGCAGCAAAAGAATCTATACTGAACACAATATGCACCACATGAGTATTACAAAGCAACAGGTATGCAGGATCAAAATGAAATATCTAAGAGTATAAAATTTAAACTAAGAGGCATGAAGTTATTTCAGAGATAAAATATGCAGATATGCTCTCCAGTTTACAACCTGGAAACTTTCTTGAGCAACCAGCAAAATAAATTTGAAGTCTGGGTTGCACAGACCATCTGTTTTCTTCATCACCAAATGGCATACTGATAAACACTGCTGTTTAAGTGTTACAGAATGATGCCGCCAACTGCAAGGGAAAACTTCAATACTTGGAGAATAACCTGTCCCAATGACACTCTGCCCACCAAAAATCCCATTGACTGACTGACTGACTGACCTGTGGTTGAACCCAGGCCTCCAACATCAAAGGATGGCAACTGAATCATGGAATTACACAATAAACACACACACAATCAAGAACCTACTGGGACAGTGGAGAAGAGTCAAGTGTGTAAATCCATTCAGTTTATCTTTGCTTGACCTAGCAAACCCAAATCAGGGTGACCATCTGTATGCTACTATCCTATGGATGAGCCTCTCCAGTTATTTAGATGTACATACATAGACATCCATAATTAATCATCCAACACAACACCAGGTTATTAAAATCCACTATCATCAACATGTTTTGGCTGTGTTAAGCCATTCTGTGTACAACTGTAAACATAACATTACTGAAAACAGAGATCTTAATATTTGTCACACCTGTTACACTCATATATTATTTACGGGTGGACCGCCGTATCCGCGGCTGGAAAAAAAAATTGGAAAATTAAATAAATAAACGGTTCATAAGTTTCAAAACACGCGCCAAGCGAGAACGGGCCTTAACATGGTGAAATCCAGCAGCACAAACGCGCCCGGTACTTGACTCATCTTCCTTTGTCCTCGTGCCCACGCTTCCCCACAAACTTGCCACCATTCTGCTTCTAGCATTCTCGCTGTTCGAATTAGTTGCCGCGTTATCGCAGGGTTTGTGTTCAGGGAGCAACAAGAAGAATGGAGAAGTCGGCGAATGCCCACAATAGGTTCAAATATTTTTTAACAAATAAAATTTTCTTATTTACAGGTTACGTACAGGTACAAACGTATGACTTTCGTTGTAAAATGTGCGACAATAACACATTTTTACACTGCTTATGTAGTGCTTTGACGGAAAAGCATGATTTTTATTGTTCGGTCATCCCTTAAAATTTTACATGCTACCGTACAGTACAGGTACTGTATTTTTTCATTCTATCGTCTCTTAAGGATTAGGCTAAACCGTCAGAAACCCTTACTCTCATGAGAGAGAGAGAGTACACTGCAAATGTACAACGTAGTGTACAGTACACTTCATTACTTTATTTAATGCTAATGTCTTAATGTGCATAATTTATCAATTAAACTTTACCGTTTTTATTCATGTTACACAAATATCATGTTATATGACATTACGTATAGCGTTCGGTATTATCCACGGTAGGTCCTGTAACGTATTACCCGCGAATACGGCGGTCCACCTGTATTAGAATAAAGAAGAAAATATTACACACATCATTAGTCAATATCGCTTATCATAAAACACAATATTCATATATACTATTTAACTATTTGAAATAAGCTGCTATATTTTGGTACTGCAATATATGACAAGTCACCTTCACTAATATTTTTAATATTCTCTTTTCAGTATTACAATATCAAGACACAAAACATGTGACAAACCTTGACATATCTTTTCCAACAGAATTATGTTTACAGCTGTACATTCTCTTGTTATACAGTTGTACAGAGCCTGAGAATAGATTAAAATAGCCAGAACATGTATACGATTGTCATGTTAAGGCAGCTAATAAATGGTGTCTATACACACACACACACACACAACAATGGGACCAACCATGTCAAATTTCTCGAGATGTGTGTACATTGCTGAACCAAGATGCAGTCTTATCCAACCCTGCACTGTCTGTACATTACATTACTTATGAGCCTTTCTGGAGCCTAACAGCAGGTAGTAGCACACCCGACTTTGTATGATCTCCCAGTGTGTTCATTTCACCCATTCTGTGAGAACAACATTTAATAAGTAAAATGTTTCCTGCTCTTGCAACAAAGCTAAATAAACCTTCATTAATTTTCATGTTTATTATTCCAATAATACGAATTTCAATTACTTTTAAATTAAAAATATAGGCCTACTTCTCTCCTAAACACCCTGTATAATACCACAGGATCATCCTGCATAGGCTTCTTCGCTAATCTTAAAAAATCTGACCACATGGACCAGGCTGCATCATCACAGAGAGAAAATTATGCTTTAGTATTGAATAACACTGAAAATTACCTATTGTGTAAGTAATTATATGGTAACAAACTTAAAATTTCAAAGCAAGTATGAATCTCTACCAATAACAAAATGGAATACAGAACAACAAATAATATCTCAAATACTGCGGACTGTTGCAAAAAAACGCTCTAATTTTCTGCAGCTGTCAAAAAGTCTAGGTACATTTCTTTATCATAATTCTGACACAAATGTCGAGACATTTTTTAGGTAACAAAAAAAGGGATGTTTGACTTTCACTGGGAACCTAACATTTCATGTTCCTTGATTGAATTTACAGTGTAAAAATTGTCAATTTTACAGAACTGTACTGCCACACATGCCTTCCTATGGTTATTATAAACTGACTATTGATTTTTAATCATGTCTAGTATTAAGGAAGAACTGTTCCATGCCCAATGCCATCTGAGGCTGCCTGGTGGACTGAAGGAATGTAAATGTATACGCAAATAAAATGAGCCACAAGATTATTATTTTTGAGCCTATGAACTCCGAAAGGTCTGCATTCTATGTGTGTCATCTAGAACATACTCCGGACTTCTGTCACAGAAGCCAGTATTTTACCTCTTGATTTTGTTTTAAATATATGCATATAGCTCTTCAAAACCAACAGTAATTTAACTCATAGAAAGTGCAACACCACAAATAACTTCAGGTTTAAGCCTCAATGTACACTCCTCAAAGTAAAAGAAAGAGACCATGCTTTAACGGACTGTAACAAAAAAAAAATTGAAACCACTGTGAATGGTACCATTACATTTGATAGGAACAGCACAGTATTAAGGGAATGTGTGGAAAGGTGGTAGTTAACTTAGTGTGGGGCAGGTGGTCTGTTTATAATGATCCTATAAAAGCTCTCAGCCAAGGATAAAACGGTCCTGTGGGAACCAACCTGATACATGCGGATAGACGGACGGACATCACTAAGCTAAAAGGTGCTATTTGCAACTTTGCAAACATGCTTAAAAACCTTGAGACTATGACCAATTTTTTTTTTTTGACTGATGCCATCCCGTTGTGTACGTATAACTAATTTATTGTAATGTGCCGTCATTACACAACATACAGCCAAGCTTCATCAGCTGTAAAATTACAACTGTTTTATATGTTGTATAACGTCGGCACATTACAATTAGCTACGACCATTTGCTATCTTTTTTTAGTTCTGCTGTAACAAACATGAGCCTGTTTCCTATACACTCCTGCTGCCACCACCCTTGTTAGAAATTTACCGAAACCATATGCTGGAAATCTTACTTCATAAAACAGAACTGGACAGAAGAAGAAAAGATAATGCCAAAGATAAGAGATCTGTTAACAGCCTTGTAAATAAATACCAGGGCATCTCATCAGCCAGGAAGACTGAAATAGTGGGGCAAGAGAGTCAGAATATTAAGCAAGCTTCTAATGTGTGAAAACTCTCAATTTAACTGTGTATGGGGAAAAACACACATTGAGACTGGCTATATTACTCAAATACCTTCAGCACAATGACCAACTGGTGCATGTAAGATTCCACTATTGTTAGCCTTATTCATGTGTCAGTACTGGCCCCATTTTCTTAGCCTTAACCTTTTGGCGCCGTAATTATTTTTTTAATTTTAGCACACCCTGTATATAAAATGTGAATAATACAGGAACCAAATACGTTAGAATTATGAAATAAGCTGCATTTTGAAGAGAAAAAAAGAGAGTATATACCATGTTTAAAATATTCAGTACCTATATTTGTTGAATAAATATATAAAATGCAACTTTAGAGGTTAGCAGTGCGGTACGACCACTATAGTTGACATTAGGCGTCAAACGGTTAATTGCAGCAAAGATGTGTACAGTACTCTACTAAAAGAAACTGTACATTTTCAAAAATTATCATTCTCATTGGACCTTTTTCACACTGTAACTGCTTCCAACTTCACACACTTCAGATTTCTGGGCTCAACAATATTGTATGTACATATGTAAGTATATTATTGGTAGTCTTTTCTGTACAAGTCCAGAACATATATACCAATTCAGCACAAATGCACAAACAATTCTAAAAATTAAATAGAAAATATCGGTCTTCATTTACAAATACCTACACATGCACACAAAAACATAAAAATAAAGTCTTTGACTTTACTGCCAAATATGACGTCAACATAAAGTTTTCTTATGCGTATTGGACCGTGCATCATCTTGATATCTGAATAAAGGTAGACCAACTTGATGTCACTCTTTTGCATCATCATAATCATGCTCCAGGTCACTTTCTTGCAATTCCCCACACGCTACCCACAAACCAACATAAAGCTTTTATTTCCTTGTGCCCATTACACTCTTATGAACACTCACTCTTGGTAGCTTGAACCTGGAATGGAAAAACAACCCACGACCAACTGTTTTTGTTGGGGTCGTACAAACAGTTGCTCCTGAATCTGCACGTGCTGAAGTGCAAAAACAAGAGACTTGTGAAGACAACTGCCACTAACATGTACCAGATAAAGAGGGAGGCAAGAAGCTGCCGCGAAACTAATCTGACTAGCTCATGCTCACAAGTCCAGAATGCTCGTGTGCATTTGCCACTCTGTCAAAAATCAATTACCACTATATATTTACACACATTTCTCTATGTCATTACAAAATATACTTTACTTCCTAAATCACGTATCTTTGTTGACACAATATGGTGTAAATGTTTTTTGAGTTGTTGTCTAAATGTTGGATTTATAACAAAAGTTTCAACAGACATTAGCATAGTGTCTACCTGGGTACAAGGAGAAGAGCAAACAGAATGAGAAGCTCCTATGATACCCTCACACCACTTCATCAAGATGCATGACCTAACAAAGCACTGTAAACTTCCTGTTGTTTCATATGAAAGTACTCTTTAACTCATGTGCACTGGAGTTAAGTGCCCAGTGTACTCCACAAAAGACCTGGGATTAAATGGCTGCCCACTATTCAGCATGTTCTAGATGACTTTAGTGAATTTTGATTTCCTCAGCATCGCAATGCGTGTCGACTACAGTCAACTTCTGCCTTCAAGGCTTACTAACCTGCGTCCAATTTTAAATAATATTAAAAATTTCTGCAAAGGCAGAAGACACTATAAAAATATGAGAATAATCATAATAGAGATCTACAACTATTTCAATACACTAAATCATTTAGGTGACAGTCAACATATACACTTCAAACACACAAAAATGAACTGACCATTTGGGCAAACAAAGTTCAGCACTTAAGAAAAGCAGTGGCAACATCACCTTACAACTTTATACTTGTAAATATGGTTGGCATCAGCAACCTCTCTGGGAGTCCTAGCTTCACTACAGGAGTTCATGATCAAATCCAAATTTGTACTGTCAATTACTAAATATTGACATAATTACACATCATTTTTCCAATGAATACCAATACCGAGCTGATGAACACCAACATATATAATGCCCAATAATGTTGATACTACACAACTACATAATGCCAAAGTTACCAGTTTACTTTTATTTTTGTTTATGTGATAAAACACAAAAAAAAAAGTGGTAACACAAGCAGAACCAACAGGTGTGAACTTACATGGAAATTACTATGTTATTTCAGACATGACAATTAATTCCTTGTCGGGAAAAGCTTTCATACAGTGTGGATGATAGTACTATGGAGGTGTCAAACTTCATACAGTATTATGCTGTATGGTGATGAATTGTCAAAGCAATTGGCAGTTCATATTCCTGTGAGCTGTGTGTTCCTGAAATTACTCATGTTCATGGTAACTGAAACTGTTACACATAAAACAAACAGCAATCACTTGCATATTCAGAAAATACCATGTAAATACACAGTTTCCACTGCAACACAGTATTCTCTGCAAATCAAGGATTTACTGCCACAGTTTGCCTGATTCAGCTGACCTGAATAACATTCCCAAATCAAAACTGAAACATTATGTGCATGCAGCATAGAATAAAACCAAGACTGATGGAAAACAGTACCAAACAGTACACTGGAATTACAGTAAAATGGAGCAAAACTGCAAAGCATATTTTGAAAGTTCTATATGGCACCCTACCAAAGCACACGGCGTTACTCAAAAAGGCATAGCTGGTGCTGGTAATAGAGTTACGTCTCATACTTTCAGTTATGTAACCAACTGTAATAGCAATGAATTTTATACTGATTATATCTGTAACATGATTAAAACTCCATACACACACACACACACACAGAATATGATTTATGGGACAATGTGAAAATTAATGATGTGGTATTTGTTGTTTCTCACAGTCCCAGTCCTCACCACAATTCCTCACATGTATTTGCATTAAATATTAGAAACAATGAATATCATATTGACTGCAAGGCAAAATGTTGTAAACAAAGGTTTGTTTACACCATTTGACGTTTCAGTTTCAAGTTACTCATACTGAGAAACTGAAAATACAACTTTCAATGAATCAAACAGTCAATGTTCCAACAGTCAGGTGTCATATGAAGAAAAATACACACACCAAAAATTTTCCTATTGCATACGAAGTTACAAGTCTAATTGTGCATTTACTGTATTACATTACAGTTTGCTAACCACACTGTTGGCAAGTCGAAATTCTGAAATGATATTCATAAGAGTAGCGCATATACTGGTAGCATGCATCAGGACTTCCATTGGGCCTTCACATATGGACAGTGTACAACTGCCCACGCAATCTCTGGATGACCTTAGTATTGTTCCTGAACATTACGTCTAGGAACCAAAGAATTCCACTAAAATGAGAGAAATATATGTGATCTACAACATACAATGAAATTTATATAACTGCTAGATGCAGAGAGTGCATCAACAGCAGCATCATTCCAGATAATAACTTCATGGTTGTGATGGACAAGCACTGCGAATTTAAAAGAACCCCCAATAGGAAATGGTGTTAAGCCGTGTAAACAAAACTCAGTGTGCTAAATTACAGTGTGTATAATTAAATAGGGGTTCTTTTGAGTCAAAACACAACTACCTTATGTTCTTTATCTTTATTTTAGCTGATCTACAAGAAATGTTCCATATATCCCACGAGAATTAAACTTACTTGCTGTCTAACTATTATATCCCAATCATCGAGACAGACGTTCCCGGACATACTGGTGAGAAATAGCTCTACTACTATAACACACCCGTATCTGAAAGTTTATCACTACTTCACTCGTAAGATCTTTGCACATAACATGTAAAGATCTGTGTTGTATATAAATAATAATATTACATTTCCATATGTTTCTATTTTAAGCCATCACTGTCGTGTTTCCGTGTTATATTTCCAAGTTTTAGACTACTAATGTATACCATTGGGAAATTTAACAACCAGATCTCATTGAATTTTATACATATATATATATATATCCTATTTTTATGATTCTCTTCAATTATATATCTTGTGACCTGAAGATGAATCAGTGCAAGTGCCGAAACATGGTCAGTTTAAATAAAGATAACAACACAAGACAGTTGTGTTTTGACTCAAAAGAACCCCAATGTAATTGTAAATAAAATACAACGGGGACGATGCATCGAAATTACTGTGTGTATACTTTTGATGATGGACAAGAACACTATGAATAAAGAAATCACAGAATTAATGGTGCTGTTAAGGTAATGTACTTTATTATGTTATATCTGCATCAAATGTGATTGTACAGATGTGTACATCACATGCTGTTATCATCATGCAATCACAAATCAGAGATGGCAGGATGCTGCATTTTGTCTGCAGAATGAAGAAATAAATATTAGATGTCATTCATGTGCTGTCCTTGAGTCACATGATTTATGTTATTTACATACTGTCCTTACATAATTTAAACATCCTAGCAGTGAGCAGCAGCCAGCTGGAACAAGAAAAGGATAGCAAATTGGCCAGTCAGGACATTAATTTGGAAAGAATTAATGACTCAAAATGGGGAATGGTATTAAATTTTTTACATGGGTAGCTCTCTCAGTCCACCAAAGCATTTTGGTGTCACTCCACCTGCAATACACAGCATGTAGCGTGCAGTCTGTTTCACCATATAGCCTAATGTGGGTTGCATGTCAGACAGGGGAGCTATCATGTTGGGTACAAAAGGTGAAGTTTTCTCTACATATGCCACAAACACAAGTGCGGGGAGCAGAGTCGCAGCTCCACTCACTCTCCACCTCTGCAATACATGGAAGTGAGTGGTCAACCTCATGCTCTGGCTACTTTACTCCCTCAACACTTAACGAATAGGTCAGATGGCTCCCAGAGCCAGTCTGGATGTCTGGTACACAGAAAATCCCCTTGCCCCTACCAGAATCTGATCCCTGCCTTATCCACCATGTTGCCTAGACAAAATACCAAATATGTGAACATGGCTCCCAAGATATGCAATTCACATTGGGTGCAGGCTGAGTGGGTTAACATAACTGAACTACCATAACTGTAATTTTGATATTCGTGAATTGGTGCACAACCCTGTACTAAGTGGGAGTGTCAAATACCAAACTGTATCCCAGTACAAAATCAAATTGTACTTCAATCGACAAATGAAAAAGATTCGTGGAAATGGAACTGGAATAAACGTGTCACCTCAAACAGACGCGTGGCAAACGAAAATGTATCGGACAGTGTGAAGTCACATAAGCACATCTACGATAAAAGACAATTTCATTTCACACAACATAAGGAAGCTATCAAATGGATCATATCACAAAACCCATAATTGCAGAGGTGAGAAGAGATTCTCCTGAACCTTGAGATAGCAAATTAGCCCAGCTGAGTTACGTAAGACACACATCTTCATTTTTAGTTCTAAAAATATACACCAGCCTCAGACTTGGCAACACACTCCCCTCAAAAAAAAAAATACTACATAAAATTCTCCAGTATTTTACAGCCAAAAGGTGCATCAATATAAACTTCAAGGCAACTGAGATTTCCAAATTCACATGAGGGATAATGTATGGCTATCGCAAGAGCAAACCTTGGTGGGAGAAGAGAAAGCTCCATTGCTCCTTGAGTAGTTGTTCAGTGGCACACAGTGAGTAGATAGACAGGGATTAGTACACCATAGTTTCTAATGGGATAAAGTATGCACAAGTGCACAGTAATAGCACGGTTGAACAGTATTCTGATCCACCCGTGAACAATAAAATGCTGTTCACAGGCATATTGTAAAATGGGCTGACCTACATGTAAGGCAAAGAACTGGACAGACCCCCCCTACAAAAAAAGAGGAGGGGGAAAGGAGGGGAGGAGTTTCTGTGTGTAAAAATTTATCTTTTTTCAAGTGAAAGGCTGGTTGCTGTATACAGCCTTACTGGTTTTGCTTGGACAACTTCTTGGTGTTAGATTCATGAAGACATATGCACTGTTAAGCATGAAATCAGTATGCCCTCGATGATACCAATGGTAACATACTGTTTGATGAAACCAATGGTAACATACTGTTTGAAGAAAGTGAAAGGTGAAACCATAATAACAGTAATGATGAGCACGATATTACTGATGAAGATTGTAGGGGATTTTATGACCAGTAGGAACTTCATATGGCACTGCCATTTTCTTAATTAATTATTTGTGAATCTTTCAGCTTGAACTGCATGTAAAATATTTTCCCCTAAACTTGCCTTCTGAAGTACTGGTGCATCATATAGTCTAGCAAGAAAAGGAAATCTACCTACAAGATCTGACATTGTCTTGCAGCACCTAATCTGACTGAGGTGTCACTCTCTCGAGTTGCATAACAAGTTATGCCAAAAAACATCGATGGCAGAATTTATACTGGTAACTAACTACACTGCTAAATCTGCAGCCTAATACAACAAAATTACCACACATTTCAAATATGGCTCTAACTTAGTTTAGTATCACTTTTAAGGATTGGTTTTTTTATTTCACTTCAGCAGTAAAGGTAAAATATATCACACAAAACTACCCCTTGGTATGTTAACTACGATTGAATGAACTAATCTACGCCACTTCCAACAGTGAGCAAGTGTGGTGGAGGCATCCAAAATAAATGCTTCCAACAGCTGACCTGTACAAAAATACATTTCAAGCCAGATGGCACAGACTGAGACCATACAAACGAAAGTACTGAAACTACCTGTTTCAGAATGTTATACATTTCAGCTCCCTATTTACATATTTATTAGCAGTTAATTTAGGAACACTTCAGTAACTCAAGAACATACAGTGTCAACACAGCCATGTAGAAAAAATCTAGTACCTGTATTTTGTTTGGGAACTATGGTTTTAAATTCTTCACATTCTTTACGAAGAATATGTGAATGGCATACACCTAAACCAACGAACAAAGACACAAAAAATAAAGTGTGACACCAATATCATGTGAGAATATCATACCCTCCATTGGTAAATTATGCTATATTTAAAATAATGAGTCTTATATATACTGCCAAATTCCAATTCTGCTTACCTTCTCCTTTCTCCAAGCCACAGTATAAAGTACAACAGCAATACATAATGCACACGTGCATACTTCATACATACAGATACGTTACGAGACCGATGAGAGCACAGCACAGTGTGGTGACCACGGCCCTAACTAGGTTGATAATTCATCGCAGCAGCATGCACTAATGCCATCTACTGGCTACAAAATAGCATCAAAATTTTATCATAATATAATACTATTTTTAGAAATACAGCACTTGGAAATGTAACAATGTGAAGATATTTCTACATCATATAATTATTTTTAAAATTATTTATCTAGTTGCTTAAATCATTCTTTATAATTATGCATAGATAGAATATAATATATCTGTATATGTGTATATCATATGTACAATATCTAGCTTTCATGTAACGTGAAAAGAAAGACCGTCTATGTGTAAAATTCTTAGTTTTAAACATTAATAATAAATTCTACTTCTGTACAGATAATAGAAGTTACAATTCACTTGTATGGCAAGGTTCAAAATAACGTATCAAGATCTTTCAACTCTTCCTTCTTTTCTTTCCCAATGTAACAGCAGGATCAAGAGAGAACAAACAATAAATGGGAGTTTGCTGAGACTGCAACAATGGCCAAGACTGCATGCTCAATGCAAGTATAGAACATACTAGACTGCCCCTTTCCATATGCTGTATTTTCTGACCAATGGTGTGTCGCACTGCATTAAGCAGACCAGCACAGACAGCCAGAGGCGACTCTGAACACAACTGCTACATACGAGCTAGCTAACAGTAATATAGAAACAAGTAGAGAGCAGTCACAGATCCAGCCTTCAGTATGTGGCTAAAACCCCATTAGGTGTGGGGACAACCACAGCTGTATGTGTCGGATGCGGCGGTAGAGGCGGAGGAGGGGGATGGTGTTGAAGGTGGTGTGTGGTTGGAACCACTACTCCATGTCCTGCCACAGCAGGGTTCTGGTGATGTCCCTGTGGAGGTGGCTGTGGTTGGGGCTGCGCTGCACCTGTACCACCACCTTCAGCCACATGTTTGCGTAGATGACGAAGCATATTGCCCTTCTCAACAAAGGTCTTGCCACAGTCTGGACAGGCATGAGGGCGGTCACCTGAATGCGAGCGCCGATGTGAGACAAGATGTCCCTTACACATAAAGTCCTTTGGACAGAGGTCACAACGAAATGGTCTTTCAGCTGCTGCCCCTTTGTTGTGAGAACGCTGATGGAAAAGCAGATTACCCTTCAGCGGGAATGCCTTCCCACACTCTGAGCAGCTAAATGGACGTTCTCCAGTATGACACCGCATGTGATTGATGAGGTGCTCTTTCCGGGTGAATGGTTTAGAACAAACGTTGCAGCAATGTGGAGTCTCCCCTGTGTGCTGGCGCAGGTGATTGGTCAGATGTTCTTTGCGAGTAAAAGTTTTGTTGCAGAACTCACAGCGGTGTGGAGACTCACCTGTATGAATGCGCACATGATTGGTCAAGTGCTCCTTGCGTGTGAAAGATTTGGAGCAGAAATGACATCTGTGTGGTGACTCTCCTGTATGCTGTCGTACATGGTTAGTCAAATGCTCCTTTCGTGTGAAGGATTTGGTGCAGTACTGGCATTTATGGGGTGATTCCCCTGTGTGCTGACGCACATGGTTCACCAGATGGTCCTTTCGCGTGAACGCTTTGGGGCAATATTGACAACGGAAAGGTGTCTCACCTGTATGCTGTCGCACATGATTAACAAGATGCTCCTTACGTGTGAATGACTTGGAGCAAAAACCACAACGATGAGGTGACTCTCCTGTATGCTGGCGCACATGGTTAAGAAGGTGTTCCTTACGAGTAAATGTCTTAGAACAAAAATCACAGCGGTGGGGTGTTTCACCTGTATGCCACATGATGTGATTTGTGAAGTGCTCCTTACGAGTAAAACTTTTTCCACATATTTCACAGCGGAAAGGCGTATCATTTGTGTGAGAGCGCATGTGGTTCGCAAGGTGCTCCTTGCGTGTATACTTCTTACCACACACCTGTAATGAAAACAAAATTCACAATTGGATGAAATCTCACAATAAAAGTAACATATATATGCGCACTATGATATTATCACTCTGCGTTGCCTTCTGACATCTCTCAAACATCGATCAGAGCTGCATGTGAAAGTTAGTACATGTGATGTAAGTTACAGGAAAAACACAGATAAAACAATTTTCTTCATTAAGAACTAATAATGGTCCACCAGTTCTACAAATATCATACTTATGTTGCTGAAGCAAGTAGAGTACAATTCATTTAATCCAGTACCCAAGGGGCCATGCAGGTACCAAATTACCAAATATTCAAGATTATCAAGACAATACCTACACTAACCTACATTCTTACCAGGCAGTATTTTGTTAGTACCCTCAGAGAATGTGCACTTTCTCACATACATTCATCACATCATGAAAAGCCTCCATTTTCCTATTATCATAAGCCTAGTGATAGGTTTTCCTTAAGAACACAACGCTATAAACACTTATAAGCAACTTGTCCAAATGCACCTATTTAGGTTCTATAAACATGTCACTTTTCAAAGGTCCTTCATACTTGCACTTGTTGCCATGAACAATCGTAACTAGTCTTTCTGTTTCTTTATATCATAGACAGTTGATGACCCAATGTTGTATGGAGCCACAAACTCTCTTCAGCTTTAACCAGTTTCAAGCATCATAATTATTTCATGTTTCTAAGGAATCATTAAAGTTGTGTGCTCCCTCTTATTGGCAATACTTTCTTAATTCATCTTTGGTTTTCTGAAGCCATTATAATAGCCTGATGCATTCAGTAAGGTCCAGATAACCCAAGATAAAGCCACTGAACTAGCACATGCACTTTAAGTTATGAAAGGCAGAATATCTGGTCTTGGGATGACTTTTCACAAGTGCCAAACTATCAGATGCTGGATTAAGAGAATTCCACTGTACCTAGTTGCTGAATAGTATGATATTTTCTTATCAGTTTTTGCCAGAATTATAAATACATGTTTCTGGGTACAAGTTGCACCATTCGACAGTGGAAAATGTTACTAGGTGTACTCGGACAAGAACAAGTATTTCCACCACAAAAGCATGACAGCCTAAGTACATGTTTCTCATGTAATCTGACTATGCCAGAACAGAAGTCCCATGACGTTTAAATAAATGATGGACTGTAATTTAAATATAAAACATTTATAAATTTTTTTGAGGTTTCAGGTGAAGTCTATCAACATGAGAACAAGCAAGGTCTCAGGCCACAGATAACTGATAAGTAATGTATCAACAACAGAGATAACATACTTTCAATAACAAATGGAGAATTTTCATGAAAAGTATGTTAAAATGGTTATGGAAGAACGTAACCATGGTACATGAAACACTGTCTCACTACTTGTCTCAAAGGAACAGGAATGGACAAGAGTTCAAACCAAGATCTGAGCAATGCGAAGTAAAATCACCACCCCCACTCATTAGGTTTGATCCATATTCTCCTTGCTCCTCCCACAAACCAAATTCTAATTCTTTTCACTTAATTATGTAATGATATGAAACAAATGTAACCAAGACAAGAACATAATAGAGAAGTCTGAAATCTGTGAACTACTGATAGCTGCAACACCTGAAAATAACCAGAAACATATGTACTTCACAGAACTGACGCATCTGGGAATTCTGTACATATATGCAACCAAACACCTCATGGTAAAACTATGTTTATCTACTGCATCTTTCACTTCCTAAACCCATCAGGCAGTTCAGACAGAACTGTACTTCAAACATGCAGACATAACTGACTGTGCACTGGGCCATTATGTATCCCTCTCAGGCTGTCCTCCTCTTCTGCCCTCAGTGATTATGCTAAACTAACTGCCCACAGGCATAGGTGGGGGACCCCATGCCTATATTTGTCATGTCCGTATCCAACACGACAGTATGTATACATTACTACAATGCCTCAGCACATGTATGTTAAAAACAATACATGAATTGGGTGTAGGCAGTAACTGAAGTCACAAACTGTATGATTATTATGTACACTCATATACGTTTAACCAAAATTTTGTGGCAGGATTATGGTACTTACTTCGTTTCTAAAAAATTCTTTCAACCTTTATTGGCCAAAGAGGCCACCCATGTCCTGTTAAACTCAACTCTTCACAGCCAAAAGGAACAACATTGTCCTGTGTGGATGCAGGCAGGGGCACTTAAAATGAAAATAGCTCTGGCAATCAGCAGCTACATTTGGATTTGAAGGCCGCATGATACAGGTTAAAAGCGTGGATGTGTAAATTATGCACATAAACATGGTATCCCCATACACCGAAGTCCCCAGGTGGCCTCTATCCCACTGCTTTTCTGAGTAAAGTTCTGTATACAGTTCTCATCTTTTCCACGTACACCACATACCCTGTCAGGATCATCATCCTCAGTGATGACTCTAGTACCATATCTGATGATGAGTACGAACTAAAAAGACTCTCTCTCTCTCTCTCTCAGGTGCAAACATTATTCTCAGCACCCTGTCACACTTCATGTGTATGGCTGAAGCACTACAGCAATACAATCCATACCAACGATTTGTGACAGTATTAACAACACGGCAAACATGAATGTATCTGTCACACTTAATAGCTAAAAGAAAGTGAACATGAAATTAAGGAACCATCTGGACTTCTTCATGAATTAAACATGCCCTGAAAGGAAATATATGGTTACACGTAACATATGATATATATATATATATATATGTATGTATGTATAAGATCACAACATTGGACTAATGCATTACCGACACATTTATATTACTACAGACACAGATCCAATATAAATCAGATTCTCCATGGACGTTATTGCGTGCGTACTGTTTATCAGCAAAATATTCTCTATACACTGGACATTTCCTAGAAAGGAAGAATTATATCTCAGACCCTGGCAAGCATGAACTATTAAAAAAAAAAAAAAGACACTTCTGTATTTTGGTTTCTAATATGATTATTTCCCGTCAGATTTTCAATACAAATTTCTGTTACAACAGAAAGTATCGGTGCACCGAAAAGCACATCTGGCACTGCAATTCGATTCCAGCACACCAGCATGCTGAAGCGTATGGAAACACCTGTAAATTTTGTATTTCTTCAACTTCATATACCATTACAATTTATCTGGTGTTTTCTTCCTCCATCACTGTGCCATAACCCTTGCTCTTGTGTCCTGTGTATCCATTCCTTTACACACAAAGATGTTTTTAAGTTGTGTGATGTTTCTCATGCAAGCAATTTCTAGCCACAACAAGACAGTCCCCTACTAAGTATACCTCATAGTACATAAAAGCAACATGCAAAAATGATAATGCCATACACAAGGCCATATCTGGTAATTTAACTCTTTACACCTCACTTCCAAACATACACAGAAACTTCCTCCTGACACGAAATATATTTCCACTGAAATTAACACCACCATTTTGCCGAGTTCACTCAATTTGAACCAGATGTCCCCAGCAGAAAGATGCTGGCAGTAAGCTTATTCTGAATTCAGTACATAATAATCTTTGGCTTAATAAATCACCCCCCCCCAAAAAAAAAAAAAAAAAAAAAGGGGGGGAAAAAACTTAAAAAAAAAAAAAAATTTTTTTTTTTTATTTTTTTTAATTAAAAAAAAAAACCCCACAAAAAACCAAAAAAAAAAAAATTTAAAAAAAAAAAAAAAA
>Ga0136643_10004652_pt1 | contig 19052 bp, 8 predicted proteins | sample TergutLab28metaG_FD_96883 | JGI IMG/M metagenome (GOLD analysis project Ga0136643, IMG submission 96883) | Labiotermes labralis P1 segment gut microbial communities from Petit-Saut dam, French Guiana - Lab288 P1 (version 3) (version 3) | ecosystem: Host-associated > Arthropoda: Insects >...
GTTGTTTTGTTGAGTTAAAATATCTTTGATTATGTAATACACCAAGTGGAATCTATAAGGTACACCCTTTGTGGGGAAAGGGGGGGGGGGTAGGGGGGGGGGGAGGTGTAACATTGATATCAATCCAAGGGACATATGTTGCAAGAATGGTAGTGGTTCAAGGTTGTGTTGAATGGCATACACCACAGGGACTGTGTCATGAGCTGTGCAGTGTAGTGGCCATGCGTGACACTCAAGATGCATGTGTTGTAAGCTGCTCTTTTTATATTATTCTGCTTGTTAAATTATATCAAGTCTCACTCTTCAATTTCTTCTACCTATTATCTGATGTCTTTGTGATGCTGCTGGTCAGTACTGTGATAGGCAAGGCTTGTGATCATGGCTGCAGAAAGTGCATGTCATTGTTTTGCATTTGAAATGGCAGCCCATTGAGCTTTCACTTCTGCATTGTATTCTGGACTTGGTGTGTAATATTAGAAAGCAATGACACTTTAAGGATTGCACAAATTAGGGTCACAGGATTAAATCTTGACCTTGAAACCAGTTATTGACCTGCTGTTCTAGATGTAAGTTCTGGCTTCTTTTACTGTGGGTTTTGGATTTAGAGATTGCCTGGATAAAATACAAAGGCTGTTGCTTTTCCTGGACATGAGTTGAGCAGTTCAGCTCTTGGAACCATGACCCCATTATTTCTACTCTGATTTTTGTGGTTTTGTGGATCTGTTTGCCATTTCATATTTAAAAATTCTCTATTCTCTCCTGAAGGTATTGATTTCTGATAAATACTGTATTTTTCTACCATCTGTTGGGTTTGAAACAAAGTATTTCTTTCTTTTTTTTTTTAATCGAGTGTTCACCGGTAGAAGCAAGAAGTTGCTGTTTACCATCATCCCTGTGGTATTCTGTATCCTGCAGCATTTACACCCTGATGACCAATCACAAATCCATATACTTTTGTTTAATTCTATAATAATTTCATGGCAAAACAAAAGATGAGCTGTTGATATCCATTCACCCAAACATGAGTTTTGCCTGCAAAATGCCCAGTCCACTGGGTTGTCTATGGTAGAAACTCCATATTTCAGTTGATTAATACAAATGTAAACAAGATTTGGTATGAGCTATAGCCAGCTGTTATGACCAAGCTTTTTTGTTATTTTACCTAGTTGTCCTCAGTGAATCTTGAGATACCACCTAGAAACAGGCATGTGTTGTTCTCATGATGTCTGTGTGATAATCTTCATGTCTGATTCAGAATAAAAGTCATTGTACTTGGCACATTGTCATGAAATAATCTATAATCTGTGAATATGCCTGTAAGGAGGCCAGGCTGCCATGGGCACGTGTGCATGTGCGTGTGCGTGTGTGTGTGTGTGTGTGTATTTTGAGTATGATGCCTCCATCATCATTGGGGCAGTGACATTCAGCTTTTGGTCTTTCAGCTGGCATTCCTCCTCCTCCTTTTCCTCTTCACCATCTGTCATCCTGCTCTGCATGGTGCAGAGTTTGTCTTGAGATATTTTTAGTTGCTGTTCCATTCAGAAGGTCATCATTCATTTATGTGTTCAAAAATCTGTGATTGGACCATGTTCTCTGTCAGTTTCATTCAGTCCATTGTCTGTTCTATATTTCAATGACATTCATTTAGTGTTTCTCCCATATGTTCTCTGCCATTGAGATTTTTTTACTAATGTAATATACAGTTCTCATTTTTCCTCATTTGTAATTTAATTGTCTTAACACTATTAACAATACCAATGGCACCGCTGATCAGCATTACTTATGTCACCACCACAATGGTTTTAGAAAGATACCCAGTTGGAGAGTATTTGACGTTTTCCTATTGGCATTTGAACAACAGTGGTTTGACTCCTAGAGCAGTGAAGGAAGTACAATGGCTAGAAAAGGAGGGTAGGAAGAGATTGCACTTAGGGAAAAAAATGTGTGCACAGTGATAGTAAGTATCTGCAGTTCGTAATTGGTGAAAATAATGTGCATGACACAGTGAGTATGTACCATCATTATTTATCCCATTGCACATTATATTGAATAAGAACAATAACAATTTTCAGCTGAGGAAACCTCCTACATAAGAACTATGTCTTACAGCCAGAATGGACTTTTTAATTATAGTGTCTCCAAACACTAAAACAACTGAACCAATAAACCATGCTGTCAAGAATCCACACTGCCTGTCTAAAAAGATGTTATTTAGTTAATGGTAATTTATGTTAATTACTGAATCATTATTAAGACATGCAGCTACCTCAAAACATTTAGTGAATAATATTATTTACAATCTGTAACAAGAAGAGCAGGTACTTGGTTTTATCTGATACTCAATTATATGTGTTATTCCTTTTTAATAAATACTGCACAGTCTGAAGATGGTTTCTGTTTAGCCAAAACATAGAACTGTGTTAATCAAGAACATAGTTGTGCTTGACTGAAAACTGTTATTGTTCTCAACCAAAATTATTTAGTTCAAACATAGAGCACACAGGTACAGGTTCTTTATTTTGTAAATATGGGGTTTTGGTTGTGGACTGGAATTATATGACTCAATTATAGTGTGTTGGTAGGTTGTTGTGAATGTGGTAATGAAAATTGTCAATTTTTTAATGTGAACTCCATGCAAATTGCTTGGTTTGGGGATCTTTGTGTGCAAAACAAAATCAGGCATCCTTCTTTTTTTTTAATTCACAATTGCATGTCATACACTGTGTGGTCAGGTATCACATACATATTGGTATAAATGGTGGTGTTTGTATGTTCCATATCCCTGCATTAAAGAATATTCACACTTACATAGTATGTAGTAAACCAACAAATGCACACTCATAAAATATGCTTTATCATGCATTAATAGTCACCTACATGTTTCAGTCACTATTGTGACCATCATCAGTGTGCCTTTAAAAGAATACTTGTAAAATATAACAATTGCCAATATTGCATAAGTAAAACCACTTGCTGTTAAAGTGATTTTACCTCATAAGTGGTGTTTGTGTTGCAGGGATGCACTCTTCTTTTTCCTGCTGCTGATTGACTTGTCAAAGGCGACAGTCCTTGCCCAATTTGCACTGAGCTCTCAAAGTCAAGATGAGGTGAAACACAACATTGCACATGGAATTGCCATGCTTGGACCAACCATTACACTCGACACAGTGGTTGAGACTCTAGTCATTGGGGTGGGAACACTGTCAGGTGAGAATTGTGTTCAGTCACTCAGGTAATGTTTTTTCAAGAGTACTTGTGCTAAACTTCTGTCCATAGTTGAAGTTCTTCCCAGAGAATATTGTTAGTATTTTGCTAGTGGATTTGTGGGGAAGCTGACTGTGGAGCATGCAGTAACATAAACACTGTGGCATTTTTGCAAGCAACATTAAACAATTTATGACTTGTGTTTAGGATTGTAACTACATCTGTGTGCCACTTGTGACCAGTTTGAAATTGAAAAGCATGTGGGTCCTTTGGGATTCTGCTGTAAGGAGATTTTACTGTGTCTGGCACTGGTTACTAAACTGAATACAAGCTCAGGCTGGAGTCCCTTTATAACAGATATTAGACCAGTTTCTGTAACTGGAATCACTTTCTTATTGGCCATTGTAAGAACTTGTGTAGCCTGAGTCCTTGTCATCCCAGACACACAATCAACTATTGTGCCCTGTGCCCATGTATTAGCAGACATGGATGCAGCCATTTGGCGATGCATTATAGTGCATGTCTCTTGGCAGAAGTTTTATAAGCATCTTATTTTACAGTGCTTGTGATTGCTGCAATCATATAGCATTACTATCAGATGAATTAGAGCATGGGTCCCTGGTGGAATGATAATGACACAACTACAAAATCGTGGTGGTTATTGCAGAAGTGACTAAGAGTAGGTATGTGGACACTAGCAAGAAATACTGCATTTACAAAGCAGTAAAACTAGGCAACCATCTCACTGCTAAACACACTGTGAGCCTCAGTCCAGTTTTTGAAGTCATAATCTCATAGACTCCCATACGAAGAGTATTATATACAAGAAAGTTGGGCTAGGACAGACACCTACCAGTACTGAATCAGCCCCCTAATATGTGTATGCTCTCCAAGTTATATTGATCTGTAATATACACATTTTTTGTGATTTTCAAAATCTGGTACTTTCAGTATGTAAATTCTAGCAGGCCCAAGACAAACACTGGTTCTTTGCTGGAGGAGTTAAGTTAAAAACTTTGTTGTTGTTGTTCTCCTCCTCCTCCTCCTCCTCCTTCTCATTCTCCCTTCTCCTTCTCCTCCTCTTCTTCCTCCTCCTTCCCCTTCTCCTCCTCCATCTTATCCTTCTTCTTCTCCTCCTCCTCTTCCTCTCCTCCTCCTCTTCTTCCTCCTTCTCCTCCCCCTCCTCCTTCATCTTCTCCTCCTTCTCATTCTCCCTTCTCCTTCTCCTCCTCCTCTTCCTCCTCCTTCCCCTTCTCCTCCTCCTCCATCTTATCCTTCTTCTTCTTCTCCTCCTCTTCCTCTTCTCCTCCTCTTCTTCCTCCTTCTCCTCCCCCTCCTCCTCCATCTTCTCCTCCTCCTTCTCCTCCTCCTTCTCCTCCTCCTCCTCCTCCATTGGCACTACAGCCCGCTGTGGGCTTTGGCCTGTTGAACAATATCCTTAATTTTCTTCTATACATCACCAACTTTCTCCATCTTCTCACTCCCAGCGCTTGAAGATCTCTTTGTACTTCCTCTTTCCATCCCTTCCTGGGTCTTCCCCTTCACCTTGTCCCTTCCAGTTCATGAGTGAAGATCTTTTTGGGCATCCTATCCTCCTCTATTCTCTCTAAAAACTATGTGAGGTTCATAAATATTGCTGTTTACACATTGATTTGTAAATTATAGTATTAACAAACTTGGTCCAGTGTTATTCCTTCTTAGCTGGCAGCACCATAAAACAACTCGGACTTAGAAAATAAGAGTAGTTTTGATATGAACTAAACAGATATAGTAGGTTTTACAGGAAGGTGTATATAGAGAACAGCTAAAATAAGATTGAGTATTGTTTCTGAGTGTAATGTGATGATGGCTTGAAAGAGTTGAAACATGTTAGATGCTGATGTTTTTTCTGTTCAAGTAAAACTAGTTGTGTTGAAAAGGATGGTTCTTTGTTATACTTCGTTAATATGACATTTCTGCATCATGTAAATTACTCTGCTCTCAGTGTTGAAACATGAAACTAATTTATGTGGTAATGTTGGCAGGTGTTCGGCGTTTGGAGGTGTTGTGCTGCTTTGCCTGTATGTCAGCCATTGTGAACTACGTTGTGTTTATGACATTCTATCCTGCTTGTCTGTCTCTAATTTTGGAAGTGAGTATCAAGAGGGTTTCTTTGTCTCCATCTGTGGCTTAAGATTAGTATGGATGGGAGATTTATTGAGTTAAGTTATTTAGTTACAGTGAACCCTCTATCCATCATCCACCTATACATCATTTTCCTACAAGTGTTGTTCACCCCTTCTGGCACTATAAATCGCCCATATTAACAGTGTGTAATTAAATTAATTGTTTCATCCCTTGAAGTGTCATTTTATACCATCAGTTACTCGGTGTTCTTGGCCCTGACCCTCTTTGTTGCTGGAATGATTGTTTCTGAGGAAAACAGCAAAAGTAATGTGATATTTTGAGAATGTACAGTAGCAGCAAACTGATCATTTTGGTTTCAGTTATGGTGAAGTGGTTGGAGGTAAGGGGTGGCTTAAGTTGTAAGGTTGCAAACCTCATCACTATGTTCTTTAGTTACTCTAAAATGCAGGAATGAAAATGGATGAGTGAAATGTTTGGTACAGAAGACTTCAACTGCATGAATGGTGAGCCAGTATACATCTTGTTAGTGTTTTACAAAAGTTGGCCATGTGCTCCTGACACTGGCCGCACTGTCAACTGCTTGGGTCTTAGAATTTTTTGCAGATGCTTCAACAGACTGATGCTTTTTGGCCAGTGAGCATGAGATCACATCCCTTGCTGCTGCACATCTGCCACCACCCATCTTTGTTCCTTCATTTTAGTTGTGAAGCTTGCTAGCAGTCTTGTCCACACATGGTACTAGGGGATTACAGGTGATTTAGTGACAAGCAGTTGCAAAGTGCATATTGTTGCATGTTGCCCCATTTTTGGCTATTGCTAAAATTGTTTTTCACCGGATATTTGAACTACAGAATAGTGCCACTAGGAGTGGGAACTATAATCGTTTATGTGAAATTGCGTACAGTGTATGCAAGGAGGCATCAGTAGATTTATCCCACATGCTGTCCTAATATTTAAATCAGGATCCAAAATAGGATTTTGAATGAATTTAAGCAATTTTACCAGGTGATTTGTGTACATAGTTTGTTACATGTAATTTGTTGTTATAAACAGTTAGTGCAATACACAATTACCAATGTCCATAAGCTTATATTTAAGAGGGTGGGGACCAAATGCTATACCACCTGTTTTTTGAAATTACGGCTGCTATATTGGCATCTTTATAGGTGCATTTGCAAAATTACAAAAAGTGACTATTAGCTCATCATGTTTATCCATCTGTCTGTCTGTCTGTGCAGGGAACAACATGGTTCCCACTGTAGGCACTTTCTTGAAATTTGATATATGAGATTTCTTAAAAATATGTCAAAAAAATTCAGGCTTGATTAAAATCTGACAAGAATAACAGCTACTTTACATGAAGATCTATGCACATTTATGATATTATCTTGCTGAATTTTTCTCAGAATGAAGAATTTTTGAGACAAAGATTGTGGAGAAATTTGGAAAATACATTTTATGTACAATGAGTTTTCTCCAAAAGTTGTGCCATTTATGAGATAATGTGGACAAATATGGTTGAGCCAGACAGACCATAGATTGCAATATAAACACAATGCAGAAAAGGTGCGATCGGCTTGCTGGATAACCAAGGCAAGAATACAGACACTCACACTCAGTTGCTTTTCTGCAGCAGCAGTGGTTGCATGAACGTGCCTGGTTGTTAACTTTATAGTACATTGCTTATCTTCTTCATACTAGGTGATGCCTGCAAATTATTTAATAATGCTGGATGTAGCATCTTAGCATATTGTCCACATTGATAGGCCACCTACTGCTATAGGAGGAAAGATACCACAAAGAAGTGGTTGGATTCATGCAGCAACCATTGCATGGAAGATATGACAGGTTTTGAAATTTCTGGTACCATTAAATTAATTAATCCAAAATTCAACAGCACATAGTGTTGACAGAAACTTTGTGTAGTATGAACTTGTTATTCTTCATCTGCCTCCCTGTCAATTGGAGCATAACACAAGAGAAAAATTTGGGCTAATAAAAGAAAACTGAGTGGCCACAAAGAATATGACTCAAGCTACAAGATATGAAAAAAATTGGCCAAATACAAGTTTTCATGAATAAAAACAGAAGAATGGATGGGCAAGCAAGTAGAAGAAATTGGGAAAAGTTATGTTGAGTGTGAGCATTTGATGGGCAATATCATCAGTGCCATTTGCTTGGTTGGGAAGTTGCTAACAAGACTCAAGAAGTCTCCATTTTCGAACAGTAATTACAAATCTTTAAATTATACTGTTCAAATGCTAACATACATATTTAAATAGTAAAGTGAACCAAAACATTTAAGTTACACATGCTAAACACTTCAGGCCAAAATATTTTATGAAAGTCCATGGTAACAGATTATTTGGTAAGGTGACATGCAATTGTCAGCAGCACCAGATAAGTAGAGGTGTTTCACAGGTTGAATGAGCAAGGAAAGTTTTCTGTTACATCCTACAAGTACTCAGTGTCACATGGGATTGGGCTCTTAATCCATTTTCAGGTCCTATGCCAGCCAGTGCCAACTTCATAGGTAGAGACTGCTTGTACCAATGGAAAATGACTGTAAAATTCTTTTTAAAACTTGGCTGCCACCAGACATCTGCCTGAGGTCAGGAATGCTGTTATACCAAAATGTATGGAACTCTGTACTGAAACTGCATTCTGTTGTGTAGAATAGAATAGAATAATAATCGTGTTTGAGTCCTTCCAGGCCTGATGCATCTAGGCCTTAAGACAGGCCCCTTGTGCCCCATATACTATATTAAGTTAAAAGGAGCCCTGTTCCTTCAACGAAGTTCCAGATGGCCCCCCATACCTAATTTCCAATTACCTCCTGATCCAAAAGAAAAGGAACCCAGGTATAAACGGCAAAGTTACTATGTGCAGTTGCCTTCTACTGGAGTTCTACTTAACTGGAGCCCTCTGTAAAATCCCTATTGGAGTCCCCTGTTGTGGAGCTCTCCTTGAACTCTGAATGACTCTCAATCTCAATCCCACAGGATCAGGGAAAAACCTCTGGGTCCAGAAAAAGGAACCCAGGTAGAATGTTGGGAGGTATAATGTCAAAATTACTATGTATAATTGCCTTCTACCAGAGTTCCACCTGACTGGACCCCTCTGTAGAATCTTTACTGGAGTCCCCTAATGCAGAGCTCTCTGTAAACTCTAAATTACTCTCAATCTCAATCCTGCAGGATCAGGGATAACCTCCGGGTCCAAAAGAAGGAACCCAGGTATAAATATTGAAGTTACTATGTATAGTTACCTTCTACCGGAGTTCCACCTAACTGGAGCCCTCCATAGAATCCTTACTGGATTCCACTATTGCGGAGCTCTCCTTAAACTCTGAATTACTCTCAATCTCAGAGTTTTTACTGAAGTCCCCTATTGCAGAGCTCTCCTTAGACTCTGAGTTATTCTAATCTTGATCCCGTAGGATCTGGGGAAATATTTGGTCCACCAAGCAGAGTCCGTATCCTTTGCAAGGCTAAATAAAACTGGAAGGTTGCCCGGTATCCCAGAGGGTGCCGTTGAAGACAGACTCACCCACTGCCATTCATCCCCTAGACACGGCACTCACACCATAGGATTGGGGATTGTTTTTCAAGGTTTACTCCTTTAGATCCGCTGTGTTCTGCGCAACGGGGTCACCACTCGTAGGATGTGGCTTTTCACCATGCACAGACGGTCTTGGGTGGAGAGAGGCTATAATCAGCATCTACCACCCCTGGAGAATAGCTAGATCCCCCCCTCAGCAACCTAGTGATCCCGGTATGGCCCGGCCGACTCCCCTTGACCCCAGTTCTGTAGTATACTATAATATACTTTAGCATTGAGATCTCTGAGTTTTTCCCTAGTTTGATTTTAAAAACCCAAGAAAATTACTAATTAGAAATTTTTTTTTTAATGAAGTCAAGATTGAAATCCCCCAAATTTAATGATTTGTTCCCCAAACTGGTACTGCTACTGAGGTAAAGCACAAACCAATGTTTTTGGATAGATGTGATATGCTGCACTATGCCCTGCCCTTCATATGCCCACACTGTGATCCCCAATCCTATAGCATGCCAGGCAGCATGCAAGTGGCTGGTGCATGTGGGTGCCAGAATGTAGCAAGTGGATTGTGGCAGTATGGTTGTGCAGGAGCCTGTGTGCTTTGCCTCGTGAGTTTGACATTTAACAGTCATGCTATTTAGTGATATTGTTTCTGTTAATTACACCGGTTGGCAAAAGATGTTTTTTTTTTTGCTCTGTGTTAAAATTCAGGATGATTCTTTTAAATTTGACATTGCCAAATCCCAATATGACAACCACATTCCCAGAGAAACTGACTTCTCTTTCTTGTGAATGGTTCAAATCTGGTGAAGCTGAATATGAAAAAGTAACAAAATTAAAGACCATAGAAATAGAAGAAATGACAATATATGTTGCGAAACAAACATAAACAATCTAGTCACAATATTCATATTTCCTACAATATTCCCAAATAGGATTCTAGGATAGCATCTTTGCACGCAACTTACATCCCAGTGAACAATAGTGTCTAAAATTAATATGTCTCTTCTGATCTATATTCCTTTAGCAGAACTACACACACACACACACACACACACACACACACACACGCGCGCGCACACGTATGCGCACGTGCATGTAACACTGCTTGACTTCAGCAGTGCATAGTATCATCCAAAACTCAACAAAAAAATTTGCTGCTCTCAGTTAACCTTTCGACGCCTAATGTCAACTATTGTGGTCATACTGCACCGCTAACCTCTAAAGTTGCATTTTATATATTTATTCAACAAATATAGGCACTGAATATTTTAAACATGGTATATACTCTCCGTTTTTTTCTCTTCAAAATGCAGGTTGTTTCATAATTCTAACATATTTGGTTGCTGTATTATTCACATTTTATATACAGGGTGTGCTAAAATTAAAAAAATAATTCCAGCGCCAAAAGGTTAACAACACTTACCCTGAGAAGCAACCATGCAGCAGTTAACTGATGAATTCTTCCTGATCTAATACAATCTGCAAGTTTACCCAAACATTAATTTCACATTGATTCTTCCATACCTAAAGTAACATTAACAACTAACCCAGTGACATGTTATTCTACTGTATATGAACCAACAATAACATCACTGATAGTTACACAATATTCAGTTCCAGTCATTTCTTCAGAACCATCTCCATTAACTATGGAATTTTAGTAAACATTCAGGCTATTTGAAATGCATTCCTTCCTTGCAACTATACTATGGGATATTTCACTTTCAGAATTTCATAATTTCCCATCGCTGTCACAAAATATGCCCTCTTATAATGCTTAAATTTCTTGTAACTTTATCTTCATTACATGTGGTAGGCTACACTTATGGGGGTTTTCAGCTTATCTGTAATACTTTATATTGGCCATCAAATATATTATCCTCCATGAGGGTTTCACTTGTAGTCTCAGCTGTTAAACAACAAACATGCTCCTCAAAAGGACAGATACCTACTTTTACAAATTTTCACCACAGTGACTTCTTGTTCTAACATCATAAATTTTTTGAGGGGCATGAACTCACAAAGCTGTCGTCATTGAGAGGTGTAAATAAAACAGGTTGGGATAAACAAAATAAATGAGCAAACATTGTATACTGTATCAGATACTGTCACCTACCATCCATTCAGGTTTCACGGTGAGGGGTTTATCTGCTATGCTGCTTGTGCCATGCTGATAAGGATAATATTAAATTGGTTTTAAGAAATTGTTCTAGTTTCTGTTATAATTTCTGGCAAGTTAGGCTATTGTACGATTGAGGCATTGCAAGAGTAATACATAAAAATTCTGACCAAGGTTTATGTGTGTTCTTGTATAAACTATACGTTAATCACAGAGGAATTTGGTATAGGGTTTTATGTACATTTTTTACCATAGCTTACATCCCAGCAGACCAAAGAGCAAACTTGGTTACACATTTTGTAACAAATATGTATCCAGATACAATGTACTCTTTAAAAAAAAAAAAGAGGTTATGATTATCAGCCGTACTGCAGTTAGAATGAGACGGCACACATGCAGAATGAGACGGCACACACGCAGAATGAGATGGCACACACACAGAAAGCAGATTTTGTCGTGGCGTGAAATGGATGATTCCATGTAACTCAGTGGGGGTGACAGGTCAGTCAACTACTTGAAGCCAATATGTGCGCGTCAGTTAGTAGCGTTTGTTGTGTGCTGGATATGCTATGTTCTGCAGTCATGGGAAGTGTACTGGGTACTCACAATGTTCTCCAGTTTCTGCTTCACTACCCCTCTCTTGTGTTGCTGTGTGCCATCTTGTAGGCTGCTAATTAGGCTCATTAATGGTATGACTAACCTACAAAATGGAGGATACAAGATTTCCACAGGTTTACAAATTTTTGGGGGCCTAAGGAACCAAGTACACAGCGCTTCAGTCTAAGTGGCTGGTACACACGCTCGCTAAAGCTAAAAGCTCAGTTCTTTTTAATGCACTGAGCACCATCCATATAAACATAACAGAATGTCACTTTTTTAAGGGGGTGCATCATGATGCAGGCTTCCTATTTATAAGAAATGTAACTCACTTAACTGAGCTTAAATCATGACTTACAATCAAAAATTTACAAGTACAATAGCCAAATAGAACAGATAATATGACGAAAAGATGCACTATGAAAAGACATTCACATACTTATAAACTTGATACTAAAGGACAAAATAATAATGTTAAAATCAATTTGTATGCAGTATCCTGAACTGTGATAGGAGTGCTCAAGTTGTTCATGTACACATTAAACTGACACTGCAGTGTAGATGCAGTATATACATTTATTAAGGACATCAAAACTTTAATTTCTGTCAAAATCCCAATTTGAATTTTATTTGCAGGTATTATTCTTTTCCTGTGTTATGTATGAGAAAGTGAAAATTGATAGGGGGTTCATCATAATCATCATCATCATCCCATGTGGTGAGACACTTGAGAGGTCCCAGAGTTGTATGTATGTGGTGCAATGTTCACAGCTGTCGCGGAGTGGAAGGAGTGACTGGCCCACCTGGCATGACAAGTCGCATATCATGCAGGCACTGCGTGAGGAGGATCAGAAACCAAACCCAGTGGTGCAGCGTGTGAAAGTCATTATGTCAGCTGGACTGATGCTGGTGCATGCACACAGGTACATAGTGCACACTCAGAAGGAACAGTCTGATGTGCTTACACCAAGTGGGACCAGCTCAAAATATAAATAATATGAAGTAATTTGTCATCGCTGTATACACACACACATATATATATCAGTCCTTACTTTGTAACTGTTTCTTAAATGTTTCAGTCTTAAACGACCACCTTCAAGGAAATTCACAATTACAAGCATTAAGCATTGCTGAAGTTTGTAAGATTGATGAGATATATTCATAAAAGTCTTAATGATATATTTGACTGTTACTTTTTCCATAAAATTATCTGTATATGTTTACATTATATATGAACAAATTATGCAGCCCCAGCTTGTACGATGATGCTGACATCAATTACACTGTGTTTCTGCTCGATCCCTTGAAAGTTCTTTTAAAATCACACATCACTGGTCTATTGAAACAGCAGTACCTACCTGTGACCAACAGGATACCATCATAAGGCTGACGCTGTAGTGCTAATTTTTGTAGTTATAGTGTGCTTTACTATGCTAATTTTTATGAATCAAGTGAATTTTGATAGGATATAACAAGATGTTTAATTGTTGAACAGACATACTAGCATTGTAGCTTTCGTTTTTTTATGCTGCCACTGTTGAGAGATTTTTGATGGTGGTCATATTTATGTGGTGTCTGAATAAAGTGTGTTAGTTTAACTCCATGATGTGCGGGGAGTGGTAAATCCTGTGGAGTGCCAAGTTGTATCTGCAGTTTGGAAACCAACAGTTCATGCATTCCTAGTTTGGCAGATACAGATGTCTTATTTTTGCTGAGGGGTGCAGTAGGTTGTGGTAAACTTGGAGTGATAGATGTACAGCCACTGGCATTAAACCATAAGTTTTATTAGTGTGGATTCCCTTGGTGATGTTAATAGATCTTGTCTGCCCGACTTCAAGACTGAGAGTAATTAAACTGATAAATAATCCAAATCCCTGCTGAGACATGGGCTACAAGATGTCTGTTAATTATAACAATGTGGTTGTAGCAACTTTTCTGTCTTCCCATCTGAATTTGGATTAGACTGTAATAGAGACTTGCCCCTTACTGTCTGAACTTAGGGTGACACTCATCATTGAGTCATTCCAAATAATATGAAATGAAATTACAACATTTATGCAATCGACATTTTATTACTGGCAAGACCTAATCTAGTACCCTGCAAGTAATAGGATACTACTTGTGTAATATAGTGCATATAGCACCCAAAATGGGGCACATGGTGGCGCAGTTCATTCAGGCACTGCACTACAAGCCAGAGCTTTGTGGGTTTGATTCCTGATGGTATCAGTAGAATTTTTCATTGACATAATTCTTCCAGCATTGCTATGGCACTGGGGTTGACTCAGCCTTTTAACAGATAATGAGTACCAGGGGGGGAAAAGGCGGCCGGTGCATAGGGCTGACAACCTTACCACCTTTCTTTGCCAATTTTCCATAAATCTGGGAGCCTCAACCTCCTGGAACCCTTTGGGCCTGTAGCAGGCCTGTACAGGGATTGCTTTATGTGCTAGCACCTATAATATTATAATGCCTATATATAACAGCCATGGTGGAGTTACCAGTTCATGGGTTCTGTAGTAACAGTATTATAGTAAGTTCATGCCATAGAAATACAGCCTGCAGAACTCACTGTGTATCAGCAAACTGGTATATAAGTGAATATGTGATGAAAATAGTCATCAAATTTTGGTAACTTAACTGCCTGTGGAGTTCAGTCAGTATAGTTTCTAGGCTATGGGACTGGATGACTAGAGGATCCAGTTTCAATTGGTAAGAACAGAGATTTTCCATTTCTTGGTATATCTACCATAGCTGTTGGGGCCCTCCAAGCTTCCGAGGCAATACATACCACAGGTGAAGGGGCTGGACCATGAAACTGATGTCTTACCTCTATCCATTGCCAAAATTCAAGGGCCTTCACTTGTACTCCATTATACACTGCTGTGTTGGGGCATAATTATTCTCAGGGAGAAGTTAGTGACTCCAATAGAAAATGGATAAACAGACAAACATAAAGGCACTGAGCAAGTTATCTGTAGTATTAACATTCATATTGTGCTCTGGAGGTCCTCAGCTTGAATATGATCCAGGCTACTGGCTGATGTGGCCAGTCAGATGTCAGGACAGTATGCTGAAATAGGCCAAAACTGTCTCCTTCCAAGACCAAACCCTGTCTTTATTATTGATTTTTTTGTCATCTCAGGGCTGCACAAATCCATGGCATCAGGTTCCTGTAGCATTAGAATTTTTGTATGGTGGCACTTAATATTTATGGATCCTTAGTATTGAAATTGCTTCATATCACCCTTGTGGCACCTAGCAGTTTGTGGTGGATGTTAGATTTTTGGGAACTTCATGTCTTATAATGTGCTGTACAATCTGTGTGGTTGACATGGTGGCAGAAAATAAGGTAAGATAGTAGGTTTATCATGAAAGTTTGCAGGTGAACCAAACAAGCAGTTATGACCAGAATACTGAGGTTGCTTTCCTGTTGTACAGGTTTCTAGTTCTGCATGCATACATCAGTGTTGTTATTGTTGTCATTTTTTATTATACAGAATGTATTGTTTGGTGAGTTGTGAAGTTCTTATAGTATGGGCTGTGAAGATAGTAGTCTTCTGGGATATGATGTCATGTAGTGTGGTAGGTGTAGTGATGCAGAAGCAACAGGATCCTCTGTAACATTATACACCTCTGCCAGAATATACTGCATCGTATCGTATCACCCACCACATGTTACAAAAATATTGCCTTTACATATACAATTATTTCTGTAGGATCTGTTACCATATATTCAGGATCCCAAATTATGTGGTGCTAGTGTCAATGTTCACTTCTCAAGTTTGTCCGTATGGCATGTTATTACTGAATCTGGGATATAAACAAGTATGGGGTTTGGGTAACCTGTAATGGCATAACACCTGTAACAGATTTTCTGAATATCAAGCAGACAGTTCAGAAATTGAGTGGGGAAACACATACAGCATGATGTTTTATCTTTCATGAAGCATAATTAATGGGCTAATAGAGAAATAACACAGCAAATAAACAGGGGGAGCGGAAGGTTCTTCCTTAATGTTGGTACCTCTCTGTCAGGCTCCACAGTATCATATCCCCAAAGACTAGTCATTATTTGCTTTGCCATGAAAACCTTGCAGGTTACAAGTGAGTGAGTGGCAGCAGTTGCACAACACTGCCAGAGTGTAGACCTGCTATATATATCTGTGGGGCACAACCGATAACCATCGTGTGAACCTGGCCCTGACCTGCTAGCATGCAGATGGTATAGGTGGTGCACATATATAGTATGCTGGAGTGAGGTGCTGAGATGCATAATGTTGCAGTGGGTATACAGGTCAGGTTTACAGCTGCTGGGATTGTTCATTTTGACTGTTTGTGGGTCCTCATTGTACATTGTTACATGTTATAGTCGCTGGTCATTTGCCAGTGAAGGGGAGGAACTCCCTGTGGTGAACTTGGTGAATGGTGATTCGGCCATGACCTCAAACAGCACTAATGATGTCCTACTGCAGGGGTACATCTTAAAGTGAGTAAGGTGGCATTGTGTCTTGTTTTAGTATGAGTTGATTGATAAGAATAACACAGGCTTATTTAACTTCAGCTGTTAAGAAATAGGGTGATGTTGGAATGGCTGATTAACTACTCTGTGAGTCTCTGACCCCCAAAAAGGAGGAATCAGTTTCCAAAATTAAACAGCTTCCCATCCCAGACTACAGTAATTGTTTGTTCATCCTGTGTACAACTTTATCAACCATGTTTAGTAATAGTGCATATCAAATAACTTAAATTGCCTATCTTGGAATTGGGAATTTATTTATGTTTTTATTTACAGAATGAGCTGAAACTCAGGAATGTGTAATGTAAATCAGTGCCATAACCAACAAGGATATTGCAACCAGTCACGGTTGCCACTTACTGGTAAAATTGAACCATCAAAGAGCACTACTTTTTGATAAATTATTTCATATGTGCTTGATGTTTTTGTAGCACTTGCTACTGTATTAAAAATGGACACTGGCTTTAAGTAACATGGGGGATGATACTTGTCAAAGGCACTTGGGGCAAAATTATGTGTAAATAATATTCACCAAAGAACTAAAGTTCAGATGCCACCTTTTGTGATGCTGTGACAGGTGGCTGACAGTGAGTGCAGACCACATCGTCATCCTCATCCTCTTGCTTGCCCTTGCTGTAAAGTTTGTCTTCTTTGAGATGAAAGATGATCTGACTAGCATTCACCGGCCTGGCAGCTACGCAAGAACTCACTCCAGTAAGTTGTTATCCCCTGATCTCTCTATAGCAGTTTTGTGTAACTTTAAAACTTCTTGCTGATTTTTGTGGTTGAGTGTGTGGCACTTCTGTTTGTATTCAGGGAGGTCCTGAGTTCAAACTTTGGTCTGAAGACTGGCTATCAAAACAGGTCCTATGTGGTTTCTCTGAGTCCCTCCCAATGTATGCTGGGATAGTAGCGGCAATGAGGCTGTGACTGTTACCTTCCAAATCTTTTCCTATTTATGCACTAATTATCATACTGTTTGTCCCGACTTAGTTTTGAGCTACTGGCCACTTCACTGAAGAAACCAAGCATAAATAAATAAATAAATAAATAAACCACAGTATTTTACACTGTTACTAGCCTTTGTAGTTGTAATATTTGGGATTCTAATGGCAGTGGACACAGTCTGTTGGGATTTATACCATGTTTTGTATGTGTGTAGCAATGTACCAGAATAACCTGCTGTTGCCTTGTCTGCTAAGCTCACTGTAACTTTGAACTGACTGACTGGTCTGTGCATGTAGCAGCTATCATTCAATCAACTATAAAAGTAAACATTCCATATAAAATAATCCCTATATATTTTATTATCATACATGTTTTAATTTAATTATAAACCATCATCATTGTGACCCAAGTCTACAATACAGAATTACTGAATTTGTGTGATCTGCTCTTAAGACAGAAAATCTTTTGTGATCTACCGTAGTACATATTGTGTAAATATTAGGTCAACTAGGTGAAGAAATATAAAATAGCTTTATAACATTAAACATATTAAAGTTCAATTGTTTCATTTATGAAAAATTGATATTTTCAAACTAAAACTGTTCACCTTAATTAACAGGCATTTTTCATTAAACTTCCTATTGCAAAGTTGATACATGACACTGCTTATCTTGGAGTAACTTATTGAAAGAGGGTTCCTAATTACTTTGGCACAAGTGAAGGCAGTATTTTAAATGTTCATCAGTCAAATGGCTTTGGTATCTTCTTCTGGGAGAATGCTTCTTCACAGAGGTAGGTTGATACAGAAAATTCTTTCCAGTGAAGAGCTAATGATTGCATGTCTGGATACTGTTCTTCATAGAGTATATTCCATAAATTTTTCTCAGGAGCTCTGGCTTTTAGGGGAGTATCACACTGGAGCTTCAGTATTTCTTCTTCCAAATCTGACACATTTGTGTTGAACATAGAGAAGACAGTTGCTGAAATTTTTTTAGTGTCAACTTCAGCAAATGGAAATTGTGTAAACATGAAGATTGGCTCAAGCTGTTTAATGTCCTGAAATCTCCTCTCAAGTTCTTTTCTACAGAGTTTAATAAATTAGGGAATTTCATCAAAATTTGCTTTGCAAGCTGTGATTTTAGAGACTGCCATGTTGGTTTGATAGCATTTAAGGAACTACCTTGGTTCTAATTTTATCCTTCTCTTGACATTCAAGGTTGAGTGCATTGCACTGAGCTCCTAAACCTGTTACAAAAGCTAACTTTAGCAAACATGATGCATCATCAACCTGAGATTTTTTCTTTCTCCAGTAACTGGGTACTTAATTATTTCAGGCTACAGGGATGGGAATCTTTCTAATAACTGCCCCTGACTAAGCCACCTGACATAATTATACAAAGCAGGTCTTCATACTTAGCCCCATTTTTGTCTAGCTGAATTCAGAAAAGTCTTCTCCTACACTTCTTGCATGAACTAAGTTAACTATTTTGGCAACAATATCCATAACATCTGCACAGTGTGTTCTGATGTACAGGGTGAGTCTCTCGCTAGAGGCCCCAAACTATTGTCTATAAAAAATTATGTTATTGAGATAATGACTTGAAAATTTAGTACACATACCAGGAACGATGCAAAACAGGACCTGCTCATAATCGATGTTGAAACTGGTCTTCTTTCACATCCAAGCACACTTGAATGCGTTTCTCCAAATTCTGGAATACTTTTCCCAAAGTGTCGATGTTGACGGCTTGAATCGTCTTTGAGTTGTTCGATTGTGCGGGGTGTATTTTTGTACACTTTGCCCTTCAATAGGCCCCAAAGAAAGAAGTCGGCAGGCATTAGATCGGCTTCTCCTTGTCTCAAACTTTTTAACCAATTTCTGGATGGAACACTTCGATGGTGCACGTCTTTCACCAAATTCCGTTCAAAATGCCATCTGGCATGCTTTAAATGAACCTGTTTGCCAGTATTTACGAA
>Ga0136643_10004653_pt1 | contig 19051 bp, 9 predicted proteins | sample TergutLab28metaG_FD_96883 | JGI IMG/M metagenome (GOLD analysis project Ga0136643, IMG submission 96883) | Labiotermes labralis P1 segment gut microbial communities from Petit-Saut dam, French Guiana - Lab288 P1 (version 3) (version 3) | ecosystem: Host-associated > Arthropoda: Insects >...
AATTTTATTCACGGGAATTTAAAACGCTAAGTGCACAAAATAACAACTGCTTTTTTATAGTTTTTGTAATCCCTCTTTTTTTTTTTTTTTTTTTTTTTTTTTGTTGAGGTGCGTCATCCCCATTGTGTTGGTTCAATAACAAAGGGTTGTATTCCTACTGCACTACTAGGTGAAATATAGTTGTGTTCGACTGTACGTGTAATACACAAAATTCTTTGTTATGTAATACCTTTTTTCTTTTATTTTATTTTTATTCTCTCTCTCTCTCTCTCCATTTTTCCTTTTTTTCCCCTTTTTCCTCTTTTTTTTTTCTTTTCTTTCCCCTGAGCAACTCATGCCCTGTACTCAAATATGTACCCTGGTCTGCTACCATATATTTTGAACCCTTCATGTAGTGTCAATTAATGATTTAAGTTATGTAAGTTAATTCTTTTATTTGTACAGTTACATTGTTGTGATATAAAATGCATATGATTTTTCATTGTTCCTGCAGGAGATAAGGCAGGCAGCAGAATTCCTAGACCTTCCAGAGCTGCTTGTTTTTGTGACCAACATTCAGGCTCATGAGGAGTTCCTGAACACCGACCTTAAGCAACGTTATCGCAAGGTGAGAACAGCAACTTTTACAGGTAATTCCATGCATACAAATTTAAATGGAGTGTGTTGTCACTGAGATAATGTGTCTGGTGCACAGAACATCTGTGAAGCAATACCAGTGTAATTTAAATTCATTACTCTCTCTTTCTCTCATTCTGTCTTTATTCCTTCAACAATGTCCTACTGGAAATAGGAAATAATATGACATTTTTATTAGCTATAAGATAATGGAGGCACAGACAGTCTATTCAGTATGTCTCCATGGCTGATGATTGTCCTTGTAATGATGATTACAGTTGTGGCATATTATTTGAATGCAATACACAAGATGCTCGGAAAGTAATGCCCCACATTTTTTTTCTCACTCCAGAATAAAGATATCAATGTGAAAATTGGGAGGTAGCAACACTGATGTTTATTGTGCACATGTGTGTAAGTACGCAATCGTTCAACCTATAGCGCCGCTGAAGTAGTCTGTGAAAATGGCGTTTGTGTCTGACACTCGTTACAAACATCGAGCTGTAATTGAATTCTTAGTGGCGGAGAAAGAAAGTGTGGGGAACATTCGCATATGGTTGTGTGCTGTGTATGGAAGTTGTGCAGTCGATAGGAGCACCGTTGGACACTGGGTTCAGAGAGTTAAGGCTTCAGGAAGTGGAGAAAATGGAGCTGCGTGATCAACCATGGTCTGGGTGTCCTGCCACAGCCACCAGCCCAGACATGTTGCAGTGCACCAATGGCATTATTCATGTGGATTGGCGCATCACAAGTCGGCAATTGGTCGTACAGCTTTCAGTCAGCAATGGAAGTGCAGTGGCAATTATTGACGCTTTGGGATATTCGAAGGTATGCACAAGATGGGTTCCTCAAAGTCTCACAACCGAGCACGGACATCAAAGGAAAGCCATCTGTTCTGAATTGTTGGAGCATTTTGATGCTGAGGGGGAGACCTTTTCATCCTGATCGTCACAGGTGATGAAACCTGGGCTCACCATTATGAGCCGGAGATGCAAAGGCAGTCATTGGAGTGGCATCATCTGCAATCACCAAGAAAAAAGAAGTTCAAGACAACTCCTTCCACCGGAAAGGTCATGATCACTGTCTTTTGGGACATTGATGGAATGATTCTGGTGGATGATGTGATGGCCAGAGGTGAGACAATCAATTTGGATGCACACATCAAACTCCTCTAAAAACTGAAACAGCATTACTGGTGAGTGTGGCCTAACAGGAATCCAGGAGACACGTTGATTCAGGATGACAATGCCTGCCCTCACACAAGTCTATGAACCAGGAGGCAATCGCCAAATTTAGTTGGACTGTTCTCCCCCATCCCCCCTATAATCCTGATCTGGAGCTGTCAGTTTTTCATGTTTTTGGACCACTGAAGGATGCACTGCATGGGACAGGGTTTGAAGATGACAAGAGCGTGATTCGTGCAGTGAGGACATGGCTACATGAACAGGAAACGAGCTGATACAGGGAAGGCATGCATGCCCTTGTTTCACGCTGGCATAAGGCTGTAGACGTAGATGGAGATTATGTGGAAAAATATCATGTCTAAAGGAAACATCCAATTATACTGAGCATAAATTTCATACATTCTGAGTAAATAGTTTCTGAAAAAAAAATGTGGGGCATTACTTTCTGAGCAACCTTCGTATAATGCAGGAACACACCAAATAAGAAAATGTTTCCATAAAATATTATATACACTATGTTAAGAAGTAATTCTCATTTGAAAAATTTTTTTATGTGGTAAAGAGGTGGAATAGTTCAGCCAGTACACTCACTGGCTACATGCTCCCAGCTGTAGTTTGATTGCCAGCATTTGCAAGTCCTGATATAGAGGTCAGGTCTAGTGGATCTGTGCAGTTCTACATTGCGTACCCTTCTGCTAGGTCTGACCTCTGAATCAGGATTCACCGTTAATTACCACCATGTCCAGACAGCTCTGGACAAGCCTAATTTTCAACTGAATGGTTACCAGGGCTGTTTTACCATGGTAAAGTAACTGAAGCTTCAAGCTGACCACTCATCTACATCTAGTACCCAGGCTAAGAAATAATGGAGATATGCCTCCATTCTGATGCACGTAGGGTCTTTCTTCTGTTACTGCACAGAGCATGGTAACTTCATCACAGCTTGCAACCATCCTGATATCCAGTGGCAACTGCAGTGCTCAGGACTATGATAAAAGAAATGCATTGTGTATCAGAGTGCTTGGTGTATGTAAAGCATAGAAACAGCTTTATATTACTGAGAGAATATAATTTGTGACTAAGCAGAATGTTGTCTGTAGTGTAACTGGCTATAGGTTTGTGTCTGTAATGAACAGACATAAAGGCCATTGGTATGAGACTTAATAAAGAAATTGAGAAATGACATGTACTACACTGGAATAATTCTTTTGTCACTTTGTTTTTGTAATTTAGGTTCTTTCACATCTTTCTATGTAAAACAAATTCCTTTTCATGGTAGGGATTCATTTGTCATGTTGTCTACTAATGAAAGATGGTGCATTCAGTGTTTTTTTTTTACAGGCGGTGAGGCAGCGGCTTCAGGATTTATGTGTGGGACAAGGGCTTTTCTCTGATATAGTTTTCCAGTTGGATGATGGCTCATTTGCAGCCCACCGGCCCATGCTAATGGCTCGCTGTGACATGATGAAGGCTATGTTTTCTGGAGACTTCCGGGAAAGCAATGCTAAAGTTGTAAGTTCAGCTGACTGTGCAGTATCTCTTACATAAACCCTTGAATAGCAACTTTCTAAGAGGTTTGCTCAGTGAAGTTCTGTATTTATTTCTTGATTTCCACATCTAAGCTACGTGGCCTGACTATCATATTTTTCAAGGCTTCTCTACCCAAACAATACTGGGTGCCTTGTACAAATCAGGGAGTCCCATATTGTGTAGTGTCATAAATTGTACGCTTGTTGATACCTTTTATGGCTAATATTTTCTTGAGCACATTGCTTTTAACACTTGTACTTTACAGCATATTCTTTCCTGAAAGTAACAGACCCACTGTTTAGAGCCATAAAAAAATAGAGAGCATATGTTTTATATTTATCGTTTGTCTTATGGTAAGTAGTCAGAGGGAGATAATGGGTTTAAACTGAGTAATGGCAGGCATTTTTTTAAATTTTTATCCTCCAAATTTCACATTGAAGTTCATGTATATTTTTTGTTCTTTTTACCAGGTAACAAACTCTTGAAAGTATTCTGAATGCTTTATTTCACATAATGATTTTATTGGAGATTTTCCGTTCTTGACGTGATCATTCTTTAAGCCTGTGTTTACCTTCACATCAGTTTCTTTTGTAGTCTGTACAAGAATTTTGTGTTTTATTTATGGTATTTATGAGGACTATTAAAAAAATTAAGAATAAATCTGTGGATACAAATAACTAACAACTAACAAGAATGTAACATTAATCCCATTTAAGGTAGTCCCCCCCATTCATCACATAAGTAATTGTTCCACCATTACTGTCAGAGTCCTTCTCAGATTAATTTCTTGTAATCACCAGCACATGTGCTGTAGCAGAATATTCAGTTTATTAATGTGACATACATCTGTTTGCCTTTCAAAATATTATTAGCAATTTAGGGAACAAAATAGTATCTTGTTAGTAGGTGTACTGTTTCGCTTGTACAAAGCTGTCTTGGGTTGAATATTGCTGCACTAATTGGACAGATTCATTTTCACAGCAATTTGCGACTCACCAGACTCCTACTTTAGCAGCTGTACACAAAGCTGTCTCAACAATTGTAGATATAAATTTTGATTACACTGGTCAACACACAAAATGTATCTGTAACCAAAATAGTTGATTCCTCTTCAATTTAACGTGCTGAAACCAAATATGGCCTTAGAATTCAATTATTGGCTCTAGTTGTCATGATACATGAAGTGTGGCTTAATGCATAAAATAGTTACTTGGGAAGGGATACGTGTGTCAACACTGCGCTCCCAGATGATGAGTAATGATTTCTGTGTATCATAAAAGGCACGAAGATCTAGTTCATTTCTTTAAAATGGAAAGGGGCCTGTTGCAAACACTCAACACCCAATCCTCTGGACTGGCAACTCTTTATAGACTCATCTCAGTTGAGTCTCAAAGCAGTTCTCCTTCACAATGGCAACACCCTACCATCTATTCCTGTTGGTCATTCAGTGCATAATAAGGAGTCGTATGAGAACTTGAAGATCCTGATGGAAGCCATTAATTATGATAAATTCAAATGGCAAATCTGTGGTGACCTAAAAGTAATTGCCTTACTACTTGGACTACAACAAGGATTCACAAAATATTGCTGCTTCATTTGTGAATGGGACAGCAGAGCTCGGTATCTTCATTACTCAAGGAAATATTGGCCTGCCAGAAAATCACTGGAACCAGGAATCATGAATGTGGAAAATCAACCACTAGTGGAACCGAGTAAAATTTTGTTGCCATCCATGCAATTAAAGCTTGGTCTGATTAAAAATTTTTGTAAAGGCCATGAACCAGGAAGAAGCTGCCTTTACTTATGAGAAACGTTTCCCAGACTAAGTGAGGCAAAATTGAAAGAAGATATTTTCATTGGTCCACAAATACGAGACATTATCAAGGACAAATACTTTGACAAGCTCCTTCAAGGCAATGAAAAGGCGGTTTGGGACAGTTATAAATTTGTAGTAAAAGGATTTTTGGGAAACAAAAGGTCTCAAAACTATGAGGAGATTGTAAACAACCTTTTGCAGAGCTACCAGAAATTAGGCTCAACTTGTCACTAAGAATACGCTTCCTTCACTTGCATTTGGATTTTTTCCCAGAGAATTGTGGTGCAGTGAGTGATGAACACGGAGAATGTTTCCATCAAGACATTTCTTCAATGGAGAAGAGATATCAAGGAAACTGGAACTCTGCTATACTCGCCGACTACTGCTGGATTTTGGCAAGGGATGCCCCTACCATGGAATACAAGCAACAGGCAAAATGGGGGGGGAATATGATTTTGTTTGGGGGGGAATGTGATTTTGTTTGGGGGGGAATGTGATTTTGTTTGTATTAAATAATGAACTAACATGAAAAAGACTGTGCAGATGTTCAATTTACGTTGTAAATATTATCTCTAAACAAAATAAGTCTACTAAACACATTCTTTTCCACTTAATAGTATTTAGCTTTTTATTTAATCCACTGTTCCATATAACATTTCAACCTATTTCGTAAAATACCATAGTGGTAGCATAATTTTAAAACTAGAGCCAAGTATTTTTTTTATATTCTTTTTCTAACTTCATAGATGCAAACAAATAAATAAATAACATATTCATCACAGGTACAAAAATTTTTTTGAAATTTGTTGTCCAGTGTTGTGTGACAGTACAGAGCATATCATGCTGAACAGGACCTTTGAAATTACTGAAAAACATTGGCATCAGAGTGATTTTAGTGTGCACTTTGTGTGGTTCTTTTAAGTTATGGTAAGCAAGGTTGTTTCCATAGAGATTTCTACTAGGGTTGAGGGTTATGGTATTTTTAGGAACTTTTCTTTGGCTTATGATCATTTACACAACTCAGAAGCAGTTTCTTTATGCTCCTGCACTAGCAGTTATGGAACACACTTGGCTAGATGAACATCATTGCAATGTCTTTGTTTAAAATGGCTTGAATGCATCATAATAAATTTCTGCTTCTCTAGCCATTTTATGAATAGTCAGTCATGAGTAATTTTTCACTGGCTTGAGGGTGTTCAGGATGTTTGTCAGTTTTGATGGTAGCAGTGTAACAAGACAGTGTAATATAATTTTAAATCCCACATTATAATGGAGCTGGGAACTGTAGTTTGGACATAAACAATATTAGTATGTATGAATTCACTGCATGATTAGCTGGAACACATATGTCCATTTTTATGTACAGTAGTTAGTGCAGGTCAGTACAGGTTAAGGAAATGCAGAAAAATAGCTTGTGTTTCTGGCTAGCCTGTTTTAAAAACAGTAAATTTGTATTTTCAGTAAATGCTGACATGGGATGATTCAGAGATATGCACATTGACAATTAATAGATTTACAACATTAGTGTACTTGCCACTCTAGTTTCTTTTTAAATAACTGTAGTCCTTACTGAAGCAATTGGTGCCAGATCCTATTCCCAGGTGTTCGTGAGGACACATTTCACAAGATACTAGTGTACTTCTACACTGACGATATTCCTGCGATCTCTCCTGCTCGTTGCCTGGACCTGCTTGAGTTGGGAAACCGCCTGTGTCTGCCCCGTCTGGTGAACCTGGTTGAGCGTCGTGTAGTAGAAGAGATGATGCGGCTGTGTGCTGCAGATGGTGCTGATGTAGTCGTGGAACACTGTCTGAGGCTCTTGGAGCCATGCAAGGTAGTTTCCAGACAGATTTAGTCAGTTTTAATGTGGGATTCATTATTGTATTATGTGTGTGTGTGTGTATGCCTGGACACGTTTGTGAACATGTTTGTGGATTTATCGTCCAGTGTTTGGTGAATCTAATATGAAGGCCAACTTAATTCTGCACCCCCCCCACCGTGTTGTTCTGAGAGTGACTACAGGAATCCAATCAACATTGCCCAAAGACTTCTGATGGGTAATGTAATTAAAGGGACAAATTTTTTGTGGGTGGTTGAAGGAAAAAATGCACCATACACAGTGGCAGACTTAGGGCCAAGTGGACAACCTATGCTACCTTTCAAGTACATCCAAGACAGGCATTTTTTGTGTAACACAACATTGAGGTGTGTTTGCATAAACATTGTAACTGTGGGAAAGCAATAAGTAGTGTGTGTCTGTAGCGTTAGTAATCCAGCATGTACAGTGCATCTACTGTATTATATTGTCATCTTTGGCCTGTTTGCTTCCACCATGTTTGTCCACATTATGTCATAAATGGCATGATTGTTTAAAAAAAGAAAATTATGGAGTATAAAATGTGTGTTTTGATTTTATCTACAACCCTTGTGCGAAATATTTCTTATTCTAAGAAGATTGAGTGCAGGGAGATACTATCATACACGTACATACATCTTCACATGGAGTACCTGTTATTCTTGTCAGATTTTAATGAAATCTGATTTTTTTGACATATTTTTTTAAAAATATTCAAATGTCAAATTTCATGAAAATCCAACCATTGGGAGCTGAGTAGTTGCATGCAGATGGACAGATGGACAGACAGCAAACAGACAGACAGACAGGACAAAGCTAAGGCTGCGTTTTGCAATTTTGAAAAGTGCCTAAAAATGAGTGCATAAGGGGAAGTTGTGTTTGTTTTATCTCTGAAACTACACAAGAGGTTTTGCTGTTTTCAGAATTTAGAATCACAGGTGTCTGAGAGTCATTAGGCAATTTTAATTTGGGCACCTGTCTTTCCAGTTAACCCATATTTACATGACACTAAAAATTAACTTACTATATTTTTTCACATGGTTCTTTATGCAGAAATAAAGTTTTGCATAACAGTAGTAACCATGCCAAAATTTAATCCAGGTAGCACTAAAATGCAAGCCTACAGCCGTACAACTTTAACAATCTGCATGTGAACATGTGCATGCACTATTTTTTATAGTTCTTTAAACAGTTGCAGTATGCATACTTGAAACAAGTGGACTTTGTTAAAATATTAGCTTTTGAAAGGGCAGTACTATGTCAGACATTTTTCTTGATGTAGAAGAGTCTCAGTTGCTGTTTTAATTAATACAATACTTAGTTTTGAAGAAATTTGTGTCTCCTGAATTTTCCTGCTATCAGTTCCTCTTTTCCACATTAGCCAGGATATCAGAGTCAACAAATGATGTAGAGTAGGTGGAGTGTTTGTAGTTTGATTCTTATAAGGGCTGGTGGTTTTTCTGTTTGTAACTTATACATTCTAGCAACTCAGAGCACAACTGAGCTTCCCACTAAATTAATACCACTAATGTTTTGTCAGAAGCAACAGAATTTAATTGACTACTTTCTTGCTACTAGTGTTGAGGTGTAGGTAATTCTGGAGCTTCGCCTCCACCTTGAACAAGATTCATAGAAGTTGGAAACTGCCTGCCTAGGTGTATGTGTTCTGTAATGTAGTTTGGCTTGTTATGTCACTGATGTTTACTGAATTATGTCCATAGTTGCACAATGCGGATCAGCTAGCAGATTGGTGCATGAGCCACCTGTGCACAAACTACAACAAGCTGTGTAAGATGTCACCAAAACTTCTCAAAAGCCTTCATCCAGAGAATCAGGACTACCTCAGTGAACATCGCTGGCCTCCAGTGTGGTAAGACTCCTTAGATGGCACAGATGTAGTTTCTGTCTGTAGGGAAGACTTTCATACCACATTTAAGTAACATCATGTGATGTCATGTGGAATGCTGTGCAGTACACATGTGCTACTGTAATGCAGTTCCTGTTTATTTTATGGGTATAGAGTCATGACAGAGATTCTTTAGAAGTCCCAAGGGCTAAGCATCTCATGATGTAATACCCAAAGATTAAAGGATAGAGGGATTCGGGTCTTCCAGAAATGAGGCATGCATGCATATATGGATCGCCATTGCAGACTTTTTTATATCAGTGTAGTATATGTTTCATGACACAAAAATGTTTCACAAACATAAATACACTATTTTAGGCTCCAAACCCAACATCTTGGGTAATGACAATTTATATCTTTCTGTGATATGAGGTAAAGTCCATATCCTGCACATTTGCATACTGATAGGTGCTGCCTGGTTGCAAGCTCCTTTATATGGCGCACTAGTTGTGTGTTATTCTTCATATCCTTATTGTGAGAAAGACTTCACAGGTTGCCATTTGTTTGAATTTTTTGCAGGTACTTGAAGGACTATGACTATTACCAGAAATGTGTTCTTGAACGGGAGCGAGAGGAAAAACCTTCACTGAAACGTGGCCGGCACAACTCAGGGTGCCTTTGTTTCTCAGGGGGGAAGTCCCGAAGAGAGGAACGAGGTACTCTGCTTGGTGGAGGCAGCAGTGGGGGGACCACTGTTTCTGGCAACAATTCTGGTGGAGCAGGCGAGAGTGGTGGAGCAGCAGATGTATGACAGCATTGCACAGGGCATCGCAGTGCTGGCCCACTTGCACTTGTGCTGCTGGTTGCGGTGCTCACTGGGGCAGTTGGTGCAGCCACTCTCATGCTGCAGATTCTAGCAGCGTGATGGAGGCCACTGCCCACTGCTTACCTTTTGCTGTTATACTACAGGTCTTATTGGTGGCAGTGGTCAATGTTGTTTGTCAATACAGCATCGGTGATTTTTAAAGTAGAATTACATTTTGACATTCATAGGACTGTGCATCGTGATATATTCTTATAATGAAAGCCAACGAGATGCACTGTTTCTCAGATTTATTTGATAAAGTACTCTACATGTTTTGGACATGTCCACTGTCCATCATCAGGAGTATCTCGATAAACATACTAAGAAAAATTGTGCACCAAGTTGGCTTTATTTACAAGATGGGAATGGGAAGTGTAGTGCCAAATGTTGAACTTGGCCAGACAGGTTCATCTTTTGAAATGTGACATTGATATGATTACACCATTGTTTCAACACGTGTCTTATTTGAGAGCACCTGTGTCTCACCCCTCCCACAGCAAGACATTGCAACAGATCACAATTCTACACCTTGTTTACTGAATTTTTTGGTGACAGAGTTTGTTTGTTTATTTTTTGGCACAACAGCCCCCATTGGGCCAGGGCCTCCTCATTCACGAGGTTTCTAGATCACACACAACGACGCACCACAGTTGGTAGGACTCCCCTGGACGAGTGATCAGCTCGTTGCAGAGACCTTTGTGACAGAGTAATAATAATAATAGTATTGTGGCTGCCTTATTCCCCAGTTCTGGACCAGTGTGATGGTTGCTTGTGGGGCATGTTAAGGGCTACAGTGTGTAGTGTTAATCCTCTCATTCAAGATGATCTGAAAGAAGGCATTCAGAATATATTGTTTTAATTTTCACCAGCAGAACTTTATCGTGCAGTGAAAATGTCTCTAACATTTAACAAAAATATGTGAGTCAAAGGAAATCATTTTGGCACCTTCTGTACCTACTGTAAGTCAGAACCTAATTTAAACTGTAATATGCTGATTTAAATCTGGGGAGCCCAACTCATCACAGACAGGAGTGGCAATTATTGCTGCTGTGTCTGCTGTCTCACAAAATGTTCCAAGTTTTGAGTGATGCATGATATTTAAAAATGCCTCCATGTAATAAACAAAACAGAAATGAAGGTTTTTGCTCTGCCAAGGCTGTAAAGAATTCCAAATAAGGTAACTCTTTATTTGATTAACGTATGATATCCTATTATGCATAAGAAGTGAAGACAAATTTGCCCCATTGCACGTTGTTTTGATGGTGGGTGGAGGGAGGTATGTCTCCACTCATTTTTAACATAGGCTTTATGTGGAGGTGAATGGTTGGATTCATGCTGCAGCCGATTTACCTTTGAGGAATGATCCCGTGATGCCCATGGAATAGGAGTCTGGGTGGGCCACAGAGCCAGTTTGGATGCCGTGGAGTGGGGAAGATAATCTCTTGCACCTCCCAGGAATTGAACCATTATTCCTTGGTTGTCCAACACATAGCATAGCCCCTGTCTTATTGTACATTTTACTTTATAATTGAAATAATACCTGGGCTGGGTAGCTCAGTGGGTATAGTGACTGACAACAGGCTGGACGGTCAGGGATCGAATCCCAGTGGAACGAGATTTTCCACCTGTCCAGACCAGCCCTGGAGCCCACCCAGCCTCCTGTACAATGGGTGCCGGGTCTTTCCCAGGGTAAAGTGCGGCCAGGGCGTGCTGCTGACCACTCACCTCCTTCCAGTGCTGCGGTCATGGAAGAGTAGAGCTATACCTCTACCCACTCTCTGGGCCACACCGGGCCTGTAAGGGGATCACTTTACCTTTTACCTTTTAATTGAAATAATACAATTAGAGTTCTTCTATGCAAATTTAGCATGTCATTCTAATTGCTTCTGTTTACCACACCTGTTGGTGTGTTTGCTGTTACAGTCATGTTTAACTTCTGATTTTTACCAGTATGACTTTTTTGTTAATACTTTTTTATTCGGGGACCGCAGTAGCACAGTAGTTAAGGTGCTGCGCTACAAATCAGAAGGTCGCTGGTTCGATCCCAGCTGGTGTCAGTGGATTTTTCATCGACATAAAATCCTTCTGTTCGCACTATGGCCCTGGGGTCGACTCAGCCTCTAACAGAAATGAGTACCAGGAGTATTTCCTGAGGTTAAAGGCGGCCGGTGCGTAAGGCTGACAACCTACCACCATCCTGTGTCGTTGTCATGAAGTCTGGGAACCTTAACTTCCTAAGAACCCTCTGGGCCACTCCAGGCCTGTAATGGGGCTACTTTACCTCTACCTTTTACTTTTTTATTCATTTTAGTTTCTTTTTAGCTCTTCAGTTGTTAATTTAACTTGCATTTCTAGTAAAAACATCAGTCAGGTAATTGAGTTTACATTCTGGGAATTAAATAGAGCTTGTTCATACTCTCACAGTGTGCTGAATGCAAGGTTATTTAAAGTAAAAGGTACAAGTAGTTGCTTAACAGTGAAAGTGTATAGGACTTAATAATATAACTCTGAAGAGTGTAACTGAAAAACAGACACAGAATATTGTATTGAACTTCAGATTTTTATGACACCATAATTAATGACATTCTTTCCAGTATATTACCCATACCAGAGTATTGACCTTAAGCCCACCATTATTAGATGTAGGAAAGAAAATAGATACAGTTCCAAAATGGCAGAATTTTGGCCATTAATCTGGTATGGTATATAATACACAAAACTATAAAGTTTAAAATTTGTTCCATAAATTGCCTTAAGACATAAGTTAAGTCTGATGAGGTGTGTGTAAAAAACCTGTAAAGTTTATCACTATTTCTGAATTGTTTACCAGATTACTTGTCATTCTTTCATTAACAAATAAATGTGTAGTAGAGCTGAATTATAACAGAGCTGCCAACCAACATTCATGCTACTTATAAGGGTAAAGAAAGAATAATTTTATGGTGAACAAGGCGATGCTGTAAAAGTGTTGCATTCTTTGAGTGAAAAATTATAGGAATTGTATATAAGATGTAGGAACATTTTATGTAATGTTAGCAGCATGTTCTTTGTACAGCTTCAGTTCAGAAGATGTTTAAGAAAAGAATATCATTTTGTGGCAGATTTGTTATATACTTGGTTGTCCTTTTCCTGTGTAAGTATTAGAGTTTTGCATAGTTGTCTTCAATTTTCTGCTGTAAAGATTACTGCTCATATTTTGAGAATATGTTGCACTTGTACATAACAACATCAGTCTCAGCTGGCAGATGTTCACGAATTCCCATGATGATTGCAGAAGTCACCCAGATTATTGCAGGAAGAGTTCTGTTAATATTGGCCAGCGTTGCCTCTTTCCTCCCTTTCTATCTTCATCATCACAGTTGTTCTGCACCAGACATCATAACATAGTGCATAGCTCGTTTGAGTCATATTTAAAAAAAAGTTACGTGTTTGACATTTGGTCCAGAAACCAGCTGTCTTGACTGATTGTTTACGAGTTCCTCAGTCCTTTCATGTAGGTGCTTGACTAAAACTGTAAAATTATTCAGAACTCCTTCATTCAACATCCTTCCCATTCATTTTAATTATAACCGTGCTTCTGGCACTGTGTAACCTATGTATTTGAAACTTGGAAGTGTGTCATCCCTGTTGTGTGTGTGAAAATTGGAAAGGGTATGTAGTCAAACACAATTATGTCAATTAAGATGTTTTAATGACTGTACTAGACAACTGCATGTTTTGGCCTTTACTGGCTATCTTCAGGTTGTCTTCAAGAAATCTTAAGGTCCTACTATATATATTGTGCACGCATGTGATGGAGAGATCTCTACATCCAGGCTTTATTGCATAATATGTAATTTCTATATTGAATGCAGTGGTGTGCTCTGGCTAGAGCCACAATAGGGTCTGGTGGCTACTGTCGAGTTTGAAGTTTCTTGATGCACTGGTATTATGAAGAGGCGTGTTTCTCTTCCTTTCTTTTAATTGGGGTTGTGTTGTGGGGAGGCCCGAAAGTGACCTTGGATGTACAGTCACTTTGCGTGTGGGGGCAGAGATGTGTGTGAGAAGGGTGGCAAATTAATCCGGCATAACTATACATTGGAAAATTTTTTGCTGTATTGGAGGAAAACATAAATAGCTTAGTACTTACTTATGCTCTGGGCGTTTGTGTGTTCCCAGCTTGCTCCAGTTTTACCCCTGAGTGAGTGTATGTCCATGTGGGTAGTGGCAACGCGTGTCTCATCAGTCTTCTGTATTGGGCACTTGTATTGTTGGAGTTTGTGTGTTGCACTGTACTGGTAGACCTTACAGTCAGAACACTATATCACTGTGTTGGGAATGTAATTTGATATTTTGTGTACCACTATTTATTGAAGAAACTATGGTATATTATTGTCAAATTTTTCACTGGTATTATGGCTGCATACCGTCTTCCTAATATGGTGTGTGTTTATCGTATTGATGGTCCCCGGATGTACCCTGTGGTTTTCTGGCACTACACTGTTGTTGTTGCCGTGTACTGTTTCTCAGCAGTGTGTAGCTGTTTTCTTCTATGCACTGCTATTGTTCACTGTAAGACGTTTGTCACACTAGTCATCAAGTTTCTTGTTCATTTTGTTGCTCCTGTTCAATAAGCATACTGTAGTATTTACACTATATGTATGTGGTGGCTTTTCTTTACACGTTCTGTAGTGCCGTCACAGATGTATATTACTACTGTTTGTGTCAGTTCCTGCCTTGCTGGAAAGGTTGCGGTGATCCTGAGTTGGGGTGGGTCAGTTTTTTTCTCTTGGCTGGTCAGGTATTGGTTGGGGCTGGGTGGGATGGGGCTTTTATGGCTAGTGGGTTTTTAGTAAGGCATCAAAAATTTTGTTGGGGGTTATGTTAAATTCATCATTTAGGTGGTTGTTATTGGAAAATTCTTTGTCAATTAAGTACCACTCTATGGTGTTGAGGGTTAGGTTAGGTTAAGTTAGGTTAGGTTTTTCAAAATCTGCATTGTTTCATGAATGGGCCAAACGGGTGTGAATGTTCCAGAGTGTGTTTGGCGTAGTTTGAAGTGTTTCTGTTAGACCTAAATGCATTTTTGTGCTCTTTAAATCTTTGTGTGAAGCTGCTTCCTGTCTGTCCTACATACGCCTTGTTGCAATCCAGGCATGTTAGTTTGTGTGCTCTGGATCTGCTGTATTTGTCCAGGGTTTGGGGTTTTGGCATCAGTAGATTCTGGAGAGTGTTGTTGGTGTGCAATGTAATTCTTAGTTCAGTCGTCTTGAAAAGGTTTGTAATAAAAGTAGTCTCTCTACCAGTGTATGTGAAGGGGGCCCATTTGTATTTGAAAGATCCGTAGAATAAGGTCCAACAGGATGCACTATTTACTTTCAATTTATTTCAGTAATTAACCTCTATGTGTTTCGAGCAGGCTTACTGCTCATCATCAGGAGGTACTACTATGTATATACAGCAGTTAGTATGTGTCATGCATTTATGTTGACTGGGTGTTGGCAGGATCGGGACAATCCTGCCAACAGCCAGGCATCATAAACACATGACACATACCAATTGCTGTATATACAGAGTAGTACCTCCTGATGATAAGTAGTAAGCCTGCTCGAAACATGTAGAGGTTAATTATTAAAATAGATTGAACGTAAATAGTGCATCCTGTTGGTTCTTACTGTATGAATATATTATGTTGCGCGTTCAACAAAACATTATATTTGAAAGATGTTAACTCACCAAGAGATCATTAACCCATTCATGCTGGCATTGGTGCACTTTACAGGCCTTCAATTCTTTACATTCCGCCAGCCTCAGTACACCGTACATTCATGATAGCATTTAATGGGACTGTAAACTTAAAACCCCTTTGTCTTGGACAGTAGTTGGAACTTGAACCCCAGTGTCACTGAAGGCCTGATTTTTAATTATCCAACATTAATTTGATACTGTGTAACAAGTTATAAAATTGTGACATACACTGACCAAAACCAAACATCTGCACACTACTGAGGACACTGATGCTACAGCTTTCTGAGTTTGAAACATGCACCATGTTCTCTGAGTATGGTAGTCTGAATATGCTATTTGTTTGATCCTAGAAAATTTTGGCATTCAGAAGTCATAACAAATGCCAATTTTGTGTACATAAATTTAGTTGTGTTTGTATTACTAAGGTTAGTTTTTTAAAATAATATTAATAAAGTATTTAATTTTATTCAGATATGTAATACAAACATGTATGTACACACACATGCTCACTAAATACTCGGTAAATACACTTACACATGAAAAGGGGATGAAAATAACTTGCTTTTGAAACTGCAGCCATCCATTTTCGCTCATATTTCCTATTCATTCTTGAGCTGTTCAATGCTTAAAAAATAAGTCAGCTTTTAAACAGATCATGAAGAAACAGATTTTAGTCATTCTTAAGATTTGTATATTTTCCTATTATAAGTCATACAGAATGAAAAGAAAACAGGGGACCTATATAATTGAAATAGCTTCGAGCCTTTGGTCTTTCAAATTTGTTAGCTCTTAAATTCTATAATTCCTTTATTCAGTTATATTACTTTTTTACTTTATAAATTAGATGTCAGTTGGAGCTACTTATTTCTTCAAAGGAAGTGTCTGTTGCATTTGATGTAGTGTAACAGTTCAGTTGCTTGCAACATTCCTGATAATTAATGTAATTTTGTAAGATGATTAAATAATCAATCTATTTTCTAATCAGAATTGAGTGTGATGTATCACAAATAAGTGACAATCAGAAGTGAATGGTGTTTATGAGTTTAGTGTCTTGTGTAAGGATCGTTTTATTTTCAACTGCTAAGAACACTTTTGTTTGAACTGTGTTTTGCCAAGATTGGGAAGTGACATAATTATGACAGTTTGCACAGCTATGCTTTTAAACTATGATACTTTGTGTTGTGGGTATTTTACATCTTTGTAAAGTCTTATATAAAACATTTCACATTCATGAGACAATTATGTAAACTTCATAAGTGCTGAGATTATGGTGTTAACCAGTGCATGGATGTTCCAGGTTAATGTGAACTCAGTTACTTAATATGTGATTTCTTACGTTAATATAAATAATGGCACAGACAGCAGAAGTGCATTATCGAGTCTGATTTGTGCATCAGCTTCAAGTAGCAGTATGATACTGTGTGACATTAATTGAAGACTGACACTTTAGATGTTCAGAATTTTACTTATTTCTTTTTTTAAATCTCAGTACACCAAAACTTGACAGATGTGGGCACTGTGAAACCAAGATTCTCAACGCCACAAGTTGATTGAAATACTCATATTATTCTATAATATGTGTACAATTTGCAATACTCAAGATCCCTGTCTGGAATGAAAGATGTTATTAGCAGTTTTGGACAGTAAGGTGACGGTTTAGATTTTGTCCTTCATCATTGTCACCTTATCATTCATGATATTCCCTCATCAGAGTTGATTTCATTATCTTCAGTACAGATGTGAGTCGTAAGATGCACACTATACAGCCTCAGCTGTCATCATGCCCTATGATGCACCATGTTATCACATGCGAGGCTGTGGAAAGCGAGACATGGCCTTGTGACCATTACATTTTTTCCTCCATGAACCAACAACTGAATATGAGGTATAGTATAAAAGAACAGAAAGTGCTGTATAATGATGTGTAATGTTAGCTCAACATTGCATGTGCAAAATTGAGGATAGTGAGAGAACCACTGAAATTTCTTGAATTATTCATTGATTAATACAAATTTTATGAAGTGAACATGTGATGAGAGTAACCTGAACTTGAATATTCGTCATTATTCCACTATGGACATCACGGTTGTATCATTTTGACTGCTTACCAGATTATTATCAATGGAAATTGGACATACCACATACAAGTGCAAGTGGCATCATGGCAGTAGAGACATAATTTACTCTGCATACTACCACTTACATCCTATGCTTATTTTAGTCACATACATCTGTGTGTGCTGATTAATTTTACATTTGTGTAGGAAATGTGTTTTTTAATTTATGTTATGCATGTTCATTATGGGATGGTGAATTTTTCATGACAGTCTCTGTTTCAGTGTAGAGCTTTCTGAGCAATGCTCTGTGTGAGTGTGGCAAAACTACAGACATTTAGAAGAAAGTTGCTACTTCATTTGGTGTCAAAGTGATCAAAAATTAGTTGGTTGTTTGTTTTATGTCTTAGCTTTGTGTGAAAAACAGGAGGTTCTACATTGAATTTATCAGTACAAGTCCTAGGATATGCCATTAATGCAGTTACACTTTGATGTATACATTTTCAGTTTGTTTATTATGCCAAGAAAGAAAGAAAGAACAACAGCTAATAATGACAGCCTGCTGCCCAAATCAGTTCCATGGCATTTAAAATAAGTTCCGCTGCCCACATCCGGTTCCTGAGATGTATGATCGGTTTCCAGTTTAAAATATGTGCATAAAATGTGTCTTTCCACAAGCAAAAATTTCAAGAATTTTGATGTATTTTTTTGTGTTTTCACAGATTGTGGCATTTTTTTAAAAAGTGCTCCTCAAAAACTTGAGTAAGTTTGATGGAACATAATGTAAAATTTTTAGTCATGTGGAGTCCAGGTTAAACCATTCTCCGGTATGCAGAGGAAGGGGTACTTAAAATCAAAATATTTTAGTTCGAGGTCTGCCTCTTATGATTAACCTTTATCCTGCTAACATGGAGAATATGGTGAGCTAATAATGCCAGCAGATGGCAGATGGGATTTAATTTGGCATTTAAAGTGTTAAGAGCTGGGATAATGTAGTCAGTATAGTGACCTGCTGTGGGTCAGATGGTCCGCATTTTAAATCCTAGTAAGGGCATGAAATTTTCTTTCCTTGAAAACCGTCCAGACCGGATTTGGGGCCCAGCTAGCCTCCTATTCAGTGGGTTCTAGGGTTCTGTTCACCAGGGCTAAAACAGCCAGATTTTGAAGTTGACCACTCACCTCCATATAGCGCTGAGGTAAAAATGAATGAAACTCTACTTCCTCCTGTATTCCTTTATGGTGTGGACAGGTACAGATATACCTTTTTGCCTTTTTTTTTTTAAGGCATGTTTGCAAAGTTGTGAAACGTGACCATTAGCTTCCTCATGTCTGTCTCTCTGTCTGACCGTCCACGCAGAACAACTCAGGGTCCCACTGGATGTATTTTCATGAAATTTGGTGTTTGAATATTGCTTGAAAATCTGTCAGTAAAGTTCAGGTTTCATTGAAGTCTGACATGAATAACACATACTTCACATGAATATATATATATATATATATATATATATATATATATATATATATATATATATATATATATATATATATATAATATTTAT
>Ga0136643_10004654_pt1 | contig 19046 bp, 11 predicted proteins | sample TergutLab28metaG_FD_96883 | JGI IMG/M metagenome (GOLD analysis project Ga0136643, IMG submission 96883) | Labiotermes labralis P1 segment gut microbial communities from Petit-Saut dam, French Guiana - Lab288 P1 (version 3) (version 3) | ecosystem: Host-associated > Arthropoda: Insects >...
ATAGTGAACCATCTCCGCTAGAAGTGTGGGCAGTTATTTTGCCTTCATTAGGCGCAGCTGGCACAATATGACGAACTGTATTGCACTTGTTTAAGTTATACAATACAATGATATACAATTAAAATTCCTTAAAATTGTCATTGTAACAAATGCTCGCGGAGTAATTGTGATGTGATTATGTCTTCGTCGAACTTTATGGATACTCTTGATTGTTCACTAGCAGCATTGTTACAAGGGTCCCTTACATGCTAGGCAAGACATTGAACTGCTGACTGAAAAGATTGCTTTGCCTTGGTGTATTAATATCTTGTCTTTCAGGTTGTTTATGGTTGCAATGGCGTCATTTTCTGTTATAATTTTGCGTGCATGCTTGCCGTCTGAAACGCGTAACAGTAGGATACACGTATTGTCTAAAAGGCACAATGATTAAGACAGGGATAAAACTTCGGCATTGTTTTCTTTAATACGTGACGCAAAAATATATTCGTATTTTCAAAATACTACTATGCCGCACACTTGAGAAACATAGGTAACAGATATAGGCACTTTTAAGGGACGAAATAGCTCAGTGCGTATAGTGACTAGGCTAAGAGATGGACGATCGAAGAGTCTGGGTTTTGATGCCGGTAGGACCAAACATTTCACTTTCGTCCAAAGCGCTCAGAACGGCTTACCGACGGGTAACTGGGATTCTTTGCCCGGAAGTAAAGTAGCCAGGGCACGAAATAAACACAACACAAAGTAGAACGTAACAGACACAGGCATATACCGAGGACAAACAGTGGATTCAAACTGCACCATTCCCAGTTTGACCACTGGTTGTGAAACTTAAAGCGGCCCCTAGTTGTTCAGTATTATTGCTCTGTATTTTTGCTTCGAATTAATACGCGTATTGTGGGACATGCGTCTCCCTGGATGACTCAAATTGCTGTGCAGTATTTCATTTTGCTCGTGGATCGGGTAAACAGTGTGAGTGATGCTGAGATTGCGTGTGCAGCCACTGCTGTAGCCCTCTGTTTAAAAAGGACAAGAAATATCCGCAGAACGAAACAGTTGTGGCGCTTTCGCGTAACCATTGTTACCATGTATATGTGCGTGTGTGTGTGAATGTATGTGGTTACGTGTATTTTTGTGTGTGTATATTTGTGTGTGGGGGGTACTGTGTGCATGTGTGTGGTTACGTGTATGTTTGTGCGTGTGTGTGTATGTGCGTGTGGTTACGTGTGTGTTTGTGTGTGTATATGTGTGTGGGTACTGTGTGTATGTGTGTGTGGTTACGTGTATGTTTGTGCGTGTGTGTGTGTGTGTGAATATATGTGGTTATGTGTATGTTTGTGTGTGTAGGTGTATGTTTATGTGAGTACTGTGTGTGTATGTGTGTGAAGGAGTGTGTGTGTGTGTGTAAGGTTGTGTATGTGCATGTTTGTGTATGAATGGTCCTCCTACCACGTGAAACTTGAAACAGAAGAAAATATGGACCTGCTACCACATATGAAAAGGGACATAAATATTATGAGTCCGGATTTTTACATGCGTGTCTGTGTACATAAATGGGCTCATTTTCTCCCAAAGGTTAGACTGGCTCCAACGAAGAGTTCTTTCTTGTTCACTCCACTCCATGCGAAAAGGGCCACAGCTCCTTGCTGTCCGTCATCAGCTCTTTCTTTCTCTTCGATCATTATTAAAGATTTGGCGATTACTGCTGTCTAAACCTGCTGAGCAAATGCCGATCGCAAAGCGTTACCTGCCGTTACGGAAACTTGTTACAATATATCTGTTAAAACGTTATATTAGTATCTGTTGCGGCTCGCTACTCGAGCTAAACTGCCAGAATTTAAAAATTAGGATTTTAAAATTTAAGTTCTAAAGCAAACATTCTCCAAGAATCACAAAAATAATGTAACACACTGAAAAGTTATGTCGATTTTTTTTTCATAGTAGAAAATTAGTGGCATAGTTTTGTTGGTTTTTTCATGCACACAGGCCTGTACCCCAGAAATAAAAGGTATTGCCAACCACTAACAATACAGGAAATGTATGTATAGAATTGTGGCGCTTTTGAATAACCATTTTTGCCGTTGAAACGCAACAATATTTCCTTTGTATTTTCGTTGACCTACGTGTAGCTATCAATAGCATAAAACCGTTGAATGTTGCCACGGAAATAACAAAATGGCTCCCCTTTTACCTGTTGTCTCCAGCGTCTTCTTCATCCACGGTACTTTCTCACGTGGCTTCTTTATGGAACATTCGCATGTTAAGTGAATTGCAGTTTTTTCCGGGCCGTCACCGAAACAGCCACAAATATGTACGTAGGTAGCGACTGTGGACAGTGTGTATAGGAATAACAAGTTGTTTGCATGAAATTAATTAAGTGGACGACTTTAAAGTTCATTAGCACGGACAGAGCATTAAGATGTTCCTTAATAACAACATTTTTATATCTTTACGGGGGTGGCGTGCGCTCGAATGAACAGCCGCCCCGCCCCCACGTTGCGATACGAAGGGAATGCGAATAGTGCAAAAGTTATCCGCTACGTGTCGGTGGCGTGCGTGTTAATGCGTTACTGTAGTCGCATGTGTGTGTGTGTGTGTGTGTGTGAAATGGCTGATGCTGCAGCAGTTAATTAGTTTAAGAATAAAGTCTTAATAATGGCTGAAAACTCCGGATTTAAAATGTGTTCTGACAAGCTAGGATGTTTAAGTAAAGTCGCTGAAACTCGTGAAGGGTCGTATATCTCTTGCCGTGAAGGTGGACAGAGTGGGGCGCTTTAACTCCGTGAAACGCGCCTCCACCATAACAACCTTAGTAACGCAGGTATCTAACCGGATACCCACTTACGGCCTCTACGTGTTCGCACAGCATTGGCCCAGTCAGTTGGCAGTTGCGTCAGTGCGATCTGGTACGAATACTGCCATTGTATGATCTGATCGTAAGATCGGAGTAACTGGGGTTCACTGTTGCCCATAGGCACTCCTATTTAAATTTTTGAACGTACGAATTTCAGTTTTAATATGGCCGCAGTGTTATGCGTCAGCCGAAGTATGGCGCGAGTGGGGAATGCTGTGTTGGGTGTCTTCCTGGGACCAAACTACTCGGTTTGTCCATATTTCTGACGGGAATGCCTACACAGTTGCAAGGCTCAATCAGTTTCCCCGGAGTAATGCAGTCGAAGTGTAAGGCAGACCACTCAACCACAGCAAGTACAGGGGTTAAGAATGGTTGGAGGTGTCCCTCCACAACTCCATTCTCGCTACTGTGTGACCTTTCTTCCCCACCATACTTTCAACGTGTATTTTCTTATGGGAACGACAGCAAAGGCCGGCAATCCGACTTGGCGGTCCGGCCATCCGACATGCGCACTGAATGAGCTGGGTACAGGCGACAAGGATGGACAGCTCACAGTGATAGAGCGCACGGGACAGCTTGACCAGTGGTCATTCCGGCGGCCGGTCGATGAGGCGTGATTTCAAACACATGGTCATTGAACACGGAGGACGTAAGCAGTGGATATCCGCGGTCATTTTCTCTGCCCGAATGAAGGATGAAATGGACAAATGACAAAGGAAATACCATCGCGCACGTCATTTGCCTGAAAGTGTAAAAATGACACGAATGGCACAGAAGGTGTCTCTTACCACGGACTCAGTTTTCACTCGTATGTACCAGGCTACCATTAAATGGTAAGAGGTCGAGGAATTTACTGCTCAACAGTAGCAACAATCTGGCTTGTATTCACAATACGAAGAACGTCATGCGTTTGCCATGAGTGAACTATAGTTTGTAGTACTTCAGCAATACAGAACTGCTGCATGCGCGATGTTTGTGCCTTATAACACATTAGAATCAATAATATTAGTATGTTTATTTACAAGCCGATGATGATGCTGCTACTAGGTCAGACTAAAAGTGTGCTGCGTTGCGTCCAGTTCCACCGGCTTCCTGTTCCCTTGTTCCCACAGCCCTCGAGTTATGAATTATGGGATATGCATGCATAACGGAACAATAATGCCCGGAATATATATTGGTGGGGCTCACATGTGACCGCATAGTAAGTAATATCTGTTGGTCTCTAGTCCTTGCCATTATCGACGTGTGTACACACACACATAAGCTTCATGAACTTATCGGCCAGATAAAAATATTCTCTGTCCCGCTCACACCATAAATCTATTTTTTTTTCTCTCTGACTGACAGGACGTGCTCTTAATCAGTCTAGGTTTCATAACGTGTGTTACTAATTTAATATTGGTTAATACGTAATGCCTGTTGCTATTAAGGAGAGTGCGACATGAGTCCGTCCGATCACAAACCATTCTCATCTTTCCATGTTTCAAATTATCACTACCTTCGGCAAATAATATAAATGGCAAGAATGCAGGTTGAAACTGCCTGTAAGAATGAGTGGAAGGCTGCATGATACATGGTAGAAGAAACAACAAGAGAAGTAGACCAACGATTGATTTTTTATAACGTAAAAAATATATCAACCAATTTTTGTATTCTAACCGGTTGTTACAAGTCAAATAAAAGCTGCAGATATGAGGGACACATAGGTACTATAGAGGTTCCGGTAGTCCAACAAATGTTCAGAAGTTGGTAGCACTGATGCGCGCCCCTCCAGCACGCCACTCCCGCGGCTTGCAATTGCTCAGTTGCCCGGATGCACGTGATATAATCCCCGCCTGTATATAGCGCACCGCCCACCGAGCACGTGGCGTCCAGTGCTCTCATCCGACCTCCCGTGCATTTCTATTATCCTTATATAAAGACCGCCAAATACTCGTGGAAGAAAACATGGACGTTGGTGCCACAATGTGACTGCGGTTGGGTGTCGCGGTGTGTTAAATGAGTTTGACGTGGTGCACTGAAGATGTCGCCTGTAACGCGTGTGCACAGACCAATCGTACGTATGGCAGTCACGAAGACTTTTATTGCTCGTATCTTAAGTTCCTTAAATCTCTCTCTTCACTCCACCATACACGTTTATAATGAGCACAAGGCTACCTTTACCGCTTTGTGTACCCTCTTTGCCTTTGCGTCAAATACGAATATGTGTGTGAGACAGTATTTCGGAATTTCGTTCCGATATCAGGGGCACTTAATCATCAATATAGGTTCGTTCTTATCAATTCAGAGCTCTTTTATATTATCAAATATCCAATTAAATGGTCTGAAGTGTTGTGTGCTAATTTTGTGTGTACTGACAGATGACTGTGGGCCGGGATAGCTCAGTCGGTATAGCGACTCGCTATGGGCTGGACGGTCCGGGGATCGAAACCCGATGGGGGGCGAGAATTTCCGCACCCGTCCAGACCGGCCCTGGGGCCCATCCAGCCTCCTATACAATGGGTACCGGGTCGCTTTCCAGGGGGTAAAGCTGCCGGGGCGTGGCGCTGACCACCCACCCCCATCTTGCGCCGAGGTTGAAGAAAGAGTAGAGCTATGCCTCTACTCCCCCCAGGGCCTTCGTGGCCTGTTCTAGGGTGAACTTTACCTTTACTTTGTCTTACCTGACAGATGACTCAGCTGTCCTGTATAAACAACTCATTCGCATTTCGATTACAAATTCGTATAACATACGAAAGAACAGAACGCGGTCTTCAGCTGTGCACGTTGCTTGTGGTCCTAAATGCAGGCCTGCCGCATTTCCCTTCGCTGGTAGCTACAAGCCGAAAGGTCGCGGGTTCGATTCCCAGTTGGATCACTGGAATTTTTCTTGCCTTAATCCTCCCGGCCGCACCGTGGCCCTGGGGTCGACTCAGCCTATAACAGAAATGAGTACCAGAATTATTTCTTGAGGGTAAAGGCGGCCGGTGCGTATCATCTTCATGTGCCGACTGTTCAGAAATTCTGTGAGACCTGTGGGACTGCTCAAACCTGTATAGGGATTGCTTTACCAAGTACAAGCTAGTGACGTCTTTCTAATTTTTCTGTAACAGACGGACTTCCGTTTCCAGCAGACTTTCCGTTTGGTAAAAAAAGAGCATTATGCTACCACAAAACTATGCTATGCTGCGTATCGATACACTGGTTTCATATGAAGGTCGAATATTTTTAAACTCGCTCGCAAAAGTCGCGGGAAGCGCATATTATATTTTTCATATCCCCATCTATCAAGTCGGTTCCCAGTGGACGGATTTGCGTGAACATAAAGGAACAATTATGCATAGGCGTGGCAGTCATAACACAACTATACTGCAATTATACATAACGTATGAACTACATGTTTCGGCCATTTCTGATATGGCCATCATCAGGTTGGATACAATTATCAGAGAAACTATATAACATAACATAATACGATACAAACAATAGTGTCAGTGTAAGTGGAGAGAGAGACGAGATCTCGTTTACAAAAGGTTTGGAGGGCATGTGTACGGTCGGTAAGAGTTTAAATATCATTATAAAAAAAGACCTAAGGACGTCTGTGGTGCTGACAGCGACCCATGTAGCTGACAGTGGAAAGAGGCGTTGTTATTTTTCCACTGTAGCGCTCTTAAGTAATGTTGGAATCTCGTTGCGATTTGAAAGTACGACTCGTTAAGAGAACGCGCCACAGCGTTGCGTTTTACGTACAGTGCCTGTCTTGTTTACTAATGCCCTCTGGCGAGCTCTGTGCATCCTATATTGTTAGTGTTTACAACAATATTACTCAATTCTTGTCTTCCAATTTTCATAGTTCAGTACGCCCACTTGCAGTGGATCTTGCACAAAAATTTTCCTCATTGTCTTGATTATATAGCCTTAGTGCAGTCAACAATTTTCTTAAACGCTGCATCTTCACACAGTCAGCCATTCTCTGTTTAATCCTTGTTTTCTCTACCTCCGTCCCTCCTAACCCTCTCAGCACCCAAAATTTGTGTGACGTCAGTCAAGACGGCAGTCAGCCAAAAAAAACAGCATCAAAAGCTACAGAAAAAATTTTTAAGAGGGTTCTGGTTCCCAGCTGGATTTCGGCATATAACTGATTTTGTTTTATGCAGAATTTCCCCTCAAATGGAGGGTAAATATGTGTCCTGTTTTTTTCTCAGATAAAAAAAATTGGCGCGAAAAACATACTAGATGTAATGAAAATCTTAAATATTTGCAACAGACTACATTAAACTGACTGCAACATGCGCGCGATGATATTCGTGTAGAATAATATGCGTATTTATGTGCATGCCGTGTGGCGTAAGCTGGCCAAGTCTGAACAACGTACACACACTCTAAAGACACGTCGCAACCTTAGAAGGCCATCGTAGAAGTTCGTTAGGCTCAAGAAAAATGACGGTCTGGGTAGTCCAAAATACGCCTAAATACAAACACGATAGAAGATGGTCGTAGGGCAAAACGATTCTGACGATTTCACTCTGTTATTGCCCCTCGATTTTAAATTCGTGAATAATGCCAAAAAAAAAAACACTGGGAATGCGATAATTTTAAATTGAACCTTCCAAGTTTTACAAAACAAGTGCTATTTTACGTATGATATTTCCGTATCTTAGTAGCAGGTTTACAGGCGTTCATAATCGATATCATCAGACGTGGAGATATCGTAAGCGGGGGATTTGCAGTAGTTGATCTTCGATTAACGTGATCAAGATCGTCAGATATTTTTATTGGCCTCGGTTCATGCTGCACACTGAACACAGTCGGTCTCTTAGTTACAAGGACCAACCACGGTCGCAGTTCGTACCCCACAGAGAACACATTCTATTGCCATTATGAAGACCAATCACGACGCAATAGGCCTAATTTAAATGTACAGTAAACTGGGTAGTGAAGACAACCAAAACTACGTTTGATGATATCTTGTTCCGTAACTTATGGTGACATGTCGCGGCGTCTCTTAAAAAGCCATCCCTTGGAAAATATTAGGCCTACTCAAATAACATTTTCATATATATCGCGTTAAACTGTTTCGTTCTCGGATCGCAACTTTTACAGTATTATAGTTATCATAGTTGATTTTTGAGCCTAAGTTAATTAAAAGCAGGTAATATAATACATATTAAAAATATAGTACAATATTTGTCTTGTACTTCGACGTGAAAGGGTAATGAATCTGTGCTAAATAGGCCCGAGAGGCGACGATTTCTTGTCTAATTGATAGGACCCGATTTGTAGATGTTTATTTTGAAATATATATATATATTTATATTTACATTTTTCTTTTTATTCCTTGTTCTCAGTTGTTTTTATAGTGTAATAATACACAAGTCTAGTGTAACCTTCGTTACGGGTGGGCCACCTTACACTTTCGTGTTAGAGGACACAGTAAACTTTCACTGCGTAAGTACAAAATAGAGATTTTAATATAAGTATTCATAATATATACTCTATTTTCTCCTTGTAATTAATTTCTACTCCCAAAACAACTTTAATAACTACAGTATTGTAAAAGATGAGACTTCGAATTGATAGAATGAAATATTTTAACGAAATGTATGTGATAATGGTATTTAAGTACTGTATAGCCAGTAATGGATTTTCATAGAAGCCAACTATGTCGAAATAAATTTCACAGCAAGATATCACAAAAAGTAGTTCTGATTGTGTTTACTGCCTACTGTATTGTGAGCATATCACCGCGGGATGCTGCGCATATAGATAGTATGTTAAATGCACTTAGGTCTGTAAGGTAGGTGTCGGTTATTGCTGCAAGATTTTAACCAAAGTTGGAAGGGGTGAACAAGTTTTAATGAAAGGTCCATGTACGAAATTTCACAAAAATCTGCTGGGCGGGAGTCGTAATTATCCATGCTAACACAGTGACGGACAGGCGGATAGGCTTAAGAAGGCTGCAGGACAACATTCAGCGCAGCTTCAACATGCATACAAAGTTTTATCCAGGTTTGTTCCGAACCTAATTGCACTGACATTTGGACAGACGGAACTGAAGAATTATGCACAGATAATTTTTGAAATTTGTTTGGGAATGGCTGTAAAGTTTCTACAGCAACGGAGGTTAGATTTCAAAATGTCTCTATACTTTTCATCTTGTGAATTGTTGCTCGTAAAAAGGACATTTGTGTTTCAAGAAATTTAAGAAAACTACTAGGCCTAGAGAAATTTTGAATTTTCTTAACGATCAGTAACTTCGTTCGGGATCTTTAAAATTCATTGCTACTACTGAAGCTGTTACAGCGAGAGAAACGTCGGCCGTCATTTCATTCGTGCGGCTATGAGCCCAGCCAGGTTACTTAAGGGGAACACAGGGAGGTTCATTCATGTTCCATACTTGGTATCAAGTGCATGTAACTTGAGTTAGGGTCTAACACAGGTAAAATTATCTCAGAATCTAAGTTCCAAGACTTGAATGGCTTCTGATTGTACACTGCCGGAGGTCAAATTAATTAATTTCAGTATCTGAGTTATTAAATTCTGTGTCAGGGAAAACACTGTAGCCGTTACAGCATTTACTGCTTCATTGCCGCCAAGATTCTGTCAGGGCACTGCAGAAATTACACAGTGGGAGATGAACTGAACTGCAATGCGTACATCGGTGACCATATTTAATTACGCAATTAATTAATTGTTTTACCTTAATTCACGTATTAATTCATCCCGATATTTATGCTTCCCTCCCTCCATTCTATCTTTTTTTGTAAGTAATTTCAAAGCAGTTACTCCCAACCTTAACGAGTGATTCTCCTGGTAACCGGGCAGCAGCTGAATTAATAAAACGTATCAGATAAACTTACGGTATTTGGTTCTTTTATTTCTGTTTATTTATTTAGGAAGGTGCTGTGTTTTGTTCATTTATTTAGCCTGTTATGGAATTTAGACGATATATTGACAACATTAATATTTACTGTTTGAGTAGTGGCAGTTGCAATGGGGTTGTGATGTTCAAGGCCCAGGTCCGTCACACATCCCCCGGCACCATAATGTCTACGCCCATAGCTCCCAATTCTTGATTTCGTATTGGAGCCTTATTGCTCGCGACAATGGTGACATTTCCCTACCTTGTGCAACACCTATGCTGCCTTTAACGAAAATTAAAAAGGACATTAAGAATTTAATGAGGTAAAACAGACGACACTCAGGTAGGCCCCACGAAATGACGTCAGCTATTTTATTTCCGGAATCAAAACTCCTAGACATGTGGGTTTATGAGACACCAGACACTTAATTTTTAAATTCCTCTCAATGGCAACTTGAACTTAGATTGGCGAGGAGTCTAAAATAATGTTGTGTTAGGTGGGTTATTTGAGAATAAATATTTTTTTTTTTGCTTATACGTTATATATCGCGTAGCACATGTACACATTTATTCTTTCCTCTTATAAAAGACAAGGAAGATTTATCCTTCACGTTCATCCATAGGAACACACAGCATTTTCTGCGCTGCCAGACTGTGATACAATCTAATAAATGGCCACATTAGACAGTCCGTCGTGCGCGAGAACGTAGGATGGTAACCAGTTTGGGCGGTCGAAGACAGGCAGTAAGACCAGCAGTGTTTAAAGAGAGAATCTTCTGACGGTCCCTTAAAATGAAGCAGTTTAGGTCTATATCGATTTACAGGGATGGTACATTCAGGCAAATGCCAGGGGAGTGTACATACTTAAAACCAGGTCATGACCGATACCTACCAATCGCCCACCTACTCATTATTCACCTGCCGTAATACCATTCGAAGCACTATGGTCTGTGATATGGATAATGTCCGTGTTTCAAACTATAAAAATAGACAGTAGACCTACACGTTTTGTACAGTGAGCTGCTTATTGGTTCAGTTTACCACAACTATCGCCGAAATTTGCATTTGTGCAGACATTTTGATGTAGTTAGTTTTGAATATGCTCTATATATTATTATAGGAAGGATAGTAGACACACTTTGGCTTTGGTTACGATGAGGCCTACCGTTAAACAATGAAGTTCTTCCTAAATAAGAGTTTAGACCTATAACTGATTGTCTGCTACGTGCTGGATATGGTTCATTTCTCGTTTTCTTTCTTGGCCCCAAGTGATTCAAGCCAACGTGTGACGGGTGGGGGACTCTGTCCTGCCGTTCATATTTTTCGCTTCGGAAAGAAAGAAAGCAAAAAAGGGGGACCTGTTTCGCAAGGGGAGTCTAGTCTCATAATTATTTGGAGAATTTCAATTGTGGTCCGTTTCGGTACGGTACAGCCTATATGAAATTCAAATCGAATTTCATGATATTTTCATGTTACTCTGTCGTCGTATGCGAAGTGTTAGGCTATACACCTACCTTACAATTTGACAATATTTAAGACACGTAACTTTTATTTGAAACGTTCGTGTGTAGGTTATGATAAACGTATCGAAGTAACCATTGTGCTTTGAGCGGTGACTCTGAATGTAGTGTCTACATGGAAGTAATTGTTGCACGATAATTCTGAGAATCACAATTCGCTTCATTGTGAGAAAAGAGACAGTCCCACGACCGGATACATTGAAGAAGAATCCACCGTTGTGAAGTATTTTAGACGAGGCTGAAGGCTGAGATATCTATGCACAGTATTAAACACTATTTGCATTTTACAATATTTTGTCGTTGGGCCTGAATATCAAAACAGACCCTTTATATGATCTTCAAATTTGACTCTTAGCTTGTCTCTAACGTTAATCAGAAGTGGAATCCCTCCGATGTGGAAACCGCCGTTAGCAGAGCAGTACAAGGGCATTTATCAATTCGAGGTTCAAAAGAACTGTACGACCGTCCCTTCTGCACTGTACATTGAAAAGCAAAGGGTATGAAAGAGTGGCAGCAAGGTTGTATCTACGCGTCAGTGACAGAACTGGTCACCCAGTGGGGCTTTCTCCAGAAATGAAACTGGCAGTATTGGAAAGAATTCTGTATCTTGAACAAAGCAGTTTATGGTTAACTCCTGTTTAGGTGAGGTGGCTGTTTTTAATTTAGAAGAGCTGATGAACTCAGACATACATATAAAAGAGTAAATAAGGTTGCAGAGACAGATTGATTTAGGGACCTTTTAAGAAGGCATCCTAATCTTAGCCTTCGAAAGTTCCAGGATCTTTAACGTGCCAGACCTAAAGATTTTGTAAAGGGAAAGTGGCCCACTATTTTAAAAACAAAGAACATTACGAAACACATTTTTTTTGGTATAAACTCCGAAGAGTGCAGTGTGGATCAGTCAGGAATAAAATATTAAACCAGGATAAAAAACGCGATGTTGTCTCACTAACAAGGTGGAAAGGGAGAACATATTACATCCTTCCTTGCTATAATACGTCAGAATGTTCTCTCCCTCGATGGCAGTATTCAAAGGAGCGAGGAAACGTCCCGGTGTTCAAAATGGTGTTCCTCTTAGTTCTGCTTTGGAGATGAGTATTTCCAGCTAAGTAAATTAACTACTGTTTTTGTGTCATGTTTCACGCACTTTAAAAACTGCAAAACACCAGATAAGAGTTTACAATTTTTGGATAACCGTAAAGGTAATATGAGCCTGAAAGCTGTCAAATATCGCTGGAAGTATGAAAGAAAACTTTCGGGGTTACCTCAGCACAATACACATGTCCTGCAGCCGTTAGAAAATGCTTGTCCAATGCGGGAAGAATGCAGTTGTTTGGATTCGCCGCTGTTCCAATGAAAGCATTGTAAAACAGAGGGTTTGTGTAACTTTCCGCGTTGCGTTGAACAAAACTGCTTCAGGTACTTGTGCTGTTTAAGGTGTATAATGTCCCGAGATTATGCCTTTCTCTGAAGACGCCGTTCCAGACGAGAAGTTTGCCGCTGTGCCACTGTTGAGCCTTCTTCGTGCACAACTGCTACCATTCCACCCACTGTCACTACTGCCAAGACAATAGCGTCGCGTTGTTCGTTGAGGGCATGGCTCGTAGTAACCTCCGGCCAAACGGAGACACTACCAACTCCACAGAGTCAATTTCAGACACAAAGAAAAATGTCAGCTTCAAGGAATATCGCTGCACGAGGTACGCCAAATGTGAAGGACAGCTTACTGGCACCTGGTAAAAGATGCCGTCAACGAAAAAGAAGAAAAAGACACACTTCGGTCCGCCTTACTTAGGAACAAAATCTGAAGGAATACCGGTCAGAAATTTCTTTTTCAACAAACAAACAAACACACACACACACACACACAAAGACCAGCACTCATGGCAAGGTCAAACTTACAGGCGCAGACGACATAGTCAGTGCTAAAAAACAGATCGTCGGCAAGAGGTTGTGAGCTGGTTTGGCTTCATAGCCCAATGTTATGCTGAACCTGTGAAAAAAAAGATGACTGGAATTGTTGCCAAAGGTTTAGTGTCCGGTACCACGAATTACGCGTTGGTGCGAAATGGAAATAAAAACACTTTTTTTGTAGCAGACGTTAGTGATTATATTTGTACCAGCAAGTGATCTTCAATTGTACGCAATGAGTTACAATTTTTTTTTATCGATTTTGAGGAATTTTCACTGTTGAATAATTACTCTTTTAAGTATTTCAATGTGATATTATTAATTTGACATGCTCATCGAGGAAGGTAAGTGTGTGAGCACTGATATTTTTCCTTTCTCGTGAATCTTACGTACTTAAGATATATTTTGTCTGAAATGGTCAAGATGTGACCACTGTAGCGTGGGCTAAATTTGTCGGCTCTAACCTCCAAAGCTTTACTCTGCAAAATATTGTGTATCAGCTTAAAAACAATTTTTCTACACGATTTATAAGTACGTTCATAATCTATCTACATTCCAGATTTCGTATTCCCTAACACAAGCGGTAAGTATCCACATTTAGTACTGAGCATTTCAAATAATAACTATCAAGTTACATTCTTATAATAAAAGCCAACGAGTTGCGCTATTTCTCAACTTTATTTTGGTAAAGAGTTTTTTTTTTAATACAAAATAAAGTTCAGAAATAGCGCATCTATTTGACTTTTATTATATTTTATGCGCTTTCCGCTGAATGTCGGATTCGTCAAATTACAGTGAACCCACATAACTAATATTGCAAAATGTTCCCGCCAGTCCACTATATCTCCCCTAACTGAAAGTCTGATGATTCTCTTCCACTTACCAATTATACCTGTAAGTAAACGCAGACAGTTATTCTTCAAAACGTGATGTCTTGGGAATCAATTTCAGATTATTATGACAACATGTTTATTCTTTCCTTAATTGTGCAGCATGCAAGTCGCACGAGGAAGAAAATATCTGCATGAAAAAGTGACAAAACAGTGTGGAGAATACATCACTGCATTATTACGTCACATGGAATGTGTTGAGCTCCATACTGTGTTATGAAAGCACAAAGGAATAAATATTAAATATAAAAAATATATGCGTCTTCACCGTGTTTCTTTTTTCCTTGCAAAAACAGGAGGACGCTGTGTCACACGTTATTATGTTCCTTATGACTTCTAAACAGAATGAAGTTAAATATTTTATGTATGGTTGAATAAAGAGAGACCAACTTGATATCACTTGCTTTATTATTTCATTATTTAATGCTCAACATGTTTCGGATGTTAATACATCCATCCTCAGGAGCTTGCGACTTATGGTCTCTCTTTATTCAACTATCAAGAAGATGCACGGTCCAATAAACATAGGATTTTATGGATGGTATGACATTACAAATATTTCGGAATTTGTTATTAGTTAATGAATTAAATTATTGCTGGAATGGGGGTGAGGCTATATATTTTATTGTTTCGGCTTCAAATGTTCTTACTTTGCATCCCCTTTTTATGAATTAATTAATAAAAAATATTATTATAATGATAAATAATTGACAGGGAAACCCCGAAACACTTGTCCAAGTGTCACTTTGTCTACCACAAATCCCACACGGACTGCCCTGGAATCGAACCCTTACCTTTCGTAATGATAAAGGAATGTACTCTGATTTGACGTGTATTTATTTAGACATAGAATGTATTTTTTTTATTAGATACACTCACATGATATTAAGGTAATGATTATTCATCTCTCGAAGTAAAACCAGTTTGATGGCAGGCTTAAGAGTTTGCATCAGACGCAGTTGGATGACTGAAGATGCCGTTTATGATCCCAGAAGCTGGGGTTCAAATCCTGCATATCTAGAAGATTCTTGTATGGTGTTTTCATCGTGTTACGTCATCCTATAAGGCCTGATGTCATGCTTTCTCAACACATCCTAACACTTTTCTAAAACGTGTAAGTGTAGGATATTAGGCCTGAGTTGAAAACACGTGCATCAGTTAGTGGCGTCAATACGTATATACACACTTCAGGGAAGACTAATTTGTAAAGTACAGTGGGTTAAGGCGCAAAATGGATGTAAATAAATGACCGCAAGTAAAGAACAATCGTACACAGCAATGAATTTCTTCCGACTTTACTCCTAGGGAAGTAGTCTTCACCGGCCATCGGGTCACAATGATTCTCAGAAACAAACTCTTTTAATAAAAAAAATCAAGCGTCACCATATTATATATCCAATTACGGGAGCTGTTAGGCATTACTGGTAATTTTGTTAGACGGCACTGTTTAATTATGTGTTGTGGTAGAATTGAGGGAGCAATAGGATTTATCTACATTCCTAAGGGCAAGAAGTGAAAAGTCCGACGAGACGTCTTAGACCGTGGTACTCGTGGGACTACAGGTTAATTACAGACATAGCAATTTAAACCTTAACTTTTACAACGCACTTAACTTTTAATCCAAAATGTCCGGACGATGATTTGCAAGAGGATAGGATCTGATAGTGTGTAAGTACTGCATAGGGAGGAGGGTAGTGTTTACACTTATGCAGTACGCCAACAAATGCACATTGGTAAAATGTGCTTTGACAAACATCATTGATCACCTACATGTTTCTGTCGCTTTTGCGACCGTTAACAGGGTGTTTCACAGGAATACTGATAAAATACAAATTGCCAAATTGCTTAAGTGAAACCACGTGCTGTTACAGTGATTATCTGATGCGCCCTCTGTGGTTGTGAAATGTCAGATTATGTATTGTTAAAAATAGACAAAATTATTACATTGTTTTGATGTTTTGCTGACCGTGCATCTCAGTATAATCTTAGTAATTAACCAACTTAATACACAAATTCTTGTTTAATAATGAGCTTATTGTATGCCTCTATATTTTTCGAGCACTTTGTGCTCATCATCAGGAGGTCAAAATTTTATTATACAGCATCTGGTTACATCACACTTGTAGGTGGTCGTCCGGTGCACAGGTTGAGAGAGGACTCTCCTCTCCACTCCTCTCTCGATCTGTGCACGGGACGACCACCTACAGGTGTGACGATACCAGATGCTGTATAATACAATTTTGACCTGATGATGAGCACAACAGTGCTTGAAACATGTAGAGGCATATATTAAACTTATTATAAAACAATAATTTGTGCATTAAGTTGGTTAATTACTAAGATATTACATTGTTGTTAAAAATATAAAAATTGGTGTGTTTATACTGTTTGATAGTTGCATGTAGTTGATATACACCCTGTTCAATTAGTAGAGGTGTGTGCCACAGGGGAGATCACTTAAGCGATTTTTTTATGTTTATTCTGTAAGTTGATTCGGTGGTCACTCATTAGGCTTGGGCTAGGAATTTATGTTGGTTGCAGGTAAGGGGAAATTGCACAGAATAACTGTCAAAATCCTCTCTCCCTTTCATGCAGCTTACATAACTTCATTCAATCGGTAATTAATTAGGCCTATTAGGTTAGTTGATTTATCAGTCAGCTAAACACTAAACCACTCACTCACTCAGACTTTCACTCATTCACTCGTAGAATCAGTGTGTGATATATAAGTGGAATTGCGCAGTACTTAGCATGTCTTTACGTTACTGAGACACAATTTCACTTCGTTCCCGGGCGTTACTGTTGTTAACTAAACATTTGCTCTTCGGGAAATGGGATGGCGACAGGGAAAATATAATATATGTCACGTTGAAGATTAAATAAAACCTTTCACAACGGTTTCTAATACCCACAACACAATTACACAAATCGAAATTTTAATTTTTATGACATAAATTTCACTATTCCTCCGAAGTACTTAATATGAGGTAAGTTAAGTTTTTTTTTTGTCATTGAAAAGGCAAGGACTTTTTAAGAGACAATATTTAAGGAGAGCTGTTTGATTTGCCAGTCTGGCACTGCTACTACTAACAGCACGTGACGCTGAATCACTTCGAAGACGGAATTCGTGACTGCTATTCGATCAGTCCTGTTATTAGTCACACTGCAGTTTTTCAAAGTATGTAACCGCCTACCAACACTGGTTACCCACGCTCGAACACGATTCAGAAACTTTACTCAGGTAGCTGTTTTGAAAGTGTTTTCTTCATTTATTTTCCTTCTACCCCAGCATAGTTTTCGACAGCCTGTACACATTGTACACTACGTGTCATATCAAAACATGGTACTAGGTTAGAAATATTCGGCACATAATCTGTCTAAAGAAGTCGTTTGGGTCGCTTATTTAATGCAGTGTACTTATTCACTGTCAGTACGAGTTTTATTGATATTCATAAGTAACTTTTCACATTACATCTAGCAACAGGTTTCGACTTTATTTAGTTATCTTCAGGCTTATCTAGTAAAGTATTAAAAATGCTTGAAGTTGAAGACTATATAAATTATTAATTTCATTTGTCAATTTTTGAATGATATCTCAGTACCTTACGAAGATAAGTACAGTACAAATTTTCTTAAATTTTGCTTCTTTATTAAGATGCGTAAAGATATTTTATACCTTAAAATTTGTATTGATTATAATTTTTTTTTATAAATTTAATATTTTCCCTTTTTTTACACTGATGGAAAGTGCTCTTTTATTTAGGAGTAATCGATGACGTAAATGATGTTGTCTCCTTGTAATAAATTACCATTAATAATTTGTGTATAAATTATATGGTTATAGGATTTTTAATAATTTAATTATTTTCCTGCTGTACTTTACATCCAATATTTAGTTAAATCTCACTTAGTTAATTTCACAGACTATCATGAAACCGAAATATTTATTACGATGAACACTATAGCCCGCACATTTTCAAATGCTGAACCAGATTCACTCAGCTAACACGTAGAACCCATTGTAATATTGTTCTTACATCTATGCTTAGGTCTTCCAAACGATCTCTTTTCTTCGTATTCTTTACACAAAATGTAGTACTTGGCAATTTTTAATCCCTTCCAAAAACACCACGTGTCCCACCAACCTCCCTCTCCTTGATCTAATCCCCCAATACTCTCAGGTGAAGAGTACAATTTGTGACGCTCTTCATTATGCATGCTACTTTGATGCTTTCCTTAGACAAAATATTCTCTTCGCCAGCTCCAGTCTTTGCCTTTTTAACCGTGGAATATAAGAAAATAAACACTGAACGAAATGGTAGAAGATATTTTCTGAAATTAAACTACACTTAGTCTTAATTGTCATTGTATAGCAGCTGCTTCGTCAGTCCGCAAGACAGTATTCTGTGCTAAATATTCTACGGATTTCTTATGGCTTTGACGCGCATATCCTTGACGGGACCTGAGCATAAAACTTAAGTTTACGCAATTTTCTGTACGTTTGTTTCTTGATGCTACTCATTCTTATTAAGTGGGTGTAAGGCAACACCACATTTATCACTAATGTTTGACAATATTTCTCCGTTTCCTCCGGTTCCTTTCTCGGCTCTCCATCTACACTTACACTGTACTGCCCCATTATGCTCCTACTCTTTGTAGTATTTAACGAACGCCAAGTATGCAGTCGGGAATTCGTATATTAGGGCGTCTAAATCTACATCGACTTTCCCCGATATATTTTATTTACTCATAGATTTAAGTGAAAGGGGAACCACCTTTCTTACATGTATATTTTTTAAATTACAGATTTTACAAAACTAAGTAAGTAGTTTTTTTTGGCGGTTTGCTGACCGTGCATCTCATTATATTTATCTCAGTAATTAACCAATTTGATGTACAAAATTTTTGTTTTACAATAAGTTTATTTCATGCATCTACATGTTTCGAGCACATGTGCTCGAAACATGTAGAGGCATGAAATAAACTTATTGTAAAACAAAAATTTTGTGCATCAAGTTGGTTAATTACTGAGA
>Ga0136643_10004657_pt1 | contig 19029 bp, 20 predicted proteins | sample TergutLab28metaG_FD_96883 | JGI IMG/M metagenome (GOLD analysis project Ga0136643, IMG submission 96883) | Labiotermes labralis P1 segment gut microbial communities from Petit-Saut dam, French Guiana - Lab288 P1 (version 3) (version 3) | ecosystem: Host-associated > Arthropoda: Insects >...
AGCTGACTGGTACTAATAATCCGAGGACTTATTCTTTTTCTAAAACAAATATTTCGTTTATCCGCTTTTGAGAGAAGTCCGGTGATGATGTCACAGTGGAACCACCTGTTCCCATCCCGAACACAGCAGTTAAGCATTGTAGAGCCGACGATAGTATCGCAAGATGCCAAAATAGGACGTTGCCGGACTATTCTCTTAATTTTTATGCCTAAATAGCTCAGTTGGTTAGAGCACTTGACTGTTAATCAAGGGGTCCTAGGTTCGAGTCCTAGTTTGGGCGCCAATTTATCCATACAAGAATATTTGGAAAAATGCATCCTGGCCCGTTGGTGAAGCGGTTTAACACACATGCCTTTCACGCATGCATACATGGGTTCGAATCCCATACGGGTCACCATAAGAATTTACAAGAGCATTTTTTTGAGTGTTCTTTTTTTGTTTTAAAAAGCGATTTTCTCTTAAGCACAAGAAAGTAGTATTGTATTTATAGGAAAGGAAAATACTCATGAATAAATTTCAGAAAAAAGACTAAGCAAGTAAATTTTGTGAAATGGATATTAATCTATACACTCATCTGTATTTTTTTTATGGTCATCGCCAGTCTTTTTGTATTTAATGTTATACAGATTGGAAACCCTGGCAGAATTTTCATCCTATTTTTAAGTTTAGTAACAATTATCTTAGGAATAGCAATAATTCTTTTAGGATTTAAAGCAATAATTAATAAAGTGAAATATAATTTATTAATAAGCATTATTTCGTTTTTTATAGGATTGGCAATTATTATAACTGCAAGTTATTCAGCAATTATTGCTTTTGTCGCAATTTTACTTGGAGATTAAGTTATAACAAACTTAGAAGCAGGAAAAAAGGATATGAAGAAAATTTTTAAAAATTTTCTATTAACCACAATAATAGGGTTTATATTTCTTATTCAAATAACTATATAAAAACTTATGAGCATTCCGTATTATAAGAGAAAAGGCAGTCTGCAGATTGCTACTGCGATTCTTTGCCTTTATCAATAAAAGAATTTACTTTTTTCGATTATTTTCGGAAAGAATTTTGTATAATTGAAATTTATTTAGTGCATTTCTTTTTAACTCCTACTTGATCAATTGTGATGCAATTAGGCTGGTATTTTATAAAAATTTATAGTATAATAATTGCTAGTAGGAAAGGAGAGGGTATTTAGTGAATCAAATTTTAGACAAAAGTATCAAGAAATTTGAACAATCCGAAAATATAAAGAAGATAATTATATATATTTTACTTGGTATTATTTTACTTGGCATTAGAATTCTATTAATGTTTAATGTTATGTATTTTGGAAATCCAGGAAGAATTATCGGAATTTTTTTAAGTTTAATCGCAATGTTTTTAGGGGCATTGATAATTATACTCGGAATAAAACTTTTTGCTAATATATCAATAAGCAGTATAATTATTAGTATTGTTTCATTTATTTTTGGAATAGTTTTTATATTTATTGCTGGCTTCGCTACCTTCATAGCTTATGCCGCAATCATGATTAATAGGTAATAATATAAAAAAATAAGGTGGAGGCATCATGAAAAAAACATTAAAAAAATTTATATCAATCACAATATTAGGATTCATTTTGATAGTAAACATCACGATGACTTCTTCAGAAACTTTGTGTTAGATTTAAGAGTTAATGGGATAGATGCACAAGCAAGAGTAGAAGTAAGCAGAACAGGAGAACTGCTACCGATTAATGGTCCTGATAATAATGAAGCTTTTCATAATCCATTATTAAGGAATAACTATACCTGGATATCAAGTAATCCAAATATTTTAGAAGTTAATTCATTTGGGGTACTGATAGGAAGAGGTGTCGGTAGAACAACAATATTATCGATCTACAATAATAATCAAAGATGGAGAGCCGATACATTTACAGTATGGAATGGACAGCGGAGGAAGAGCGGGAACAGAGGTTTCAAGTGGAAGAGGTGCGCCTATTCCTATTGGGACTAGTCCAATAGTTTTGATTCATCAGGGGTTTACCAGAGTAATTACATTAGGAAGTGACAGTCCAACACAGAATGTTACAGGTTTAATTGGTTTTCAAGAACTACTAGTGTAGCGACAGTAAGTAGCGATGGAGTAGTAACAGCTATGAGATTCGGGACGGCTGTGATTGAAGGGACGTATCGAAATAATTCGCAATTTGTAGTTAGGATAGTAGTATCAGTAATATGTGTTAATCACGTATTTATTATGGTGGAACCTGGAGACCATAATTGGCATGTTAAGATATGCGAGTGTGGATATATGATGAATGAGCCTCATTCGTTTACTCAATTTGGAAATCTGATGGTTTGTTCAGTATGTGGATTTGTGATTCAACTTAATTGGTTTGCGATGAAGGAATAAGAATATATTTCAGAAGGCTATAATTATTAATAATTGCTTTTTATTTTTTAAAATTTTGTTGTCACATTTTGTAAAAATTTGGAAAGATAGCGCGCAATATGTCTGCTTTCAGGCATGGCTCCGCTGTCTTTTTTACTTTCTTAAAGAACTTGCCGAGCCATTTATTTATTTTATCTAATGCAGAATCGTTGAGAAAGCCAACTCATTTAATACAAAAACATAACACAACTATCGATTTTGTATAAAAAAATTGCATTAATAATTTTTTTAGTGTATAATAATACTGGTGATTAATATGATAAAAAGAACTATTAAAAAACAGATTCTAGAGAAAATGGAACTTTTCCCTGTTATAGTTATAACTGGTCCTAGGCAAGTTGGAAAATCGACTTTAGTAGTTGAAATCGCAAAAGAAAAAAACTATAAATATGTAACCTTAGATAATTTCGAAGAACGCAATTTAGCATTACAAGATCCGAAGTTTTTCATTGAATCAAAAGGGTATCCACTAGTAATAGATGAAATTCAATATGCACCAATATTACTTGAAATAATTGAAAGTATCGCAAATAAACAGCGCATTGAAAATCAACCATCAAACGGGTTATTTATATTAACTGGTTCGCAGACCTTTCAAATGATGAAAGGCGTAACTCAATCGTTAGCTGGAAGGGCAACAATCATTAATATGCAAAATTTGAGTGTCAATGAAATTATGAAAAGAAATGAGTGCCCTTTTGTGCCGGTTTTGAATAAATACATTGATAAAGAAGTCGATAGAATTAACGCTGATGATTTATTCCATAAGATAATTAAAGGATTTTATCCAGAGATGTATAAAAACTCTAACATGGATGTTTATAGTTTTTATTCAGCCTATGTTTCAACCTATTTAGATCGAGATGTGTCAGAAATTATAAATATAAAAAATAAGACCAGATTTCATGATTTCTTAATGCTTCTGGCCTCGTTAACCGGGCAAGAACTGGTTTTTGAATCACTATCTAAGCATTTAGGTATTACTGTTGTGACTATCAAAGAGTGGATTTCAGCTTTAGAAACAAGCGGCTTAATTTATTTGTTAAAACCTTACAACGAAATCTCGATCACAAAAAGGATAGTTAAGCGCCCGAAAATTTATTTCACCGACACGGGGCTTGCTTGTCACCTGATAAAAATATATGATTATAAAAATCTTATGATAAGCCGATTTTCTGGACAACTTTTAGAAACATATGTTTTTAATGAATTACGAAAAGGATATTTAAATAATGGTTATCCATTTGATATTTATTATTATCGGGATAATAATCAAAATGAAATTGACTTCATTTTATTAAGTGGTGGAACTTTACATTTAATTGAATGCAAAAAGGGTATGTTGTTTGATTTAAAAGATATCAAAGCATTTAATTGTCTATCCGAAACTAAATATCGAATTGGTGACTCAGGAATAATCTGCTTGACAGATAAAATTTATTCTTTAAAGAAAGATATTCATGTATTCCCAGTTTTGGCAATTTAAATAAAAGAATTTAATTTTATGAAAACGCAAAAATCATTTTGCTATCTTCTTGTGTATTTTGCTGAGCCAGAAATAAAAAAACGGCCGATACCAAGTATAGTAGAAGACCAGCTTTTATAAAAGAATTACAGAAACTAGAAAATAAGCTTATGCCGCCGATTTATCTTTTTTAGATCGTTCATTTTCGTTAAAACCTTTAGAAATCATCGCAACACTTAAAGTCTCTGACCATCTAAAGCAATTAACTAACATAGAAAATATAGGCTTTAATGAGATGATTCTGACTCTAACTCCTCGTACTTTAAAGGCTAACCTTGCGTTTTTATATTCTTGTCTGATATAAGGAAGAAGATTAACCGCACAAAGCATTCCATAGGCAAATTTACGCGGAAGTTTTGCTTTCTTATGTAACGACTTGGCTAACTCAAAAAAGTCTGTTGTTAAGACAAATAAAAGGCTCAGGCTCGCAAATGCCACAAGTCTGGTTGACATATTAAGACCAGTTTGATTAGCTGCGCCTAAAATCCCTGTACTATCACCAGGATCGCCAAAGCGCAATCCGGTCATATAAAGTCCAAAAGCAAGAATTGATATAGGTATCAGAAGTTTTAAAGCTTTTAACCAAACTCTAGGTTTTGTGCCAATTAAAAATAAAAAAATACAGCCGGCAAATACACCAATATTTAACCACATCAAGCGTGTAAACATAAAAACAAATGAAAAAATAATTACAAAGGCAAATTTAAAAAAAGGATCAATTTTGGCAATCAAATTACTCATGATATTTCACGCTCCTTCAAATTTATAACTTTATGAGAAAATTTTTCGGCGACATGTTCGTTATGAGTTGAAAAAATAATTGTCAGTCCAGCTTGTGCTTTTTCAAGAAGCAAGGCCATTATTGCGCAGATGTTTTCATAATCCTGCCCGTAAGTTGGTTCGTCTAAAAGTAGTATTTCCTGTTCGCTAGCAATCATTGATAATACCGCTAAACGTCTTTGTTGGCCTTGACTTAACATATAAGGAGAATATTTTTTATATTTTTCTAAACCAAAAATTTTTAATAGTGCCAAGGTTTTTTCAGTTTTAGCTGCTTTATCTAACTTTTTATGCCAGCGATTAACACTAAACATAATTTCATCAAATACATTTAAAGCTAAAAATTGATTAGATGGATTTTGAAAGACAATACCGCATCGAGAAAAGACTTGTTTTTTTCTTGTTTTTTTTATTTCTTTTCCTAGATAGTTAATACTACCTTTATATTTATTTTGTTTAATTAAAGTTTTGAAGAAAGTTGTTTTTCCGCAGCCACTTTTTCCAACGATTGCAGTAATGCTACCTTTTTCGAATTGCATATCTGGATAATGGATATTTTTCACAGATAAATTTTCAATTTTTAAGATGGCTTCTCCTGTTTGATTAAGTCTTGGTAAAGAATTAAAATTTTGATGAGAAGAGCCGTCTATTGATAATATATTATCATAATAACCATCCCAAAGTTCTAAGTTGTGATCAATTGCCAGAACAGTAAGATTTAGCTTCTTGATAATACTTATAATTTCTTTGCTTGATTGTGTATCAATATTAGCAAAAGCCTCATCAAGGATAAGGCACTTTGATTTTAAGGCTAAAATACAACATAAAGCACATTTTTGTTTTTCGCCACCAGACATTGAGAAAAAACTTCTTTTTAAAAGATGAGCAATGCCGATGGTATTAACTACATCTTTAGTAATTTCCGGAATTAAATTTTCTGGTGTTTTGATATTTTCTAAACAAAAGTATAATTCGTTTTCTAAATTGCTCATGCAAAATTGCAAATCAGGATTTTGAAACATCATGGCTACATATTTAACTCGTTGACTCGGATTAAGTGTTTTAATGTTTATTAGTTCATTATCATCAATATAAATTTCTCCAGAAGTTAAAACTCCACCATTTTCAGGATAGAGACCGGCTAAGATATAAGCTAAAGTTGATTTGCCTGAACCGCTTTTTCCGGCTAATATTGTTATCTGATTTTTAGGAACTGTAAAATTAAAGTTCTCTAAAATAGTTCTTGTAGAATTCTTAAAATATTTGAAAGTAATGTTTTTAGCGCTAATCATCGAGATTATCTTCGCTAGTTTCTCCAATGGGATAAGCTTTTAATACCCCAGCTTTGGCTAGCCCATCAGCTAATAATTTAGAAACTACTCCGCTTATAATTAAAACACTTATTAACCTAAGAATGAAACGTATCGCCAGGATATCAAAAGAAAGTCCCGATAATAAGTCCCGATACCAAGCCAGGATAAAACTCGCGACAGTTGCGCCAAAAGCCGCAAGCAGCATAGTTGTCCAATTATATTTTTTATATCTAAATATTGCAAAAGCAATTTCAGCGCCAATTCCTTGAACTAAACCAGAAATAAAGACGGTTGAAGAAAAAGTACTTGCCATAAATACTTGAACTAATCCGGTCAAACCGCCAACAACAATCGCTACTCCAGGTTTACGCATAATATATGGACCCAAAACTGCTGACATAGTAAAAAGACCAAAAGCAATATCAAATGGTAGATCCGCAATCCCAAACCAACCGCCAACAATTACTATCGGAATAAGCACAAAATGGACAATAGGGAAGATAATTAGCGCAAACATAACTCCTAGAAGACTAACTAAAATAATATCTTTTAATTTCCATGCTTGTAAATTCCAAAAACGCTCTTTTTCCTGATTTTCGATTCTTTCTTTCATATAATATTCCTTCTTAAATTATAGTCGGACTATTTACCGACATTGTAACTTGTAAAGCAAAGTGTTCGATATTTTCTTCGGCGTAACAAAGAAGATTGTTCAAATAATTAAATAACTTATTAACATCGCCAAATAGCTCAGTAGCGTAATGACTTACTTCTTTAAAAACTTCATGCTTTTTAGCCAATTCTAAAGCAAATTCAATATGTTTCATATAATCGGCTATTCCTAAAGGATAAAAGGCAATTTTAGCTAAAACATTAAAGGATTTATGGGGGCAGTTAAGTAAATCGTCTTTAATTAACTTATCGACAGTAAAAGTATCTTTAGGACAACCTTTAGAGAATGTAGCTTCCATTGTAATATGGGTTTTAAAGTCATTAATATTAACAAAACAAGTCCTTAATGTCTCAATAACATGGGTTCTCTTTCCCCGATAAGTAGTAGAAAGTGCATCTGTTTTACTCCAAACATTTTCTGTATTAATTTTTTTTAGGGCATTGATTATTAAGTTAACATAATCATCGCTCATCACAGATAAAGAAAAACGACAGCCCATAATTTCATTTTTTATATTATTACCTCCTTAGTTTCGGGAAACAAAAAAACCTTTTCTGACGGATGCCGCAAGAAAAGGATATTATCTTTGATAAATTACTCCCTACGTTGGCATTACCCATATCAGGTGCGGTCAGTATCTTACGGATACTATCTCAGCCAGCAATCACTAGCCCCCGAATATTCAATTAAATGAATTATAACCTAAAATTCAGGGTTTGTCAACATTTATTTTATTAATTGTAAAAATTCGCGTTAAAGGCGAACGAAGTTATAGTGATTTGTTATTTACTTTAATTTTAGTTTATATTAAAATATTAACGAATGGAAAAGGAACAATAAATATTAATAATTTTGAATCATAAATAGAAGAATTAAGCGATGCAGATTAATTAATCATTGGAAAAAAGAGCTAATTATGATAGAATATTATAAATCTGGAAAGTAGGTTTTTTGATGAAATTAATTATACCAACGATTGAACATAAAGAAAGAGTCTGGGAATATCGCCAAGAATTTATAGATTTTAAAGATACAATTCACGGCAGTTCAAGTATAGCACATTTTTCAGATTATGAAAGCTGGCTGGAAAAAACATTAAAAATAAGAAGTGAAGCTGCCAGTTATAATTTAGTTGATGCGGATACCTATTTTGCGATGATTAATGATGAAATAGTCGGAATGATTCAAGTCAGACATAGTCTAAATGAACATCTATTAAAGTTTGGCGGTCATATTGGTTATAGCGTTAGACCAAGAGAGCGCAAAAAAGGTTATGCGACTAAAATGTTAAAGCTTGCTTTAGAGGAATGCCGTAAGCTAGGAATAAAGAAAGTATTGATAACTTGTAATAAGGATAATCCGGCATCAGAAAAAACAATACTCAAAAATAATGGTATTTTTGAAAATGAAATAATGGAAGATAATGGCAATATTATTTTGCGCTACTGGATAACTATTAAAGATTATATTGAAACTGAAAATTTAATTCTCAGAAAAGCAGTAAAAGAAGATGCTTCTGATCTCTTTAATAATTTTTGGCTGCACGAAGTAACAGCTAGGTATATGCTTTGGCCGCCAATTAAAACCTTAGAAGAAGCAATTGCTCGAATCGAAAGAACGATAGAGCATCAAAAAAATGGCACTGCCTTTTGTGTATGTTTGAAATCAACAAATAAAGCAATTGGCTTGGCCGGAGTTAAAATAATGGAAGATGGCAGCGTTGAAGACGCTGGAGTTGGCGTCGGTCCAGATTTTACTGGTAAAGGTTATGGGACAGAAATTACAAAAGCGTTAGTTGATTTTTCCTTTAATCACTTAAAAGCAGAGGTTGTGCGCTTTGGTTGTTGCGAAGAAAATGAGAAAAGTGCAAAAATGATTCTAAAGTGCGGATTTAAATATCAATCGCTTTCAGAAGAAATGGAAAGAAAATGGGATGGAAAAATCTATCGGGTTAAAACATTTTCGATGACTATAGCTGAGTGGAAAAAATTAAAAGAAATTAACTGATTTCTAATAAAAAATGCTTTAGTTGGAATATAATCCAAGAAAAAAATAATGGCTTTTACTTAATCTGAAAAGCCATTTTTTGTTGCCAATTTAGCTGTAAAAACGCGAAAATTAGCTTAAACATGTCAATTATACGCTAAAATGATGTGTTTAAGCATGTAAGCGACTTTCATTTATGTTTTATCTTGACATTTAAACTGCAACATACTATAATTGTAGTACACATTTTTTGCGATAATTAATTTTGAATAAAGTAACAAAAAATGTCACGAGCCTCATGTTTTTTACTTTAATGTAGATTACCCCATTTTATGGAGGTTTATTTTTTCTAGTAAGGAGATTTTTATTATGTTTAAATCAATTATCAAACGCGATGGTCGCAAACAGCCTTTCGGTGAGGCAAAAATCACTGATGCCATTTATAAGTGCTTAGAGTCAGTAGGAGAACCAGACAAGCAAGTAGCCTTAGAACTTACTGTTGAGGTCATCAAGAAAATCAAAAATATCTTTAAAGACAATTCTTTCAGCGTTGAAGATGTTCAAGATATGGTTGAGACAGTTTTAATTGAAAAAGGATATGCTAAAGCAGCTAAAGCTTTTATCCTTTATCGTGATAATCGTTCCAGAATGAGAGAAGCTAAAAGTGATTTAATGGATGCTGTTTCGGAAATTTTACAAATCACAAATCGTGAAAATGCTAATATCGGTAACTCGCCTTCCGCAAAAGTCCTACAGATTTCTGAGATTGCTTCTAAAAATTACTATATCAAACGTTTAATCCCAGAAAAGGAAGCTAAGGCCCATTTGAGTGGAGATATTTATATTCATGACCTTTCTTGGTATGGAAAAACCTTAACTTGCCTTCAGATTCCTTTAGATCGTCTATTAAGAGAAGGATTTAATAACGGTCATGGTTATATCAGACCACCAAAAGGCATTAAAACAGCGGCTGCTTTAGCGGCTATTATCTTACAAAGTAATCAAAATGACATGCATGGCGGGCAATCTTACGGCTATTTTGACCGCGACATGGCTCCTTACGTCGAAGCAGAGAAAAAGCGTCAAGAGAAGCTAATAAAGCAGGAACTAGACTATTTGGAACTAAAGCCAGACAGTAAGAAATTTAAAGAATTAGTAATTAAAAGAACTAAGGAAGAAACTTATCAAGCTATGGAAGGTTTTATTTATAACCTTAATACCATGCACTCCAGAGCCGGAGCGCAAGTTCCTTTTTCTAGTATCAATTTAGGAACTGATACTTCAGAAGCTGGAAGAATTGTTACTGAATGTTTATTAAGAGCTTATGAAAAAGGTCTTGGCCGCGGAGAAACACCAATTTTCCCGAATATTTGTTTTAAATTAAAAGAAGACGTAAACTTTGAAGAGGGCGATCCCAATTATGATCTTTTCAAATTAGGGATGCAAGTTGCTTGTAAAAGATTATTTCCAAATTTTTCTTTTCAGGATTCTAGTTTTAATAAACCTTTTGCTAAAGAAGAGGTTGCTTATATGGGATGTCGCACAAGAGTAATGTCTAACTGTAATGGACCTGAAGTAACTAACTCAAGAGGAAACTTATCTTTTACTTCAGTTAATCTTCCACGATTGGCACTTAGATCGGAAAAAGATTTAGCGCTATTCTGGCGTTTACTTGATGAAATGATCGAGTTATCAATTGAACAATTATTAACTCGTTATAATGTACAGAAGATGTTAAAAGTTAAAGACTTTCCCTTCTTAATGGAACAAAAACTTTATGTTGGTAGTGAAAATCTAAACCCTGATGACACTATTGAAGAAGCTGTTAAACACGGAACTCTGAGTATTGGTTTTATCGGATTAGCTGAGTGTTTATTTGCTTTAACGGGTAGCCATCATGGTGCTAGTCAGGAAGCTCAGGCATTAGGAATCTCAATTATTGGCCATATGCGCAGACGTTGTGATGAAGCAACTAAAAAATATGGACTTAACTTTTCATTACTAGCGACACCGGCTGAACAATTAGCAGGAAAATTTATTAAACTTGACAAAGAGCAATTTGGCGTTGTTCCTGGTGTAACAGATAAAATCTGGTATACAAATTCTTTCCATGTTCCAGTAGAGTTTGAGATTAATGCTTTAGATAAAATTAGTTTAGAAGGAGCATATCATAAGTTTTGTAATGCGGGACATATCTCTTATATTGAATTACCATCAGCACCCGAACATAACATTGAAGCTTTTGAGACTTTAATAAAAGCCATGGCCCAAGCCGATATGGGTTATGCAGCGATTAATTTTCCAGTGGATATTTGTTTATCATGTGGACTTAACGCCGCAATTTCTGATAAGAAATGCCCGATTTGCAGCTCTGAGAAAATAAGCAGAGTGCGCCGCATTACTGGTTATCTATCGACATTGAATCGTTTTAATGAAAGCAAACTTGCGGAAGTTAAAAATCGCAAGACTCACGATTAATTATGCGTATCAGTGGTATTGTATCTGAGAGTATTGTTGACGGACCTGGCATCAGGTTCGTCATTTTTACCCAAGGCTGTAGTCATGCCTGTAAGGAATGTCATAATCAAGAGACATGGAATCCTAATGGCGGTAAAGAAATTTCTGTTAAAGAATTAAAAAGGCAACTAAGAAATAAAAAAAATATTCGCGGTGTGACTTTTTCTGGTGGCGAGCCTTTCCAGCAAGCAGAAGAATTAGCTGAACTAGCTACATATGTTAAAGCACAAGGCTGGGATATCTTTACTTATTCGGGTTTCACCTATGAAGAACTGGCTAAATCGGATGATGTCAATATTCAAAAACTTCTTTACTTAAGCGATTTTTTGGTTGATGGTCTGTTTGTTAAGGCTTTAGCTGATATCCGCCTTAAGTTTCGTGGTTCATCTAATCAAAGAATAATTGATCTCAATAGAAGTCGAATTGAGGGAAAAATAATTGTTTGGGGAGACGAATAGTTTTTAGGATTTAGCTATATAATTATAAAGTAAGAAAAACAAAGATTTTATTAATAGTGCTAAAAGATTGAAAAAATGCTAAAATTGTGTTGACAATAACTTTAAATATGCTATAATATTAAGGCGGTTTGACTGTGACACAATTTTTTCGGGAAGTAGCTTAGCTTGGTAGAGCGCCTGGTTTGGGACCAGGAGGTCGCAGGTTCAAATCCTGTCTTCCCGACCACCTGCAGATGTAGTTTAATGGTAGAACTTCAGCCTTCCAAGCTGACTGTGTGAGTTCGATTCTCATCATCTGCTCCAATTTTAATACTCAACGCGGACGTAGTTTAATGGTAGAACTCCAGCTTGCCATGCTGAGAGTGTGAGTTCGATTCTCATCGTCCGCTCCAAAATATCTTGTATTAGTTCCCAAAGATAGGGCTAATTTACATAAAAATAAGCGCAAATCACCAGTATTGGTGATTTTTTTATGCACTTAGCAGAATAATTATTAAAAATTCTTCGTCAAATGACTTTAAAAGTTAAAAAATAGGACGCAATGAGAGAGTATGCGAACCTCTAAATTATCATTAAAAACATTAGAAGATGAACGAAAAGGCAGAGAATCCTAAAATGGAAATCACTGCTTTTTTACTTATTCAAATGGAATATCAGTGTTAAGTGATGATTCAAGATAAACATTTACAGTGGGAATTGCGGTAGGTCATTAATCTTGTACTTTCGTATATTTTAAATTTATTAAGTTGAATTTATAAACATGTAAAATTAATATGAAAAAATGTTATAATATTTACAAATGGGTGGTCAAAATGTCAAAGAAAGAAGTTATAGTAAAAGGAATTAATATTTCATATAAAAAAATAGGTGACGATGATTACATATCACTAACTGATATTGCACAGATTAGTGAGTCCGAATTTCCTGGTGATGTAATACAAAATTGGATGCGAACTCGTAATAGCGTAGAATTCCTGGGAACATGGGAAAAACTTTATAATGATGATTTTAATTACCTCGAATATGAGGTAATTGAAAAAGAAGCAGGGAGAAATAGTTTTGTACTTACGCCTAAAAAATGGATAGAAAAAGTTAACGCAATCGGAATACAAACGAAACAAGGAAGATATGCATATACAATCGCCCATAAAGATATTGCATTTAAGTTTGCTAGCTGGTTATCAGTTGAATTTGAACTTTACATGATTAAAGAATTTCAAAGATTGAAAGAGGCGGAGCAGGTTAATCTTGAATGGTCAGCTAAAAGAGAGTTGGCTAAAATTAATTATGTCATTCACACTGATGCGATTAAAGAAAATTTAATTTTTCCGCTCTTGACTAAAGATCAAATTAATCATGTTTATGCAAATGAGGCCGATATGTTGAATGTAGCATTATTTGGAAACACTGCATCAAATTGGGTAAGAAATAATCCTGATAAAAAAGGAAACATGAGGGATTATGCAAGCATAGAACAGCTACTGGTGTTGGCGAATCTTGAAAGTTATAATGCTATACTAATTGAACAAGGGTTACCACAGTCACAAAGAATCGTATTACTAAATGAAACTGCTAAAAGGCAACTTGAAACCTTATCCTTAACTAGCACCAATAAAAAGAAAATTACTAAACAGATTACGTAGAGAAGAAATTGGAATTAGGTAATGATAATTTTATGGTAATGTGTAAGAGTGGTTGAAAAATTCCTCGAGAGCTTGATAGGAAAATGACTATGGAGTTTGATCATAACGGATAGTTAAAGCCTTTTTAAAGGGATTGATTTGGATTTCTTTAAAAATATAGATGGGATTATATGAAAACAATTGCCTCACATTTGAGGTAATTATATTAAATTGTAAAAATATCTGACTAAAGTAATTGTACTTGCCGAAAAAAGAAATGTTAGAAGAACAAGCGCGTTTAATATCACAATTAAAAAGTAATGAATAATTGTTTGGCAACACTGTCGCCAAACAATTAAATAATAAGCATGAATAGAGTCGGAATTTCGACTTTAGTCGATAGAAATCAACTCAACTTTAGATTAACTTCTTAATAGCAAAAAAAATAAAGTTGTAAATGTTATAATGAATATAATAAAGTGATTTGATAGAAATTGAATAACGTCTTGTAAAGGAGAAAAAAGCATTACTTGCGACCGTAATTTTTATTTTGCTTGGATAACAGAAAATAGCAGTCAAGGATTTGCTAATTGGGCGTTTCCGGCGAAATATAATATTTTAGTTTTTGAGGGAAGACTTGAGGAATAACTTATGCATATTCAGATGACTAGAAAAATGATTGATTTTGCAGGCAAAGACCTGATAAATAAGAATACGGATAATGACATGTTTTCGTGGCATGTTAATTATTGCATATTAGATAGGTTGAAACTTATTGTTTTTACACATGACCTTTCAGCGATGGCTCTTGTGTTTTATGGATTGAAGAAATCAGAATTCAAAAATCCTAAAAACATATTAATCAATGCTTTAAGACATACTTTAAAAAACGCAGAAATTCCTTTGGAATTAATTAATAAATATATTCAGGACGCAGATGATAAGCCAATTACTTATGGAAAGACAAAAGGCAAGGTATTAGTGTCAAGATTAACTTCAATTTTATTGGATACTGAATATTTAGCTTATGAGATTGGAGTTAATGAATTTATTGAACAATATGAATTAGCTAGGAAAATAAATCAATTTATAAGGACTGAAAATAAAGGTAAAGAAGGATTCATACCTAAAGATCGAATGAAAGAATTATTGGAAGAGATGTATAATTAAAAATTAACATAATTTTATAGATTTGGGATTTCTCACAGAAAGCATATTAGAAATTTTGCGAAATATGTTGATGAATACCAAAAGGGCTACAATTAACCAATGAAACTGAAACAGCGATGATTTGTTTAGTTATTCACAACTATAACCATAAAGATGACAGTTTTTTAGCTTTCGATAAAATATTTATAAACATTTTATAGTAAAAGGCGGGGAAAAAATAGTGAATAAAAAATATCGGGAAAGAATTAGAATCACCTGGACAGGCTTCTTTATGACAATCTGGTCATTATTATTTGGAGGCATTACAGTTATTGCTATTGTCGCCAGTATTATTGACCAAGAACTTCATTTAGCTGCGATTATCGCTTGTGGCTTTATGGCTTCAATTGGATTGATGATTCTTGGGCCCCTAATTATTCATCGTAAAAAAATTATTATAAAACGTGATATTATAATAACTAATCAAATGCAAAAAAGAATTAAATGCGCTTTACTGCCGTTATGGAATAATCCAAACGCTCGACTGGCACTACCAAGAGGTATTTGGTTTTCAAGGGGCAAGATCATCAGGCTGAGCTGGATAAAAAAACGCCAACATATTGATTTATCGAAAATAATAGAATTCAGAGAAAGAAGTGCTGTTTTTACTATCAACTTTATGCCAGGAAGATCATGGGATAACGTGCGAGATATTTTAGTTGATTTAGTAATAATAAGAGATGTTGATGGAATACTTTATCTAGTTGATTTAACCGAATTTAGTAAGCGAAATTATATTGAAATTATTGAATTTCTTAAAGGCATAGTAAGGGAAAATGCAGCTTTATTTAAAGAGGCAAAACCTGTTATTATCCCAAATGAGATTTCTAGAAAAATAAACCATAACCCAGCTCCTTTAGAGGGATATGCTCTTGAACTGAAAAAGGCCAAAAGAAAAGAAATAGAAAAAGAAATTTCAGCTTCAAAAGAAGCAGGATTAAAAAGTCTTTTGATTACTGAAATAAATGTACATCCAGCAATAATTATTGAACTTATTAAGGAAATTAATGGTAAATCAACAGAAGAGATTGCAGAGATGATCAGCGACTTGCCTTGTTTAGTTATTTCAGGAATTGAGCGAAGAGAGGCTTTAATACTGGCAGATCGCTTTACATCTGTTGGAATTAAATCAAGAGTAGAGATTAGATAAAAAGTATATTTGAATAATTGCAATTTTAACAAACAAACCGCTGCTAAGATATTTTCTGATAATTTTTAGAATAATTTGATTAAAAATGCCGATGATAAATCGGTCATTTTTTTAATTATTTTATAAGATTCAATATAAAGCTTTACAACCAAATAATTAATGATGCAGAAACGACAAAGAATAAAGCAACAAAAATTAAGCCAAATATAGAAAGCTTAACAAATAAGTGTTTTACTCTGCAAATACGTGCATTTTCGTTTATTTGTTCAATTAAAAAGCCATTTTTTGATTCACATCTTTTATTGAATTCTGCATCAGAAATATTAATTAAATCCATATAATATGTAAATGATTTTTCGGCAGCTTTATTTTTTCTTTTCCTAGGATAAATAACTAAAATCGATGTGGAAAGTGAAAACATCAAGGAGGCTAAGAAAAGCATAAAGAAAGCGTAAAGAATTGTTCGTACTTCAATATCTTTATTGTTAATTACATCAATAAGTGTAAAAGAAAGAGCGAATACAATACCTAAAACGGATATTAGGATTCCGGCTTTTTGATCAAACGCTGATATTTGTGCAAGAAGTTTTCCTAAAGTATGTTCTTTGCATTCATTATAATCTATTTCATTTATGTCTTTATTCATTTGGCATTCCTCGCTCAATCCAATCATTAAATTTTGTTCTATTCACATCACCATGATAAAATGCTTCAGGAAAAATATTATTTTTTTCAGATACTTCCGTTATTGATTTTAGTATCTTTTCAACAACGTTTTTTCGTTGTTTATAATCATATGCCATTTCATAACCTCCAATATATGAATATTTTATCATATTATGTTGATTTTGGCGATTGTAAAATATCTTATTTTGCGAATAAAATGGCTTAGTTGTCGAATTTTGTCGAATGAAAATATATAATTAAAATTGTAACAAATAATAAAAAATGTTATAATAATAATTATTGTTTATTCATTTTAAGTAATTTAAATAGAGTCTAAAGGTGGCAAAATATGAGTTGGAATAAAGATGAAAGCGAAAGTCGAATAAAAGAGATATTAATTGACCCAATAGCAGTTTTAGAGGATAACAATTGTAAGGGAAAAAGAAAATTAAACTACAATGAAGCTAATTATCATTCAACGGTTGCTATTTTTGTTGATATTAGAAACTCTTCTGAAATGCTAATGAATGGAGATAAAAAGGTTACTGCCCGAATTATTAGAGCATTCACATCAGAAACAATAGGAATATTACGAGATTGTCAACTTCAAAATAAAGAAATTGGTGTTCGAGGAGATTGCGTATATTATATACTAAGAAGCTATTCAAAAGGACTAGAGGATTCCTTATTAGATTGTGCATTAAATATTATTGAAATGGTTAAAATTTTAAATAAACAGATTAAAACGAAAGATTATAATAATATTAATGAAATAAAAGTTGGAATAGGAATCTCTAAAGCCGATACTTTATCATTTAAGGCAGGTAGTAAAATATTTCAAAATAAATCATTAGTCTGGGTAGGAGAATCAGTTACTAAGGCCAGTAATTTATCGAATATGGCAAATAAGGGCAATAAGGCAATCTTAGTGAATAAAGAATTTCATAATTCATTGAGCCCTGAGAGTAAAAAAAAGAAAGATAGTGAGTATTCGGTTAAAGATTAATAATAATTATTTGTTAACTTATATGATTTTAAGCAGTAATTTTTGCAAGTAAAACTTAAATATGAATGATAAAATCAAAATATGAAAAGGAGATTTACAGATGAAAAATTTAAAGATGAAATACTCAAGATATAAGATATTAGTTATTTGTGCAAATGATGCTGAGTATAAAGGAATCTATAAAAGATTCACTAAAAATGAGAATTCATTTGAACTAGAAATACCAAAAGGACAGGCTATTAGATTTGGTCAATTTTGTGGTCATAAAATGGCAGTAACAAAATTAAAACAACAAGGAACGACTAGACTACATTCAATAGGTCCAACACTAGATAATATATTTGAAAACTTTTCATTTGAATTAATTGTTATGCTAGGAGTCTGTGCTGGAATTAGGAGTGAAGAAAAGGACGAATTCGAAAAAAATGAAAAAGGACACGTGTTGATTGCTAAAGAGATTGTGCCATATTTGGTAGGTAAAATTAAGAATGGGGATTTTGAAAATCGAGGTCAAACATTTTTTCCGGGAAATATTTGGGGGGCAATAGATGAAATGACTTGCCGAATTGAAGATGGTTTCTTTGAAAAACAGCAGAAAAAAAATAAAGATCTCAAAAAAGATGATGCCAAAAAGATTCATAAGGCTCAAATCATAACCAACGATTTGCTAGTTAGTGATAAAGCGGTTAAAAAGTGGCTAAGGAAGGAATATCCAGATGCATATGGTTTAGAGATGGAAGGACTAGACTTGGCGCTCCATTCTATAAATAAAACAAATAATGAATGGCTACTAATTAAGGGCGTTAGCGATAATGCTGCGAACAAAGATGGTAGTGATGGGCAACCTGAAGCAATCAATAATGTTCTTGATGTTTTCGAATTAATTTTAAATGATGAAGGATTTCATAAATACAAAAAAGAAAATTTTACAAAAGATGTACCAAGTATTTTAATATCTGGTAGTTTTGATCCAGACCATGCAGATGTTGCAAATGTTGAAAAATTTTCTTTTGAATTGGCAAAAGCAGTTTTAAATCATAACTATCCATTGGTGACAGGATATGGATTAGTTGTAGGTCCCGCTGTCGTTGCTGGTGCTTATCATGCAATTCATAGTAGCGGTAAACAAGAATTAACAGAGTGGCTGCATTCTTATCCATTTCCAAGGTCGAAGCATTGTGATATTCAATCAAGTCTTTCTGTCAATAAACCAAGGAATAGGGAACATATAGCAGAAAAAGCGCAATACGCAATTTTTATTTACGGAAGAGAGCGCACTAATCACAATGTTGGCGGAATGTCAAAGGAATTAGAATATATGAACTATAGAATGCCTAAAGGTATTTGTATTCCTATTGGTTCTACTGGTTTCACAGCTAAAAAATTGTGGGAACAAGTAAAAGAGCAGTGGGAAATGTATCATCCAAAGGCTAATGACAATATTAAGAATTTATATCTATTGTTAGAGCATAAAAAAGATAATGAAGCTATTGATATAGTTATTAAAATCATAGATGAGTATGAAAAAATATTTAACAATGAATGAATTTTTAAATAAAAATATGAAGGATAACTATTAATTATCTTGTGATAAAAAGGGGAAACACTATATGAGTAATATCGAAATAATTGAAAAAAACATCGTTTTCATGAGCTGGTCTAAACCCAAAAGCAAAGAGTTAACA
>Ga0136643_10004661_pt1 | contig 19026 bp, 2 predicted proteins | sample TergutLab28metaG_FD_96883 | JGI IMG/M metagenome (GOLD analysis project Ga0136643, IMG submission 96883) | Labiotermes labralis P1 segment gut microbial communities from Petit-Saut dam, French Guiana - Lab288 P1 (version 3) (version 3) | ecosystem: Host-associated > Arthropoda: Insects >...
CGTTGCGCTGACCACGTGACACCCCTCTATCCGCAAAAGTTGGCACTAACTTCGCCGACCGGCGGCGGCCGCTCTGTCGGTATAGTTCGCGTGCGGACTAAGGCCACGGAGTTTTTTTTATAGTATAGTATGGTATAGTATATTATAGTCTATTATAGTATAGTACAGTACAGTATAGTATAGTATGGTATAGTATAGTATAGTATAATATAGTACAGTTTTGTAAAATATACTATAGCAGAGTATATTATAGTATACTATGGTATAGTAAGTATGTACATTTTACATTCCATACACAATTTTGTGTGCTAAAGGCTTCAATATACGCTGTATTATGGAAAGGCCTGATGATTATCCTGATTGCGATCGAAATATGTAACTCGATAATTTGGAATATTAATTAGAATTGTGTTTAGAGTGAATATTTGAGTTTTATTGGAAGCTAAAACCAATAAGTCCCCCACCAACCACAAAAACACACTGTCCGTTTTAAAGTGGATTAAATCGACTCATTTTTCCGGGGAGAAATACAACTGTACACAAATGACATCAGCAAAAGGCGAGAGGTCCTAGTGCAATTCGTACATACTGAACGCACATGTTGAATATTATTACAATCAGGAAAGTGGTAACAAATGTGGAATACCTCACCTTTGCTACTGGTACAGTTTGGTATGCACGACCGAGTATAAATGGCTGACGACAATGACAGAACGAGAGTGAATAACAAAAGCGTTTGAACTTCACAGGGACTTCAAATTGTCTATTTACCTTTTTCCTTTCTTTTGATCCAGTCACTGGAATTTTGGTTCATTTGTTCAGATAAACTGGACTGACGGAATAAATAAACAGTAGAATTTCGACAGAGAGAACACGCGCAATCGCCAGTACATACTTTAGTGCAGACAAAATAGCTTCCTTGCATGTCACATATTCCACAACCCGAAACGTTACATGCAAATAAATATGGGCTCAACGTTCCAGGGTTCGAAATCCTACGGGCGAAACGTTATCTTCTGTACAACAGTCCAGACCAGACCTGAGGCCAGTATAATGAATGGGTACGGGGTTTTTCCCCGGGGTTAAACAAAGGGGGTATATTGTCGACCCCTTACATTCAGCTACTGTTGAGGTTGCGCACAGGCATAACTATAAGTGCATGTACTCCCCTACATTACAAAATACTTTAAAAATTTTGATATAACGTAAGTGTTATAGGATAAAAGTCATACCAACACTTTACATCCACTCAGTATGCAATTAGCCATTTCGATAAATTCCTCTGACTTTTGCCGAAATGCTATATAAAGTATGGGCTGCGGTAAATCTTTATAGAAAAACATTAAATTGGTACAAAAAAATTGAGTGTCGGCATGCCGTGAGAAATATGACCGGATTCGTTGAGAGGACGCAAAAATGAAGCATGCAGGCTCTAGGATTGACATACATGACATCTCCATTATGCTTTTATGCTGTGCCGTCCTTTTGTTCCGCAGAGAGTCAATAGATTTTTCCCCCAGTCCTCACGTATTCTAAAGCCACATAACATAGTATCTAAATAGAAGCACCTAATATAGTGTGTCTCTGCCACGTGTAAGCTGAAAAAAATCTTCCCTACAGCAACACAAAGAGTCAAAAATATTTCCAAGAAAGTTAATTTATTTTCACCGCCACAAGTATGGGTCCAGAATAAACGGTATTTCAAACACTGCATTTGTGACACTTTGTCACTATAAAACCCCAAGTCTGAAAGTCAGTGATAAGGAGAATACAATTTCGAGTTCACAGTCCGTCGTCGTCTATAAGACCCATTTCTAATTTAGTTTCCAAGCAATGTGAAAATTGTGCACTTCGTTCTTATGCATGTATTCGAACACTGGTTTCGCTTTAGCTGATTCCTTTCCAAAAGCTATGCAAATTTATTTTCTTGCTTTGAACTGCAGCTCCGATTTCCTTATCCTTCCACGTGAATTCCTAACGGGTGTGAACATTTATTTTTCTAAAGGGCTGAGTAAACACAGTGCCCATTAGTCCAAACGCAGGATTATCCACAACATGCAGGGTGAATTCATCCTCCGCCTCGTTATCTGTTTTAGATAGGCTTCCCTTTTTTTCTTTCTTTCTTTCCTTTCGAACCCGTCTGCTGTATCCACCTTTCATTCAAGCTGCTTCTCCCAGTGTTGTTTTTTGTCTTCGATTTGGCTTCCTCTCTGTTTATACTTCCTTAATGTAACAATTACCTAATTTTACTGTTAGTCTCATCAATGACATATATCTAAGAGGAGGGTTCATGAATTTACAGCTTATTTGGCGACATTACAGTGAATCCGAGTACATACGATACGTTTTATCAGTCAACTGTTTCAATTGTTATAACATACAACACCATACAAAGTTTCGGGAGCAGATTCCGTGGTGTTGTGTGGCATGACAATACCAAAAAGCGCTAATAAATATCATTGACAAATCCTACACAAAAACCATTGTAAAGAATTTATATAATTCAATTACATGAGATATGTGTGGAGTGGAATGGTAGCTTGATTAACGATTAATGTGTTTGGAAGGATTCAAAAGACAGCGGCTCTGGTATAATTGATATGTTATTCCAGCAATCTTGCATACAGAATAAGGACAGTTACCAAAACGACAGCGAAAATAGCAAGTATTCCCGTCCTGGAACGCCGGACTTGCTCTGGAATACCAGCCATGGGTACCTTTCAGCGGCAGAGAGAAGGCACAGACTGTAATTCACAGCTTGGCATTTTATCAAGTCTGATTGACTATTTGTTCTCCCTGTACGGCGTTTATATAAATTAACAGGATATCATCGATAAATATATCTGTTAACCCATCAGCCAAGCTGCTTAGCTGAGGCCGGTTCACTACTCGGCCTCTCGTATTTTCTGTTGTTTGTTTATGATGACCTAGTCCTGTTCTAATCTCGGCACGTAAACATCATTCCACCAATCTTTTCCCTAAGCACAGCAGCTGTTGCGGGAGATTAAATCGCCTAAGAAACCATTATCCGTCCAGAATTTAATGTCCGCATTTCCCCTGCAGTTGGCAAGTCCCTTATTTCATAGAAAAATTCGAACTGCCTACTTCCAACATCCAAACAGGTTTGGCAAATTCCGAAAATAATTCTCGCACATTTCTCAACACATGTTTTGAAATAATAGAAATTTAACTTCGAAAATATTCCTTCATTTCTTTCAATTAAACTGAATTACTTTACATTTTCTCCACTTCATTTATTTCCAAAGTAATGTTGTTGGGATTAATTTAACGTAATGCTCTGATTTCTTTTCTTCGTACACCAAGTTCCCTACGAATCTGCACATACTCGCTGCACGGTAACGTCATGTGAAAGAATACAAGTTTTCGTACTTAAATTATGTCCACCATTCGACATATAATCCTCAAATTGCCACTCTTTTGCATGTTGCTCTTTGACAGCGCACCGTTGAAGCCGGTTATGTTCAACAAGGACTTCGGTGACATTTTTTTCATGACGCAAAGAGGTACTTTGTGAAAGTTGTGAAAATGAATATACTGTTGAACTGAAAACGTCCATCGCCCACACTGACAACCTACACTTTAAGAGAAACAGCAATCGACCGGTAAAGACTTGCAACTCTGCGCAGACTCGCCTTGCTTACGAGGGTCCGCGTTTCCCTGTGCTCGGGGAAAAGATTCGCGAGATGTCGTATACCAACTGTTTATATTTTGTTTTACGTTTGTTATTTGTGATAACGGTGCATACTTATTTTCTTGTAAAGTCGCTTGTTCCGCCTTTTCGGCGCGATGTCTGGTTATGATACAGCAGATTAGTTATAACCACCATTTCAAGTTGTTTCATTGTTGAAATAACGATTTATATTAGCTAGATTTTACGATAAAAATGCACGATTTGTAGGTGTGAAATCTGTGAAAGAGTAAACGTGAGACTTCGTGGGCTCGAGCATCATTCACACAATTACTAAAAGCGCTTTTGCTCTTAAATGTTCGCATCCGACATTCATGTGGCTTAGATTACAGGTAAAGAGGTAAATGTAAAGATTACTCTAAAACATGCCGTGAAGGCAGAGAAGGAGTAAGGTACAGCTGCACCTATTTATAACGTCGGTACTAATTGTGGTGGTTGGTCAACGCCACGCTGTGGCCGCTTTACCTCCCGGAAAAGAGCCCCGATACCCAATGAAGATTAGGCTGCATGCGCCAGTAAGAAGGGTTTTGGAGAAGACAGAGTCTCTTGTCCACACCGGCTTTTGAAATCCGGGCCTTCCGCTCCGTAGTGAGTCGCTACAGCGACTAAGCTATAGCCACGACTAGAAGTTTAAAATATTCGAAGCAGATAGTCACTACACAGATTAGGATGAAATTTGAAATCAGAGATCTAAAATGAAAGTAAACGACAAAATTAACGTTCGTCGCAAAGTTTCTAATGTGACGTATATGTTTCAATAGATCATTAATGGATCATATTATGCAAAGTTTGCAGTCTTACGTATTGAAACAAACATATCTCTATAAAATGTAAAGCTATAAACCTTCACACACACACACACACACAAACACGCCGGGGCGCGGATGCATAAACAGAGTTCATACATTCCCTTCCTCCTTGAAGATATGATGATTTATTACTGTATTTAAATTTGAAATAAGAATGAACGATAACAAAGTATTACAAAATTGCAATTTAGACAGATATTAAGAAAACATCCATTAACCAGCCGTGACATATTTCCATACATACACATCCCTAATGTAATGTGGCGCAGCGAAAATTTGCAAGGTGCTGCCAGTTTACTGAGATGACTTGAGCTCCTTCGTTTAATCAAGACAAATTACAGCTGTCAGAAACGAAAGGCCTGGAATATTAGATTATAATCAAATTTCGAATCTACATGTATTGGGCGTATTAAGATGACGTTAATAGACGAAATTATTCAAGCGTGCCAAACTGTGAAGGTAATTTCATCTTAACAAGAATAACAGCAATGCCATTAGCTTCCGAGGTCCAATGCTTAATTCCATAATTACCCTGTGCATGTAACATGCGCGGACCCAGACAGCGCAGTCGGAATAACGACTCGCTACAGGCTGCATGGTTCCGTGTTCGAACTCCAGTAGGGGCGAGACCTTCCGTACCCGTTCACATCGGCCTTGGGGCTCACCCAACCTCCTGTACAATGGGTATCGGGGCTTTCTATTGCGGTACAGCGGCCTGGCCGTGGCGTTCGTCACACACCCCCGTCTATCGCCAAGGTGAAGAAAAAGTGAATCAACTCGTACACCTGTTCTCCCACTCTGTGGCGACGTGCAAATTTATGAGTGAATTTTGCCTTCTTTTATACGACACGCCATTGACACAATAAGACCGAAATCTCATTCTGACCAAACCTTAAATTTTCATTTGTAATTTAGGTTCTTGTGGCCTCAGGATGACCTTACAATTTGTCGAAACATTCAGCCAAATATTTTTAATATAATATAATATAATACAATTGGTTGTGTCGATGGCATAAGAACTACGTATTTCGTATTCGCAACGCAACGGGATGTCTAAGATAAAAAAAAAACTTTGTGCTTTCCGAAAGTCCTTGCCTCATACCTCAACAAGACATATGTGGATATGAATGGTCAGCTTCAAGCGCCGGCTGCTTTACCTGGGAGATGAAGAAAACCCAATAAGCATAAAACAGATAATTGGAATGAACTACTGAGCTCAAGTCGGGTCTGCATATTTTGGAGTAGAGAAATTCCCTCCACCACCATCCCCACCCTTTGCCGTGAATTGAACCACAATTTGTTGGACGTCCAGTCCGTAGTCTGCCTCCCTGGACCAATATAACCTTTGGAATATGCTGCAGTTTTGTGTTCTTTTATTCATCTAGTCCAATAAATTGTAACCATTACACCAGGTGCAATAACACAGTGGTTGTGTTACAATCTAAAGACAATCGAATCATAAATTAAGGATATTTAGAACAGGATGCGGCGGACAAATATTGAAAGTAGCGGAGAGAAATAAGCCAAAAAGTAGCCGGAGAGAATGACGTCACGAGCATCTTCATGTTTAGTACCATTCTTTTCACCAAATATTATTATTGTGCAAAAGTGAAGGAAGATGCACAGGTTTGTGCTTTTGTTGCACATTTCAGGATATATACAATGTCACTGGATACAACAAGCACAATGGCGAATAAGGGAGAATAACATTCAAGTTGATCTTAAATACAGACGTAGAAGCTGGAAACTGAATGCACGTACTTCAGGGTAGGATCTAACAGCAAATATAGTAGAAATGCAAATGAGCGTTTGAGTTCGACAAAAGTCAAGAAGTTGTCTGACTAGCTGAACGGCTGTTAGTTGCTAGACAATGACGCTGAATCGTGAAACATGAGATACATCGTTTGACTGGATAGCAAATTACACTGAAAAATATCATATTGAAACAGAACAGAGTCTGACACAAAGTCTTTTCCAAGTACATTTGTTTAAACATAATTCAAACCTCTGAGAACAATTCGACATTGTAGTATTTTAAGACTGTCCATGTCGCAGATCTGAGCACATTTCGGATAGCATGAGAATGATTGTAACAGAATGTATGAAATGACTAAAGCTCATGACAATTCTTCGCGCTGAAAACAGTCGGTACATTTAATTCAAAAAAGACATAGACAGAAATATGGTACAAGACTTCCATGCAAACACATGTAACAAGATACGCGTTACTACATAACACACTCAGAAGTCGAGAGATCAAGACGCTTCCATTATATTCTGGAGATGACAGCCACATTGTTCTCCCTTGACACAAAAGAATTTCCCACACCAAACAAATGTCGGCACACTTGAAGAATAAAAAACCGAATAGATGCCACTTATTATTTTATTGTACTTCTTATAGGTTCAACATGTTTCGGGCACTACTATGCCAATCATCAGGAGCTCTCGATTATAATGTTGATTACCACATTGGTCGTTTCGTTCTCGGTTTGCTGTATGTTGGAGGTTAGGTGCGGTTAGGCTGGAGTAGTGTCCGGGCTGCAGGCTAAAGCACGAGTCGTGCTTTAGCCTGCAGCCTGGACATCAAATGTCGGTACGTTGATATGTCGGACCATTCTATAAAAAGACGGAGACAGGTAATTAATAAATTTTACAGTCTAAAGGCACAAGGGATAAAAATTGCTATCGCCAAAATAATTTTTTTCGGGCACCCAGTAGCGTTTACCGATAAGAAACCTCTTTCCACTGGAAACTAATTTCTTCGGCAAAATGTGACGGTTTGTTACTGCGCTACCCACATGTACATATGAGAAGTTTCTGCGGATTTATTAGCTATGGTTGATTACGATTCCCCCTTGCACTCTAGCAAGGACACTCGCACATTCTCGGTCCACTATCATAAACTTTAATTCGTATACATTCGTTGCTCCTAAAAATAATATAAACAATAAATTATACACGTTGGACAAAAATTATCCTTTATTTAACTCTGTGTGAATTACTATTATTTTAGGTTAATGATGATCATGATGGTGGTGGTGGTACAGGGAATTAATTGTAAAGGAAACCTTATATTTAACTGTGTGTGAATTACTATTATCTTAGGTTAATGATGATGATCATGATCATGATGGTGGTGGTACAGGGAATTAATTGTAAAGGAAAACTTATATTTTCAATGAAATTAATCTTCTAACATTTTGGACGTAATGTTTTAATCTGCACTAATTCTCCGACCAATGTATTAATACAGTGTGCGGCAACAGAATGTGAAGATTTTTCATATCGCTGTTTTGATGAATCTGGTTGAATATAAGACAAAAATATGGAGTGTCAGCAGTAAAATTATATTCGATACTCGCCTTTTACTTGATACAAATTGAATTTCTTAGCTGCATTTTATATATATATACACCCATACACACACAGTATTATACGTATCACAAACCATAATTTTTCTGGGTGCCAATATTTTGCATCTTATTTTTGCATTCAAGTTCTAATATTCAACTGCATTTCACTGAAAAACTGTATTCCAAAGGAACCCCAGTTCCATGTACCCACACACAATAAGCACGCTATCTATGACTTTAACTATCCTTTACGGAATCTCGAGGCAAGATTTGAAGTGATGCTGGAAGATGCAAAGTGCGTAAACAGTTAGCTCCCGTGTCAACTTCTTTCTTTCTCCTCTGAAAAACAATTTATCTGTCCCAGGACTCAGACTAAATTAGTTTTGTCAGCAACGGTATGAACTTTCTGCTCTCTGCTCGTCTCCCAGTCACTTCGCAAGAACTGAAACTGCTCGGTTTTGTAGGAGTTCTCCAATATATTAAAAATACAAAAATAACAAGAAACGTAACAGTGCGTACTTTTAATTAATATACAGGAAAAGTTTTGATTGCTCTGTGCACGACGAGGTTAAGATAAAGCTACAGAATTTAAGAAAATCTTTTACCACCAGATGTCATTTTAGAACTTCTTGTTACGGAGAGTACCGTTTTCATTGCAGGTCAAAGAACTTACAGAAAGAAGTCCTGCTGGAAAGGTTTGTTGTCATTTACCTGGTTTTTTTTTTTTACAGAAACCGAGTACTAAATACCATTTTAATGGAGAGCCAACAGGTGCAGAAGCATTAAAAATACACTTTCACATGTAATTCACTAATACTGCGACATGTTTCGTTCTTCTTCACACATATCATCCATGGGTCAAATGTTATATTTTGGTAACCTGTACGATATCGTACTAGCTACCAAAACAAACTGTACATACGCCGTTCTCGTTATGTGAACATTTACAGTTCTACAATTCTGCGATATCCACATTATATGGACCAATTCTGCTCATACATCTACTTCGAAACTCAAAATATCTACAGGTTTCAAGGACTAAAATTTTTAAAATATATTTAGTAATTCATCTGTTTCATATAGGGGTGCTGATAAGTCCTTAGCCCGACCAGGAAGAAAACAAGCTAATATTTCTGTCAGAAAGGCGTGAATTTTCTTACCTTATGGCGCCGGAATTATTTTTTTAATTTTAAAACACCCTGTGTATAAAATGTGAATAATACAGGAACCAAACAAGTTAGAATTATGAAACAAAACTGCATTTTGAAGAGAAAAAACGGAGAGTATACGCCATGTTTAAAATATTCGGTACCTATGTTTGTTGAATAAATATATAAAATGCAACTTTAGAGGTAAGCGGTGCGGTACGATCGCTATAGTTGACATTGGGCGTCAAAAGGTTAGGCGTCTTGCCTTGCAGGAAAAAATAAACTTGATAACAGCTCGCGTCTCGATGTTGAAATCGCGCACGTCCCTGACATGCTTCCGAGCTTGTTTCCTTCCTTGTCGGGCTAAGGACTTATCAACACCATACTATATGTTTGTCTGATGTAAAAAGTGCCTGAGGATGATCTAAGGAAGACCGAACAATTCGGAATATTAGTGAATTGTATGAAAGTGTATTTTTAGTATTTGTACATTTGGTGGTGTTAACTATTAAATTATTCATTAATGCACGGATATGAAAACTATTAGATTACTGAATACCATGTTTGTTAAGTACTAATCTGTAGACTCTATCCTGAGCCACGTGATTCTAGACTACAACATAAGACTCTATTTATTGAAGAGCCATTTTAATCTTATCATGTCTTGAGCTCAGATCTTCGAAGAGGTCTCTTCTCTTCCAAGTTATTCCACTAAAATACTATATGAATTTCTCATCTATCTCTTGTTAAATTCAATATGACTGCTTTACTGAAGTTGGAGGCAGAAATTTTCCCCAAAACGCTGATAATACTACAAAATTTCGTGCGGTGTGATGCCCCGGAGTTGCAGCCAGTAAAGTTTAGTCGGTTTAGCGCTTAGGCTGCAGGTTGGACCTATGAGACACCTTGTACTGATTTCCTCCAGAGCGTCAAGACCGGCTCTGGGGCCCAGACAGCTCCTATTCAAAGAGCAACAGGGACTATTTCCACAGGAGTAAAGCGGCCAGAGAGTAAAAATAATCACTCATCCCAATATAGTGCCAAGGTTAAGAATGACCAGAGATGAACTTCCACTCCGCTAAGCGCCTTAATGGCGTCCATTGGCATAACTTCACTTTCACTTGACAATACTCCACAGGACGGAAGCCTTCAGAATGAAACTGCTTTTCTTCAGGCGAGAATGTAGGTAAGATAAACATAAACGTACGAAGCATATATCACTTTAATTAGCTTACCGGAAGTCGCAGTGTTTTTTGTTCATAAATTTTCACTGCCGCTATTTGTACTGCACCTGTATTTCTATACATATTCTTCAGTTCAACTTGCACCATAGTGTAAAAATTTATTCAAACTGGTAAAGGGAACTATTTTGTAATTTATCCTTTTACACGCTCTATATACTGATTGGGCAATAAATCTCTTTAAAAAAATTTAGGTAAGTAGAAAGATAGTTTTCTACAATTCAGACTAAGCCGCACATAAGGTACACGGCAAGGTGAAGATTCGAAACTAACTGGTAAAACGACCTGAAGACTTTAATGTACTTTTGGCTTTTAGGGAGTGAATTTTTCAACTCTTAAACAGTTCATTATCTAAAATAAGTAACAAAACTTATCGACCTAGGTATAAATCATTCTAGCCAACTGCCAGTGTCCGAGTATGTTGCCTGTTCAGAACACTGCGCTTCAATAGAGACACTTGTCAGAACAGACAGGCTTGTCTGAATTTCGCTTTATTTCGATTTTTGCTCTCGCTGGAAAAATCTCGACCGCATTTCTCTTACAGTAAAACTAGTTCTGTACGTCAAGTACGAGAATGTCACTGAAGATGGCTCTGCGGTCGTCCGTTGTTTTCGTTACGAAATACACAGTTATTAGCTCCGAAAGCAGCTTATATGATGCAAATTCAGCTACCTTCAGGGTCTAAAGAAAACACGCTACAGAGACATGGATAGAATGAAAAGCAACGCTGTGAGAAGTGTGATCCGTTCATGTGGAATCGTGTTGCAAGCTCTGAACTTTTCAGGGACATTATACAGAGTCATCAAAAAAGATGGACGGAATTTGAAACCGCTATAACTTAAAAAGTACTAGACGGAATTACATGTTTGGCGTCTTAAAATATTCATAAAAGTTTAAAGGTTTAGACTTACCTTAGTACATTTCAATATGTGGAACGTTTGTAGCTCTGGAGACGTCCAAACGAAATTCTATCTCATGCCACGTTTTCTGAATCATGTCTCGTGTTACAGTTTCAATGGCAGATGTGATCCTGTCTTCCTTATCTTCTCAGAATACACAATGTTCTTAATGTACCCCCACAGGAAAAAATCAAGTGGAGAGAGATCTGGGCTTCGAGGTGGCCAGGGTATGGTCCACCCCTTCAAACCCAGGCATCAGGGGATCTCTCATTTAAAACGCCAGTCACAAAGCAACTGAAATGGGGAGGAGCTCCGTCTTGCATAAAAATAACACTACTTACAATTTCTTGTTCGAAGGTTTAACGTGTAAATCCATCTAGTACGTTTTGAGTTATAGCGGTTTCAAATCCCGTCCATCTTTTTCGATGACCCTGTATTAATGTATGGTATACGTCAATGCAAACGTAAGTATAAACATTAAAACCCGACCGAAGAATTTCTGCACGATAAGCAGAAAGGAAAAAATAGTCAAGCAACAAGGTAATGAATCAGTAAAAAAAAAAAAGATTGGGTAAACGGTTTGTGAGAGAGTGGAGAGAGAGATGCCTGTATTCAACGAAAGGTGGGGTAAAATGCTCCTCTGAGAGAGAGAGAAACAAAGAAAACCAGATGAAATTGAGGTCTGGGTAATAATACGTATTCGCAGAAACACAATGCAATCTTAAATCTGGTACCGTGATTTAGTCTTAGGGATTTGTTCTGACACGAAAGAAACGAATATTCATTGTCGCGGCAATAGAAGGTGGCAAAATTAGAGTAGAGAGACACGAGAAAAGAGAAGAAGCAGGTACTCACAAGCTAATGAAAGAAACACGCAAGCTAATAAAAATCCCACATCTTGGCCCCTAGGGAAGGTACCAAAGTCCAACTGCTTCACTCTGTTTACTGAAATAATGCCTCGAGGCCTGTGGCAGACAAATTGTCACGCGGGAGTTACGTTAAATTGAAATACGGCTGCGTTGGTTCAATAAACACACAAGTCTTCATAAGCACTGTGATGGCAACATTTCGTCAAATTTTATGTTTTGTTGACCTTGCATCTAGACACATCTGTGTAATAACAAACAGCTTGATGCACTATTTGTCCTCAGTTTATTTCGTCAATCAACCTCTACATGTTTCGGACATATCAGAAGCCCATCATCAGGAGGTACACTGTATATATCGGGTGATCAAAAAGTCTCTGTGCACCTGATTTCAGTATTGTAATCATTAGGTTCGCAAAGACATTTTGATCACTCCGTACAACAATTGGTATGTGTTGTGCCATTTAGTTGACTTCCTGTTGGTCAGGCGACCAAGAGACAGTCAACTGAAGGGCACAATAATATAAACAGCCAACTAGATGCAAAAGTAACAAATTTTTTATTGATAATTACAATCAGCTCAACATGTTTCGGGCGATAATTTCGCTCATCTTCAGGAGCACTAGACTGTGTTTACAGCTTGTTGTATAATGCACCGGCGATGCACATGTTTTGCTATCTGAAGTGTACATTTACACATTACAGCTTCTGTTATGTTATGTCAGACCACTAACTGGGAATTAGAGCACTCATAATTAAACTGCAAGGCCTTTGAAGATGGAACCGAAGGGTGTCCCAAAACATAGGCTGAAACTGCCAACCAGCGCTGCATAACAACGAAAAAGAGCGAAAACCTAGAAGCATTATTTTATACATAATAAGAACCAACAAAATGCACACACTTTACATTAATATTTTAATTTAATTATAGTGTCTTCGACATGTTTCCATCATCCAAGTGTTCATCCTTAGGAAGATTTGTACATGCAGTTTTATGGTATTTCTTTCAAGCATCCATACAAGCCGTCTGATCGAGGATGGACATTTGGGTGTTCGAAATATATCGAAGACACTATAATTAGCTAACATATTAATGTAAAAAGTGTGCATTTGGTAGATACTTATTACATGTGTATATCACAATGCATGGTTCAAAAAAGTAAAGTATAACTTTCATATTTGCTATGAAATAATTACATGTGTATTTCCTAATGTAATTTACGACGACTATGTGAGAAACGCTCGATTATTAAGACACTTTCTAAAGTGTGCGCTCCGAGGAATAATTCCCCATTAAAGTCCACTTGCTGCTACATAAACCACTAGGTTTCAAACACGAAAATCCTACACTCTGCCAACAAAGCCTATTTCTATGCTTGCCGCGATTATACAATGCAGAGAGATTATTTACGTGCACAGAATTAACACACTGGTTTTTGTAATGGGGAAGGGGTGTATGTATTGCGCATTAATGGGGAAGGGGTGTATGTATTGCGCATTAATGGGGAAGGGGTGTATGTATTGCGCAGTAATGGAGAAGGGGTGTGTGTGTATTGCTCAGTACGAAATTAATCCTTAAATATCGGCGTAACTGATGACAAATTCAGTCTTCGGGCAGTTAAGCCTCTCACTTTGAACGCTAATGTATTACTTTCATTTCTCAAAGTACGCTATTCTGGTAAGTGTCTTAAAGAAGTCCTTCTGGAAAAGTGATTTGTGATTGGTCATCTAGTCAAGGATTTCCGCGTATTATGAAAACTGGGGTTCAGTTACTTTACTCAAAAAGCCCACTATTGATCCCTATCCTCAGCCATGTCACTCCATTCGATACTCTCATGTTATATTTCTTAAAGTTCTCAGTCATCAGTAATATCTTAAGTGGATCTTCATCAGGAATCCTCGCGTCTGAGAAATGAAGCCTCTTCACCGGGCAACCAACACATCGAAGAATATACTGTCTTCATTTTTAAGGTCTCGTACGTCCTGGTTCAGGTTTCCAAACAAAAATCTTACACGCATTTCTCACTCCTTTCGCGTGTTATATCGCCGTGCTTACAAGGATAAAAATTCGCTTAATACAAAATTGTTATTTTACGACCATATGACCGCACGTGGTGTATCTTCACGTGACTCATCCCGATTTAAAATTATCCAATTACTTAGTCCTTCAAGCAAAACTACGTAATGTTAAAATTCTAAATATAACATATACAATATTTTAACACAAAAAATACAAAGGTGGAGAGAGGAGCTTCTGAACAAAAAGTGGACATATATGAAAAAGATGTAACTCAGGAAGCTGCTTATTGGTAAGAAGGTCACAGAACTAAGAACGTTAGTTGTACTTTTGCATGTGGGATCAAACGTAATTGGGAAAACGATCTGAAGAAAACAAACCAAAATTTTTGATGTTCTGCTGACCGTGCATCTCAGTATATTTATCTCAGTAATTAACCAACTCGATGCACAAATTTTTTGTTTTACAATAAGTTTATTTCATTATCTGGTATCATCACACTTATAGGTATGATGATACCAGAGGCTGTGTAATACAATTTTGACCTCCTGATGATGAGCACATGTGCTCGAAACATGTAGAGGCATGAAATAAACTTATTGTGAAAAAAAAATTTTGTGCATCAAGTTGGTTAATTACTGAGATAAAAAACCAAAGGTTGGAAGGAGAATGGGAACTAGTTAGTTAGTATGTAGGGTCGATAGACTCTTATACGAGAAAAAAAATTTAAAAAATTGATTATTTAGATGTAGAAGTCAAAACCCAGACAAAAAGATGAAAACTAAAGAAGCGTGTGCCAAATAGTAGAAAATGTAAAATAAAAATATCATTAACATTGTAGAACGTAAGATTACTATAAGGGATATGCAATGCAGAAAATGTGGTGTTAGCGTATGTGTAATGACACTCGACTAATAAATTATTGTTAATAGTATAATATGTTAATATTTCAGACAACATGTCTAACTATACTGTTAACAAGCCAGGACACACACGAGATATACACACTATACCACAACGAAATTTACAAGTGTGAACGTCACCTAAGTTATAACCTTGCTCCATAACTTTCATTTACACGTATTCTCTATACAAAATATAGGATACAGTTTATAATTAATTGTCAGATGCTCAATATACGACACGTGCAAACCACGAATACCCAAATGAAGCACATCTCAGCGTACCTGAAGGACCTCAAAACCACGAAACATAGTACGTATGAATCCTGCTATAATTTTACAGATCCTAACGATTTTAGACTCATGCAGATACATGAAGTGCACATGTAAGCAACAAACCGTTACATTCTTACGAGCCTCCCATCTGAAGGTTTTAAAGATATCAAACAAGGTAAGGGTGAAGTTTATAAACGGTTGTGACAAGCATGTTAATCACTGTCAGTAAACTTAAAACTGTCCGTGTAAAAATATTAGTAAAATTAAAATCCTAAAAACCATCTATACCAAGTATACCACAGATAACGGACAGTGTAGGTCTACAGCATAAAATTGCTCTAAACGTTCTAGCTATATTTTTTGGTACGGTCCGTCCCGTTGTGTAGTAGCAATTATATGTATTTTACCGTCTAGCTACAAATTTGATAGAGGCCATCCCGTTGTGTAGTAGTAATTGATGTAAATTATATTTCATCACTGTGTTGTTGTAAACATGTAGTGTTTTAGACGGCAATATACATATATTTACATTCTAGCTAATGTCCACGCAAGTGTCATACCCTAAAACAGGACAAATTCGCTTCACATTTACCTTATAGTAACAAGTTCCTTCAAAACAGGTGAACTAACGAACTACTACCTTAATTTCTCCTTGCAATATGCAAGCAGAGGAAATATCTTACGTACACAAAGAGATTCGCCGTGAAGATAAACACGTAATCGTCACGGAATTATAGTCCTGCAAGGCCAAAAACGTGACACACAACATTAACTGTAAAGGAATTTCTCTACCTTACACTTTCTCGCACATTTGCAAGACACGGATCCCGAGCTTTAAGTGAAAGTTAAATGAGGCGTGTGTATGATGGTGAAATGGTCTGGCTGTTGAAAGGACATACGGTATTCGAATTACAAAAACAGTGTCACTGCAATTTCGTAACCAACTTTGTAATTCAACTTTAATGTAATGCACAGAATCATCCTACTTACGCCACATCAAGTTACCCCCAATTTCAGAGCTACCAAATTTCTAAATTTGTTTTTTTTTTGTATTTCATTTTATGCAGAGGCATTTTCATACGGGATATTTATTTTATAATTTTACAATTACTGAGGACAGTTTATATATACATATATATGAGATTGTGTGTGCGGTATGTATACTTTTTCCTGTATGCTACAAATAAACATATAAAGTTGGTGACATTGTCGGGTCCAAATTCGGCAACATTCGACTTGCACTGAACCTTCGGAAATTACTGTAACTACTGTGTAAGTGGGGGACCGCGGCAGCACAGTGGTTAAGGTGCTGTGCTACAAATCGTAAGGTCGCTTGTTCGATCCCAGCTGGTGTCAGTGGATTCTACGTTGACATAAAATCCTTCTGATCGCATTACGTCTCTGGGGTCGACTCAGCCTCTGACAGAAATGAATACCAGGAGTATTTCCTGGGGTAAAGGCGGCCGGTGCGTAAGGCTGACAACCTTACCACCATCCTGTGCCGTTGTCAAGAAATCTGAGAACCTTAACTTCCTGGAACCCTCTGGGTTCCTCCGGGGCTGTAATGGGACTGCTTTACCTTTACCTTTTTACTGTGTAAGTAGCGTACGTAGGGGTATGTGTGTGTGTGTGTGTGTGTGAGCAGAAAGAAAATCACTATTTAGAGTTAATAATTATCATATACGTGATTAAAAACTCTACTTAACCCTTCTCCTGCCAACGTGGAGAATATAGTGAGCTCCAAATAACGCCAGCAGTTGACAGATGGGACTTACCTCGGCGTTTAAAGGGTTAAGAATGGCTGTACTATGTTGTCAGATTCGGATCAGACCTAAAAAATGCTGACAAGACGCACAGGTCGGAAATGCCGATCGACTGACAATGACGGGGATGTTATAAATTAGAGACAAACCTGTCTGTAAGATGTATCAATACGTCGATACCACTCCCAGGTTATTTTCCGGCTTCAGAGAAAAATGGTTGAGGGTTGAAGGCCACGTCTCATGCCCCGTTCAACGCTATTTAGTTAGAACCAGAATATTGACGTACATCGATATATCGATTCGCAGAGTAGGTTACACAGACAGTTCCGTCCGCCATATTTAAAAAAGAACATTTCGTGCTGGAAGAAATGAAAACGGTGTGAACTAGAAAATAACATTCCAAATAGCCAGGAAGTGTGGGAACAAGGAGCATAAAATGCCAATAAAACGAACAAAGTAGAGTATAAACATACGAAGGACACTTGACGTATAATGTGCGTAAAAGGAAATGGAGTTCCATAGCTACAAAACAAACTGTAACATTTTCATTATGTGTACAGTTCCATCTCATTCCACAGAAATATTGCTTGATAGAGAAGCAAAGAAAGTTAGCTTGCAGCATGTAATAGGAGTTTTGTGATATTGAAAGAAGTTTCCTAAAGGAATCTAAAGAAAACAGATTCTTTTTGATTTCTTTAAATGTAACGTATTGTCTCTCAGTCTAAAAAAAACCATTTGATTTCTGTGTGCTTCAGACTAACGTTCTTAGGGGAAAATTTTGGTTAACGCAGTGAAATAAACAGAAAAGTTGAGTCGACTACATTCTGCTCAATTTCTCAAATTATACTACTCGCTAAGATTGATTCCATGGTTAAATGAACAAATAAAATTTATAGTCCGCGATAATCAAGTATGTGTAACAGAAGTTACATTTCTCAACGTGGTTATTTATGTCCCTTGTCTTTGAAGTTTGAGTGCGCTCCCTCTGTAAAACCTTACGGCTGTTTTCTGCTTCGCAAGGAAAAGGGAAATCAGGGGCTATTTGGGATTGAGGGGAGAGCTTAGCGTTTCGCAGACAAACTTGTGTGAAGAAACTGAAACAATGGCAAGTAAGTTGAGAACAAGTGAAGCCATGATAGGGTCATAGTCACAAACGTCAAGATTGTAAGAGTTATGAAGGAGTTTACGACAGAATGTATCACCGTCGGCTACATCTAACGCATACTGCACAGACGCCTGAAAAAGTACCAACATCCTTATGGAGGAGCATGCAGTGGCTACATGTGAGATAAACCCTGATTAAAGCTGTAAGAGTTCCCCGTATTCTCACGGAATTAAACTGCCTCCATAAAGTGAAGTGTACGGGAAGGACAAAGTACACAAATTTGAATCTACACCTAGTAACACAACTTTGGCCGAACAAAATATTTACTTCGCCTTCCTCCTCCAGCTAATAATAATAATAATAATAATAATAATAAACATATTTGAGAATGATATTAAAGAACTGGACCCGAGAAAAGCATATAAATATTTGGGCATAGAAGAGAGTTTTGACATACAGCATAAGAATGAGAAAGAAAAGTTGTAGAAGGAATACTTGAGGAGACTGAGATTAGTTTTGGGTACAGAATTAAGTGCAAAGAATAACATTCAAGCAATTGGGTCACTGGCAGTACCAGTACTTAGATACAGTTTTGGAATTATTAACTGGAACCAAGAAGAACTGCAAAACCTAGACAGGAAAACAAGGAAACTACTAACCATTCATGGACAGCATCACCCAAAAGCAGATGTAGATCGCTTGTATGTCCCCAGGAAACAAGGAGGAATGGGCTTGATGCATTTAGAAGCAGCCCATGCAGTAGAAATTAAAAATTGGTGGAATATGTAGAAGGGAAGGAAGACCCACTAATAAAGGTTGTCAGAACACACCAACACAACACCGACTCAGCAGTGTTACAGACAGCTAGATGCCTGAAGACAGAAGTACAGAAAGAAACAAGAAAAATGAAGGACAGCATAGCGGAGAAAACAAAA
>Ga0136643_10004663_pt1 | contig 19024 bp, 10 predicted proteins | sample TergutLab28metaG_FD_96883 | JGI IMG/M metagenome (GOLD analysis project Ga0136643, IMG submission 96883) | Labiotermes labralis P1 segment gut microbial communities from Petit-Saut dam, French Guiana - Lab288 P1 (version 3) (version 3) | ecosystem: Host-associated > Arthropoda: Insects >...
ATTTGTTTCACAATAAGTTTTATTTCATGCCTCTACATGTTTCGAACACATGTGCTCATCATCAGGAGGTCAAAATTGCATTACACAGCCTCTGGTATCATCACACCTATAGGTGGCCGTCTCGTGCAGGAGACGGCATGAAATAAAACTTATTGTGAAACAAATACTGAGATAAATATTCTTTATTCTCTACCTCCAGAGGTTTAGATTTGGTGTAATATTTAATTGCTAATATTTTGTATAAATTAAAATGCAGTCTTCAGACAAAGCAAACCTTGAATACGTGGCTAGTAACAAATAGTGATGCTTTTATTGATAAGGAACGAGAGAATGATGGGCCGTATATGAGTACGCATTTAACAGAGTGGACAAGATGTACGTGTATGTCTCAACTCCTCTTCCTATCAGATGGAACCAGTTATTTAAATTTCACATTAGCACTGACGTTTCCGTTGTGGACACATTTTATTTATTTTCGAATGTATTAATTATTTTTATTTCTTATTTGAGCACTTGAATAATTTACCACAATCAAATATCCCGCTCCCGAAAAGCTAACTCCATTGTTATATGTTACGACTAAAGAACTGATTACAATGAATACAGTCTCTCGTCAGATTTCCACGATTTCTTTTTAAATCTCAGTGTTTATTACCGTATTGACAAAACTCACCATCGGCTGTACTTAGCCGCATGATTCCTTGCTACCCTGTCCAATAATATTTACTGAAAATCCATTTAATAATATCTTCTCATGTTCATACGGATCTTACAAGTAATCTCTCATCCCTCCAAGGTTTTACACTGAAACACCTATTCATTTGACGTACAGGTGACCGTGCATCGTGATAAATTCTTGTAATAAAACCAACTAGATGTACTAATTTCTCACATTCATTTTTAGAATAAAACTCTACATATTTCGGATAGTTCCTCTGTCCATCATCAGTAATGGTATATGTCATACAGGTTTGCTGACAGCTTGCGAGCAGGATCAGGACGTCCTGATCCTACTCGCAAACTGTCAGCAACCTCTATGACATATACCATCGCTGTGTGTACAGTGAAAAAACTCCTGATGATGGACAGAGGAACTATCCGAAACATGTAGAGTTTTATTCCAAAAATAAATTTGAGAAATTAGTTCATCTGGTTGGTTTTATTATAAGAATCCTATTCATTTCTCTTCTCTTCTTTGTGTAAGAAATAGGCCTCAATTATTCCATTTCAGAAGTAAAATATATACAGTGTAGTTTCATACTTCTAATAATACTTCTAAGTTTGGGTCTGTTGAAATAGACGTTTTTTTAAAATCTGAATCTGATGTTGTCAAAGAATTTGTTTACCTTTTACTACGGCACAGATTGCTCTATCTATGAATTTTCATCTGCTCAACTCGGTATGTAAAATTAGCGACTCAAACCTATTGCGAGGGCTTGCGGGTTTGTATTGTAAATGATTAAAATTGTGAATGATTGGACTGATGAAATGAGGTCCTGAGATCCGAGTCTGTTACAGCTAGTCTAGTCACGTTCAAAAGGATGTCTAAAGCTCGAAGTATGTAACTTTAAGGAGAAACGGTTTACGTTTATGTAGTTTAGTGTTTTCTGTTTTCGTGCTGGCGGTTCACTTTCCGTACCTGGCACATAAACCAGCTGCCTCCCCATAATATAATGTAAAATTATCCCACAAATCGTGTGACTACCAGTGGATTTGGCAGTAACATGTTTCACGTACAACTCCTGTTTTAATGTTTTTTTAAGTGGGTTTATGGCATTTATAGGCCAGATTTCGTAACCGCTGTAGATGGTATAATTGTTCGAAATAAACCAGAATCAAACATTTTCTATCTTTTATTTAATGTGTGTGTGCTGAATTACATTACCTTACATTTTTATTACGACTATTACATTATGAAATGTTTCGAGTTTAGATATTTTAGTTGACATCAAATGCTTTATTGTCCAACTAATGCACTCAAATATATGGATCTCTTAAATTGTTAAAAACCAATTAAACTTGTAAGTTTAATTGGTTTTTAACAATTTAACGGTTTTATATATTTGAGTGCATTATTTGGACAATAAAACATTTGATATCATTGATGCAAGGTGTAACCATGAAAACCATGAAGATCTTAGTTGAATTTCCTCCTCGCAGCCTAAATATTCTAATAACTTTAATATCCAAAAATTCCATTTGGTATTTATGTACAAGGGTATAGACCGTAAGAAGGCTATCTGAATCACCGTGTGTGCGCAACTGTTTATTATAACACCATGTGAATTTCCCTGTGCTAGGCTCGGTCAGTGATATCATTCGCGGTTATACTATATAATTTTCCCACATTCTTCAACAGTGTTCCTCCTTTGCTGCATCTCACTAAACAGTACAGAATTAGAGATTTATAATTTATTTTTACTACTTACTGAGGAGGTTTGGGCGTAAACGATGTTAGAGTTCTAATGTTGTAGAGTCTAATTCAGAATAATACTCGCAATTATCACAATACATACACACTAGCGCTATGTAGGACCACTAATACTTTTGGGGCACGCGGTGGCGCGTTTGTTTGAGGCACTGCGCTACAAGTCGGAAGGTCGCTGTTTCGATTCCCGATTGTGTCATTGGAATTTTTCATTGACATAATCCTTTCGGCCGCACTATGGCCCTGGGGTTGACTCAGTCTCTAACAGGAATTAGTACCAGGAATATTTCCTGGGGATAAAGGCGGCCGGTGCGTAGAGCTAACAAACTTACCACCTTCATGTGCCTATTGTCTTGAAATCTGGGAGCCTCAACCTACTGAAACCCTCTGGACCTGTGCAGGCTTGTAGTGGGATTGCTTTACCTTTACTAATGCCCTCACAAAACAGGCACCTACTGGAAACTATCACCGTGCTAACACTGGCATCACATAGAGAGCCCATTGTTTCCACAAAACAGACGTCTGACTAAAACTAAATTTAGGGAGGTCAGTGTCCAGTCAGTTACGCGTAGCGAAGCATTAGACATAAAAAAAATATGTCTGCAGTTTCCGCATGTTTTACGAGAAAATGCACAATTACTGAAGTACTCTGTGAATAAGGGAGATCTCTTTCAGTTTCTTTGTGTGACCCAGGCTGTAACACGCAGATAGCAATCTATACATAATAGACGCAGACGCGGCAACGTAAATTAAGCAGCGTCTTGCCTCCTGCCAAACAAGTGGTGGCCCTCTTTGTGTTCGGTTCCCTGACGCAATACTTTGGCAGGAAAGAGAAGAGCGAGAAATTATAAATTGCACTGAAAAGAGGTGTTAGTAAATATAAGTAATGGACGTGAGTTTTCAGGTCTTCGTGGCACTTATGTTTCATTTTATGTTGTTTCTATAAATTTTCTGTGCTCCTTACCGAGGAACTCTCTAAAATAATTTGCTGCAGTCCTAAAATTGTTCCAATAAATCATTCATATATATATATATATATATATACTATATATTGAAGCGAGAAGATCAGTTGCGCCGATAGTGTGAACATTGAAGGAGTGTTACAAAGGGTAAAAAAGGAGAGGAATTTCCTTCATACAGTAAACAGAAGGAAGGCTAACTGGATTGGTCACATCTTGCACAGGAACTGCCTTCTAAAAGACGCTATTGGAGAAATATAGGAAGAAGAATAGCAGTGAAGGGAAGATGAGGAGAAAGAAGTAAGCAGCAACTATATTATCTTAAGGAAGCGAGAGGGTACTGAAAATTGAAGTAAGAAGCGCTGGATCACACACACTGTGGGGGAACTCACTTTCGAAGAGACTATGGACCTGTCATAAGACAGACTAGTGGCGTATGAATGCTGTATGCCAGTCATATCAGGTATGATCCATGATGAGATTTGTATGCACTGCGTTTGACAATATCATAAACGATCTATACTACATACAGGAATCTGAACAATAGACTCCATTTATGACATACTTGTATATTGTGGGTTATGAATTCCTGCAACTTTTATGGAAGATACTTTCCTTTGAAGGTAATACCTATTATTTTGTAAGTTTGCCAAATATATACGTGAACCGTAAAGGGAACCAAAGTAATAGTGTCGCACGTGACAAACCACACGTATTGGCTGTTCAGTTTATCGAAGAGGAGCTGAGGAAAAGTGGTTCTTAAAATAAATTCGTTTTGAGTGGAACGCAATTTTACACTTGATAATAATCGTGTAATAAAATCCTTATATTTAAATATGCAAAACACGAATAAATGTGAAGTGTAGGGCATAAGATTTGTGCACAGTCAGCACCGCCTGCCAGTATTAAGGTTTATCGCATTTTGTATTTAGCTCCTTTTGTATGTCTGGTGTCTGGCGTCTTCCATTTTAAGTCATTGGTTCCATTCTTCAAAATATCTTTTACCGATAGCTGTGGTCGCGTGTCTTAAAAGTGTGCATTTTAATTGTCAGCTCACAAATTTAAATTTTGGATTTGAATCTCACATGTGCTGTGGAAATGGGCCTTGCCTGCTCCGGATGTCAAAATGAACCCCATCTAATGAACAAAAACAGGTTCCAAAAACAACCTATCTAATAAAAAATAACAGGTTTCAAAAATGAACCCCATCAAATAAACAAGAGGTTTCAAAGTTGAACTCCTTCTGTAGATCAAAAAAGTTTCAAAAACCTTACTGACAACTGGTTTTAAAAATGAACCCCATCTAATGAAGAAAAACAGGTTCCGAAAACAACCCACCTAATGAAAAACAACAGATTTAAAAAATGAACCCCATATAATAAACAATAGGTTTCAAAGTTGAACCCCCTCTGAAGATCAAAAAAGTTTCAGAAACCTTACTGACGTTAGTTACCAAAAAGTGATGTATCTAAACGAAAAGACGACAGAAAACGTTGAACATATGTGTAACTTTATGTTTATATCTACATGCGCTTCCCAACCTACACAGTAACTACTTTCTGGAAATTCCGGCACCAGTAAATTCTTGTGCATTTTGGAATTGAGTATTTATTTTATCAAACATTCAAGTATGCAAAAGGCAGCTCAGCTGAAATACAAACCTCAACACAATGGAGCCCGATCGGCCGCAACATGGCCGCTCCTCTCCGCTCCGCCTGTCTTAACGCCTATCAGTATTCATCCAACATATTTTTCTCATTTGCCCTTTCATTACCGCAAATAAAAATTCGACACAATTTTCAGAATACTTATTATTTAATTTTTGTTTTAATTTTGTTTTTAAATTGCGTAAGTCTGAAATTGCGTAACTTGAAATTCTGTGAATCGCTGAGTTACCGTACTGGGAACAAATATAACCCCTTCAAAGAGTTCTTGGTTTCATTTTTATTTTATGCCCCTTATTTAAATATGTTCTTCAACATAGGCTCCCTTCGGAGGCGCCTTTACATATTTGTGGAAAGCCTAATTAAAATGCTCCATCTCTCCGTCCGTCTGCATGCATCTAACACTTCGTGCATCGCTGAACGTATTTATTTATTTAGATATTATTATTAACGAAATTTACTGTAATGAATGTTTAGTTTGAATGTATAATTTGAAAATTTTAGTTATACTTTGAATTGACACGTGGGCAATGAGGAAGTTGAAATCAGCATTTCAATGCACTATGAAAAATGCATGATTAAACAGGTTAAGCACCTCTCCCACTACATAACGATGTAACGAATGTATAGTTTGAATGTATAATTTGAAAATTTCCAAATTACACATTCAAATGAACCTGAGCTGTAGATGCTGACAGTAAAGCAATGAATAAGGCGTAAACGCATCTCACGAGGTTTTAAATTTAGCAAGTTAAACCTTAATTCCTCCTGTAACTTAATGCGGTTTACTGGTAGTTATTTACTTTATCCGTTGTGATAGTTCAGGCTTCGACTAAGTACGTGTTAACACGTGTTACATCCTGCCGACAAGCTGAAGAGTTAAGGACGAAACAAAATTAAATAAAACAGCTGCCAATTGCTACAGAAGTCATGTAGTTCGAATGAGTAAAAAATAAAACAAATACCTGTAAGGCATCATTTAATACGGTGGCGATATGTTGGTAGTAACAATGAGTCCAAATTAAATTGTTAACGGTCACAAGTCATTTATTTAAATGGACTATTATGAATTAGTTATCATGTTTATTTCAACTGCCAGTCTTCATATTCAGATTGTTCCTTATTGCCGACAGACGATCAGTGTTGTTACTGATTCGCGTGAAAAGGAGTTAAGTCTATAAAGGACTAAATTTTCAGGCAAAATGAAACTCGGTGGGTACTTTATAAAAATGGGTACTTGGAAACAATTAGTTAAATACCTACATAGAAAATGTGCGGGCTAACAGGTCAGAAATATTTTTAACAAAATTTGTCAAAAGTGTTAGTAGACATGACAACTAAATAACATCTTCCTGTATTTTTACGAAGCAGTGAATTTCAAAGTTGTTCTTCCTGAAGTTTAAGCCTAGTTAGGGTGCTCTAACAACAGAGAAAAGTGCGAACGCCACTTTTTAAGCGGTACGTAATAAGTATTAAGTAGAGACTCAATACATTTTTTGCAGTACTCCAACTAACTTCGTAGGCTTCCTTTTTAACGTCTATAGGGATTTCTCTCTTTTGAAGTGAAACTGCTGCTCAGTCGCCCAATTAATATAAGTGAAATGACATTCATTCAAATAAGAGGTTCGGTATGTTTCATAATTTGTGCATTAATTAGATGCACAAAATAATTAAAAAAAACAAATGCCCTTTGGTTTCTTGGATTTACTTTTATTGTATAATAGTCACGAAAATGTTTCGGCTACTCATGTGACCATCATCAGAATAATGAGAACAAGAATACATATGTAATTAAAATACACATTGTAATTATATTTCAATTTGATGTTCAGGTGACTGTGCATCTTGATAAATTCTTATAACAAAACCAAATAGATGCATTAATTCTCAAATTTATTTTTGGAATAAAACTCTACATGTTTCGGACAGTTCCTCTGTTCATCGTCAGGAGTTTTTCAGTGTACACATAGCAATGGTATATGTCATAAATGTTATGCTGACTGCTTGCTAGCAAGCAGTCAGCATATTTATTATAAGAATATATTTGAGTTCTTGTTCTCACCACCCTGAAGATGACCACACGAGTGGTCTAAACATTTTGGTGACTTATGCAATAAAATTATGCATCATAAAACCAAAGTTCATTTGTTGGTCTTGTAATGTGTTTTGTGCATAGTAGGAGGTTAATTGTTTCATTGTTTGTGCATGTCCTATAAGACCTTTAGAATTTACGAAAATTGCTTTATATGTGCCAAACACGTCGTACCGTATTAAAATGGCACAATCATAAGTGTTGTGCGAAATAATATACTGCCTCAATTTCCTCATTATTTTCAATCATGATGGTAAAATTCCCCACAACCAAAGCATCATAAGTCCAAATTTTACTATGTCAATATATAAGCAAAATACCAGGCCCCCTGCTAGTCCCATGTCAATGAGCCCAGCAATATACATCGCGATCTTGTCACTGGTTTAAGAACTCAGATAAGATATTTCACAATTACTTACGAAACCGCATGGTAGTTTTATTTCTACCTCTCACTGGGCATGAATTACACCCCCAGGGTGTACATAGATGTCCCAATTCCCGGCGTCATAAAAAACGACTAGCCTTGTGTTGTTCCCATCTTAAAACACCGCATCATGTCACCATCGCACAAGGAAGGAATGTAGAAGTAATGAAGTCTGCAGTAATGGTGACATAAATCGTATCTTAAAACATTTGTCACTTAAGAAGTTCAAAGCGCTTATATAGAACAAAAATTTTTACAAAATTTAGGCTACACTTTTGTTCTTGTATTTTATTGGATAAGAATAATTCGTCTGAAGTTTTCTATTTAGTGAAGATCAGGGTCTCTAATGTTTGTAAAAGACAATTTGTGGCGTGACAATGCCTTACCCTAAATGCAGCATGTTATCAAATGCCCCCTTGCCTCGAAATCCAGTGCGGTGTCCATGTCTAGTGAGCACGATAATGATGGTTCGGATTCCGAAAAAAGAGGAGGGGATTTCTTGATTAACTAAACGACCACTAGATTCCTAAGAAGGATTCTTCTTCTTGCATTTAGTCATATATATATATATATATATTACCTTCCGCAGCGTCACAGGATAAATATTCAGACCTATTGTTTATGTAAAACAAATCAACGTAGCACGATGTTCCGACAAAGAAAGATTCGAGCTATTCTGCAGGCTTAATAATAGCTTACGTACACCAATACTAACCACACTATCACTGTACACTTTAATTATGTACGAAAAAAACGTATAATTTATGTTATTAGCAGAGGTAATATTATGTTTTACTGATAGGGTAGCAGTACTGTGGGAATTTTGAAGGCAGAAACAATAGGGCTGTATGAGGTCACGATGGAGAATTTCGTCCTCGTACATGTTATTTCCGTGGTCTCAGGTTCAAATTTCTGTTCACTGATAAGCTATTTGAACACATGTTCTGCAGTTGTTTTAAGTCGTCCAGGTTAATGTTCAGTACAACTTCTGGAATTAAGCTAGACTGGCTACATTACTTCTTTTCCCAAATAAATACTCACAAGTCAGCTTAATTTTTAACATATGAAACCGAATTATTTGATAGTATCGTCAAATAAATTAGAAGTTTACAAAAGACTTACGTTTAGAGAGATGAGTTCGTCTCCAGGGACTTTTTTTATATGGGAGCAAAAATTCAATTAATATAAGTATATATTCAAGTAAAGGATAAAGAACGACCAGTAGTAAGTAATGGCATGTAAAACGAAAACAAACATGATAAAAGTTATGTTGTATCATTTAAAGAAACTGAAAGTTGTATAAAAAATTAGTTAACTTAAATTTCTTTAAACAGAACATCTTATGTGTATTTGCTGTGCTGTTTGTGTATTGCTGTTTTTACTTTATATGCTGGACTGCTGACTAGAAGTCAGTATTCGAAAGGTCCTGCGACCGGCCACCTCGACACAGGTTTTTCTTGGTTTCCCTGTGTCTATAAACACATGCTGAGATGGTTCCCAAGATTCTAATTTGCCACTACATGCTTCTCATGTAGTCCTCCCGACTTAAATTAATTAGTAACCAATTTCATATTTTGTATACATGTAAAATACCCACTGCCACCGGGTGACAACCCAATTGCAGTTAATAATAACAACAATAATAATAATACAATTATTATTATCATTATAAGCAGTAATTAGTATCTTTAGTTCAAAAACTGTCTCTATGAAACTTCCTTTAGATTCACCTTTAAATGATTTGTGTCCCAAATGCTCAAAATGACATTTAAAATATTTGCTTCCTTACTTGAGATTTTATCTAAAATATCCTCCAAAAGAAGAATTTATATTATAATTCCATACAAAGACAGACAGTACAAATCTTAAAGCCAAACAATCTTTAAGACGCCTGTACATATAGCTCAGAATTAATGGCAGATTCATGAAATATATTTAGATATAGAATTTAAAATTACGAAAGTATTGCGAAGCGACAGAAAGAGGAAATTGTTCTGAAACGAAGCTAATGCAGCCACATGTGCAGGGCACTGACACAGATGTTTAGAAGAAAATTCACTTCGTATCCAAATGAAGTTTTAAATTCTTAAGGTCTCTTTTTTAATGGCTCTTATTGCCGATTTAAGTAACAAGTAACATCGACACTTGTTTTTAAATTTAGAAGGAGAATTTTATGCAAGGACTATCTCCATTTTATGCACTGACTGTCTCAGTTCATTGTTCCCCACGTTTCTTTTCATTTGCCTCCTGCTGTCTTATATTTGACATGGTCTACAACCGACTGCGCGAGGTGGCGTAACTTTAATTTCTGAAAACACAAAATGACACAATTGCAAAATTTGTAGCCCTATACCCCATAAAACCACACGCAATTCAGAAAAACGGCAGAAAAGTACATAGAACATTATCAAACATTGTCTCTTAAAATATTAGAATGACAAGAATATGAGTTCCCCAATCCTTACTCAGCAGAGCTCTTGATAGATAGTCGATATCAGGTGTCTTAAAACGTAAGCGAGGTACAGTGCTCCGCAGTGTGTGATGACCTCGTGATTTGTCTCATTACTAGGAAAAAATGCAAGATATACAGTATGGATGCACTAAACATACTCTCCAATACTTCTCAAAAACTTTAAGTGTTATTGACAAGTGTTAAGTCAAAAAGGTCGCAAAGGTTAGCATAAATATGACAAGTTAATTCGTAAAATTAAATTTTCTATTTCATGACGTTAATCACTTCTTTACAAGTTAGTAAGTTTCAACGACAATTTAAAAGGGGTCTATATTTTTCACTTATGAATGATGTCACGTAGCAATTTTGAGGATTGAGAAGCTTTTGCATAACTAATTTATTCTTTTGCATTTTAAAAATGAGTTTTCATGAATAATAAATAGTTCTATATGTCTGACGCCATGTTTCTTCCAGCAGTGCCCTAATAATAGTAATAATGCTACTATTTATGTACCTAAATGGAACATGGGGAGGATAATAATGTCGTCACGTTGCCGTGTTTAAAAATTCGCCAAACCAGACCTCGTTTCTATTTAATGATGGATGACGTAGCTCCTGAGAACAATAGAAGTGAACAGTTTATTGTTTTTATTTGTGTGGTAACAAGACCAAAGGGAAAAGTGACACGTGGTCAGTTTTGACATTGATCTATTTTTATCATTGACAGAGAGATTTGTACCCATCCATGCTTGCTGTAAATAATTTGCCCCAACATATCTGCACCACATCGTAGCATGGATAATAATCAGAAAAGAAATACACAGAACAGGTACATAATTGTGCTACAGATCGTATTCGTTATATATCTCTGAAATGTATGGCTAAGAATGTAAATCCACTGATACAAGAAAACCGCAAATACTTAGACTATAAAGGACCTATTTAAAAGAAAAATTAATGTGCTTGATGAAAAATATAACTTTACGTTAAGAAGTTAAATGAAGTACATGGCAAATTTTGTTTCCGTATTATTTATGGCTAATTACTTTATTTCTTTTTCTGTCATGCCTTAACGAGATTATTCTCCGATACTGTAAGTTAACTGATAAATATTGTTTTATAATACGCCCATAATATGATGACGCTATGATATAAAGCTTTAAATTATAAAGTACAAAAAATAAACACTATATTATTACAAATCTGAACGTCTATGATCATAGAACACATGACGTTCAAAAGGCTTTCAAGAAACAATAACTGCTGCAGATAATGTCCCTTGACTTGAACTCACAATATTTGCTACTATAACGTAGGGCTAAGAAACGAACTATTTCATAGGAAAGAACAATATGTGGTTGTCCCGGGCCCCTTTTACCGGAGATAGCAGCACATACTTAGGAGGTGATTTCCGTTTATCGGAGATACAAACTGTGGTTAGGAGGGGAGTCCCCTTTATCGGAGATAGCAACGCGTGGTTAGGAGGCGATTCCCGTTTATCGGAGATAGCAACGCACGGTTAGGAGGCGAGTCCCGTTTATCGGAGATGGCAACGCACGGTTAGGAGGCGAGTCCCGTTTATCGGAGAAAGCAACGCACGGTTAGGAGGCGAGTCCCGTTTATCGGAGAAAGCAATGCACGGTTAGGAGGCGAGTCCCGTTTATCGGAGAAAGCAACGCATAGTTAGTAGGCGAGTCCCCTTAACAACTCATGGTTAGGAGGCGAGTCCCGTTTATCGGAGATAGCAACGCACGGCTAGGAGGCAAGTCCCGTTTGTCGGAGAAAGCAACGCACGGTTAGGAGGCGAGTCCCGTTTATCGGAGAAAGCAACGCATGGTTAGGAGCCGAGTCCCGTTTATCGGAGAAAGCAACGCATGGTTAGGAGGCGAGTCCCCTTAGCAACTCATGGTTAGGAGGCAAGTCCCGTTTATCGGAGATAGCAATGCATGGTTAGTAGGCGAGTCCCGTTTATCGGAGATAGCAACGCACGGCTAGGAGGCGAGTCCCGTTTATCGGAGAAAGCAACGCACGGTTAGGAGGCGAGTCCCGTTTATCGGAGATAGCAACGCATGGTTAGGAGGCGAGTCCCGTTTAACGGAGAAAGCAACGCATGGTTAGGTGGCGAGTCCCGTTCACCGGATACAGCAACTCACGGTTAGGAGGCGAGTCCCATTTATCGGAAAAAGCAACGCATGGTTAGGAGGCGAGTCCCATTAGCAACACATGGTTAGGGGGCGAGTCCCGTTAATGGGAGATAGCAACGCATGTTTAGGAGGCTAGTCCCTTTTACCGGCGATAGCAACGCATGGTTAGGAGGCGAGTCCCCTTTATCGGAGAAAGCAACACATTGTTAAGACATGAGTTCCATTTATAGAAGATAGCAAGGAATTGTAAATACACGAGTCCCGTTCATAGGACATAGCAAGACATGGTTAAGACATGGGCCCCATTTCATACGAGATAGAGACTCAGTGTAAGGCATGATCCTCTATATTAGGAGATATTATTAAATGGCTAAGGCACGAATCCTTTTATGGGAGATAATAACGCATGTATAGAACACCAAACCCCATTACGAGACGTAACAAAGCATTGCTAAAACACAAACCGCCGCTCTTTATATCTCTGTCGATACAATATTTATTTGAGTTGCATGCTAGGTAAGATAGGACGAGTCTCGTTGCATCTGTATGCGACTACGCTCTAAGAATTCACGACTTTAATGATCGTGACCAGTTTGCTTTGAGTGACCCTCCCTGCTAGCATGTCTGCCTGCCGTGCAGCCGGACTGCATGCCTAGTGTCTTGCATCTCCTTAACTCTCCCGCATTATAAATTAATATGGATTTAGTACCGTTAAGAAGCAAGAAATAATTAATGAATTAATTAATATTTTACTCTTATAATTTGGAAGTAAATAACTATTATTACGAAACACAATTCCGCCTAGAAATGTAATTATAGGAATACGTGTTCAGGAAACATTTATTCTTTATCTACACTAATTACAAATTACGTAATGTGTGTACACACATTTCAAATGGAGTGGAATACTAATTTTTTCTAATCAACCTTTTTGTGTGATAGTGAATTTAGAATTTGTAAGTCAGTCAACAGAACTATGCACGTACATTATCACTAGTTGGTAATTATTAACATAATTTAACAAAGTCAATAGGAAATAAAGAACGTAATACGTCATGATAGGCACATCTTTGATCATAATTAGGTTTAGAAATATTTTAAAAATTTGGTTTCGTCTCTTGTTTGGAGGGTTAATATTATTCAGTTATAAAACGTAGGAAAGACTTCTTAGCGTTATGATAGGACATGAGAACCTCGTCCAGTGCTTAGCGGATCCAACATCATTATTGCGATTTCCTCAGCTGAAATTCGGGGTCCGCCGTCTCTTGTGTCTATTTGTGCACGCCACAAATCTTTCACAGCTATCCACTTACGTCCATATCTTTTTCTCCATGCACATTTTACAAATATAAAGGCATCCATCATTACGTGCTGGAAGAACCAGTCACATAGCGTATTGTTCTTAACAGTTCAATGCAGCCTCCATTCAATGCACAAAACTTTATTTCTTTACTCCCTTCCAGCTTAAGTGTGCTGTACGATCGTGAATACACTCAATGGGTTTATAAATTTGAAAAGCGTCATTTGTGGCGGTAGTTGGAATCGAAACCCGTCATTTTTAAAGGCTTAACATGGAAATAATCTAAGAAAAGTTATTGTTTTATGCACACAATAGTGCCACCAGCAGTAATTCCACTGCACATAACAGATATGTAATATATATTATGTCTTACCGAAAAACGTGGGAATTGGAGGGAAAGAAATTCTGTCCTTGCTCCCAGAAGTGTGTCATCAAGGATATTGCTCTTTTTTTGAGATACTACTTTCCTTACGAAAATGTTGTGAAATCTCACTCAAATGATAAAAAATGTAAAAAATGAATAAATTTAAATTTTTTATACTATTTATCCTTAATATAGTTTTCGGTGTCAAACATATTTCCAACAATGACAAGGTGCCGAACGCCGAATTGTACAACATAATATTTTGTGAAAACGTTCGATAAGAACGTCTCAAAATGAAAGTTCAATATAACTAATTGTTAGGTAGGTGTGTAGGCAGCTTGCAAGTTATTTCCTATATAATTCAGGCATGTTCATCTGACTGAATCCGCCAACTGAATCCATTCGAGGACTCGGACACACCATGTGATTTCGCGAAAGAGCAGGTTTTCTTTCTACTACTGCTCCTTAGTAACCTCCTTTGTTTATACTGTGCATCTAATTAACAGTACAAGTAACTGTCTCTTGTAATTATTTTCAATTCACATTCATTGTCCGATTGTAACCTCTAAAACAATTCATGTCTAATTTAGAAAGTTAGCCACGCTACATCCCAGAATTAAACTCATTCGCCTTTTTATTGCTGTATACACCTGCAATGATTCAATTCAGGTGAAGTAATGCTGTAACTTGTTTTTTTTTTGTTTATATAATTGTTTTTTGAACATTATATTACTGGTTAATTTTCATTCTCCAAAAGCCAATAATACTTCTAATGGTGTAATTCAGCATGGGCAACTATTATATTGCTGTAAGTGGCAGAAGACTTAGAACTCTGTGTAGCGCGTGATATAGCCTATTAGCAGCACATTTGCCAGATACTCGCTAGATAATACGGCCGATGATTTTAATATTAGTGACTTTAATTACCTCAATCGATCCACGAGTTCCCTATCACATTAATGTGTGGGTTCGTGGCTGTTTTTTTCAGACACTTCACACAGAATTTTTTTGAACATATTTTTCGGAAATTGATATGTGCTGAAAGTATGAAATTTTCCTGCTTTAAATTTCTAGGTGGGTTCAGGTTCAGATTCCGAAAATTTGTTGAAAAAACTTCAGATGATGCACAAAACATTGCTTGGGTTTATCAAAACACAGGATTGTCAACATTATTCCTATCATCCCTGATTCCTGTGCATTGGCATTTTGACACATTTCCTAATTTACTGCGTCTCTTTCGCAACTGCTTTGAATAACCATCGTTATTCTGTCTGACCCACAAAGAAACGCCGTGTTTAAAGTGACTTCTGTTTTCTGTTAGTCCAAAAACTCTATAACACATTGAAATAAATGTTCTTCTTCTGTAAACGTATGCTTAGTAAGGGAAAATACTGGAACGAAAGCACAAAAAACGCATGTCAGCTGCGTAAACGTCTCCTGCATATTTATAAATGAATTGAAGTAAATTTTAAACACTTCGTGTCCACGCACTTATGTTTTATTATGAAAATAAAACCAGTAAGTACACGTGAAGATGTGTTAATTTATTAAATTGTAAACGTTGTAAACCTTCTACATGTTTCGGCCATCTTTTTGACCATCTTCAGGGTGGTGGTTTACGAAGCATTTATTACAAAGATATCAAAACCAGTGTACAAATATAAAATGTTAAACTACAATTACACGGTGTTGTTGCGTATGTCATTTATCCTTCTTACGCCATCTCCATGAAGAAGGTCACAAAAGGTGACCGAAACATGTATGAGGTTTACAACGTTTAGAATGCAATAAATTAACGTATTTTCATATGCATTTCTTGATTTTATTTTCATAGTAAAATAAATTTTGTCAGATTTTGCAACTATCCTTATCCCAAACGAAAATTAATCTGCAGAGTTAATTTTGTATTACTAACATGTATCATATTCTTTGCGTAACTCCGAATATTAGTCATACCTTTGAGGAAATTGTAAAACTATTGATATTAATGCATTAACTTCACAACACTAAAAGGTTTTATTGCAATGTTGCATGTTCTGCGTTTATCATCACTTTTAATACTATAAGGAACAGATAAATGTATTACATTTAGCAACTTTGGTCAGCGCTATCGAATGTTCTATCGCTTGTCTTAAAAATAAACCGTCATAATGTTACAATCTTGTGGCATGTGATTCTTTTAGTTCTGAGGGAGGCAACAGCTTCCTCAGAAGCTTGGTACTGTTCTAACTGTGTGATGTCATAGCCAAGAAATCTCTACTCTCAGTATTCACCAGCTTATGGACTTTCGAACATAATTTATAATATTTTTGAAAGTCGCAAGGGGACAGGCAGGAATCTTCTAGTTTAGTTTATAAAAATGTCCTTTAATCTTTAGGTTTTCCAAATTGCCAACGTAAAAATTTATAAATTTCACTTTTCTTCTGAGATTAATTTTGAATTAAAATTGCATTTTAGACGTTGCAGATTGTATATAATAGCTAAATTATAGTATAAGTCCTTTAATACGGAAAAATTAGAAGAATTGAGAAAATAAATGTGGGGAAAGAGTATTTCCTTACGTTCGGAAAAATTCACATTTTTTCAAAAATTATTCCCACGATAAGGCGTTCGTTTGAATATTTCACGCCTATTAATGTGAATTTGACGGTGTAATGTAAGTTCTGAAGGTAATGAGGAAAATCATTTTAATTCCTCGTGTTGTGCTTAATCCATGTATTGAAGCAATATCAGGGGACTTCGCAAGAGAAATTCTTATTGTAATGGACCAGCCAGGCCCACGTTTTTTCTGAAAGGAAGATAACGAGGAAGTTATGGTTATTTTTCTTTTGTAATCGTCATTATTTTTATAATAACTATACAGGAGTGGCTCCATCATGGGAACCGTTATATTAAGTCAGTGCAATAATGTACTACGGCGCACCCACGCTGAAGCCTGACGTCCTTGACATTTATCGTTTTTCCTTTACAGAGATCATAAGTTGAAGGTGATTACGATTTTCCATATCCTGATCCAAGGTATTGGCCAATACTTCATTTCGAGGTTATGAATTCTATATTGTTCATTGGATGTTCCACCTGTTATTAGTTTATGACATTTAGGAGATTATGCAAGCTAGAACAATATGTATGTACGCTTATCAGTTTGTAGAAACACGAATTGTCTGGAACTGAAAAAGCAGTTAAAGAAATAGAGCGCTGGGTTAAAAAGCAGATTTATACTTCCGAAGGAAAATTCTTTATGGTTACTTGTACGAATTTTCTAAAAGTAGATTCTGTGAAAACTAAGTACATGGACATGGGTCGAGACCAGAATGCAGAAGATAATCATAAAAAAATATGTAATAAATTGTTTGAAAGGAAGGAAGGGTTCAGATATTTTGGAACAACACTAACAAATCGAAATTCATTAAGGAAGAAATTAAAAGCAGATTGAAGTCAGGGAATGCTTGTTATCACGCAGTGCAGATTTTTTGTCTTCAAGTTTGCTTTCCGAAAATATAATGATTAAGATGTACAGAACTATAATTTTGCCAATTGTTTTGTATGGGTGTAACACTTGGTCGCTCACATTGAGGTAGGAACGTAGGCTGAGAGTGTTCGAGAATATGAAGCTGAGAAATGTGTTTGGGCCTAAAAGGTGGGAGTGGACAAGGCTAGGTAACGAGGAGCATCATGATCTGTACTCCTCACCAAATATTCGGGTGATCAAATCAAGAATAATGAGATGGGCGAAGCATATAGCTCAAATGGGGAGAATGGAGGTGCATAGAGTTTTTAGGTGGGGAAATTTGAGGAAAAGAGATTACTTAGAAGATCTTAGCATAAATGGGTGGATAATATTAAAATTTATCTTCAAGAAGTGGAATGGGGAGCAATGGAGCGAATTGACCTGGCTCAGAATAGACAGCTGACGGTCTTCTGTGAATGCGATAATAAAACTTCGGGCACCATAATGTATGGAGAAATTTCTTATATCGGTGAACATCTGTGAGCTTCTCAGAAAGGACCATGCTTCTTGTAGTTAGTTAGTTGGTTGATTTGTTGGTTGGTTGTTTGGCTGGTTGGTTGTTTGGTTGGTTGGTTAGTTAGTTGGTTAGTTGGTTGGTTTGTTAGTTGTTTGGTTGTTTTGTTAGTTGGTTGGTTGGTTTGTTAGTTGGTTGGTTAGTTAGTTAGTTGGTTACTTACTTAGTTAGTTAGTTAGTTAGTTAGGTGCATATGTGAATGTTCACATATATCAGACACGAAATTTGCGTCAGTCACTGGCCTCTAAGTCTTTTAAAATTGATGTGGATTTTTAGTTGAAAACGTGCATCTAAGAATGTAAGACATCCCGTCTCTACATTTTTTAAGTTTTCCCGCTCAGTTACTTCTTCTTTCGCAAGTAGTTAATTGCATATCTTTATATGGAACATACATACGATACTCGAAATAGGTTCTTGTGCACGTGATGACAGAACCTTTACAGTGGCAACATTGATCTTTATGTGTGAGTCATTTAACCTTCAGGATAATTCCGCTGGAACATCGGACACACGTGTAAATGTCTTACTGCAGCGGTGACTAAAATGATTATTATTTAGTATTTTTACTTTTATGTCAATACTACCGTTACATGAATTACGTAACCTGTATTGCAGCCCAGGTTTATGAAAATGCATTCCTTACACTAATAGAAAGACGTGCTTAAAGTTTTCTGAACCTGGGCGTTTAAAATATTTATGCAGTAAAAAGCCTTGCATTCTTACCTTCAACTATACATTTTTTTGTTTATTGACAAGAAACAAATAATGTAAGGGACCTGAAGTTTGTATGTTACGAATATAGTGTGTTTTAATTTCCCTGCAACTTAAATTAAGCAATATCGTGTTAATACAGAGTGGGCCAAAAGTAGGTATACAGTATATAGTTTATAGTATAGCATCCAACTTCTGTATACCTACTTTTGGTCCACTCTGTATATCGTGGTAATAAAAGCATCCATAATTATAACATCTGGATTTGGGGTCTCAAATACGTAATAAACATCACAGTACAAACAAACTTGTTACATTTATCTCAGTATTTAACCAACATGATGCACAAAATTTGTTTCACAATAAGTTTTATTTCATGCCTCTACATGTTTCGAGCAAATGTGCTCATCATCAGGAGGTCAAAATTGCATTACACAGCCTCTGGTATCATCACACCTATA
>Ga0136643_10004664_pt1 | contig 19023 bp, 8 predicted proteins | sample TergutLab28metaG_FD_96883 | JGI IMG/M metagenome (GOLD analysis project Ga0136643, IMG submission 96883) | Labiotermes labralis P1 segment gut microbial communities from Petit-Saut dam, French Guiana - Lab288 P1 (version 3) (version 3) | ecosystem: Host-associated > Arthropoda: Insects >...
AACCTATTACAACATTTTACTCACTAGAACCTATTACAACATTTTACTCACTAGAACCTATTACAACATTTTACTCACTAGAACCTATTACAACATTTTACTCACTAGAACCTATTACAACATAAAGCATTCCCATATATATTTTTCCATAAATTTGTACGTGAAATCTCTTGAACGTATTCTACAAAATGGATTATCTGTGCAATATGTGGGTAAACTCTTAACCCTGATTCAAATTTGAGTATCTTGAATAAAGTCAGGATTATTCGCATTGCGCGGAAGATCATTTTGGTTCGCACATTAAGTTTCAGCTCCAAAAGGATCACTGTGTTGGGAGTTCGTCCTTGAAGTGCACCAACCATGAAAATGAAATAATTACGTGTGAAAGATTGTAAAGGAAAGGAGATTAAATAATTTCCAGAAAGGCTGAGACGAACTTGAGCGTGAAATACACAATGGAGATCATTCAGCCTGTAAACATACATAAAGCTTGAATTGTAAAATAATGAAGGCACATTCAGTGTGCAAGGCGTCATGAGACCCGCTGAGGAAGTAAGGAGACTAGAAGACTTCCCTTAAATGAATGCCTAAAATGTGAGAATTCCAAAGACAGGCGCAAGAAATGATTCCATTGTTCTTCACAGCTCCTCTGCCTTCCTACATATAGAAGTTACTGTACAACAGACTCAATTTTTTTCTGAAATATAGTGAAATGCCAACTTGATGTAACTAGGTAATTTTATTGATGTATTCTTAGCTCGACGTGTTTCGGGTTCATACGCCCATCATCAGGAGTATTAGATGTTGAGTTGCAGCATATGGTTTTGCGGATGGTGCACGGCACCATCCGCACTGCACACACGACCTACCCAGCGGCTCTCAAGACCGCTACCCATCCAAAAACTCGGTGCAGAAAACCATATGCTGCAACACAACATCTAATGCTCCTGATGATGGGCGTATGTACCCGAAACATGTCGAGCTAAGAATACATCAATAAAATTACCTAGTTGCATCAAGTTGGCATTTCGCTTTATTTCATGATGAAGATGCAAGGTCAAACAACCCCAAGTTTCCATTTCATTCGTATGGAGTTTACACTGTTTATGTGGGTATTAATTGTCTGGTATTTTTATCGTAATAAAAGTGCTGAATTAGAAAATTAACTCCTGTTTCTCATATTCTTTCAAGAAGTTCGTAAAATTCCTTGGTGTTTTATTTCCCATTTTGACACTACTCAGACGATTTACATACTTCAACATAAAAGAAAATGGCTCCTTAAATACTTTAAGAAAAGAACTCGATGGAGAAAATTCCTTCTTGAGAAGCTGATGGTCTCAGAGCTAGTCAGAGACGTTTGCTTTGCGAAGAAATTAGAATTTGTGCTTTGTATATTAGGACTAGACTTTTTATAACCACTTGGCAGCTTTGTCTCACCTACTTAAACCCATCTTATTTCCAAATATTTTAGAGACATTACTTGTTTCAGCAACGTATTTGCTTTTGTACGACAAGAGACCAACTTTAGTGTTCTTTCTTTCAGCTTCTGTTTCTGACCGACGCTTCCTGCATTTTATCTCCGAATGATACTTTAATGTTCGGTTTAAAAAATATTTAGAGGGACTTTGTATTTTATTCGTGCATGTATTCTCTCATATTTTACCGAAATTAATTCAGTTTTATTTAGGCACATCCCAACGGATTATCCTATTTTAAATACCACTTTCCTTCGTTTTGTGAATAACCTTTTCTTGACAACATTATTCTTAAATTTAATAATACACCCAAGAAAATCGAAAAGCGCAACTGCTCGCGATTTCCAGACTGAGAAACGTTGGTTACGCTAACAAGCTCTTCACACGTAAAATGTGTTACATACTCAATTATAACACTCACATAATGGCAACAGCTCCTGTGCGTTAGTACAACACTGAAGCAAAAGGTGGAAATTAAGACGGTGTACATTGTCTGGTGTGTAAGAAAATACAGGCTATTATTATTATTATTATTATTATTATTATTATTGAGTGGAAAAGACTACACAACGAGAAGCTTCGAGATCTGTACTCCTCACGAAATGTAATTCGGGGGGTGAAATAAATAATAAGGAGAGGGTGGTGCCTTTGGCGTGGGTGGGGGGAAGAAGGGGTTCATACAGGGTTTTGATGGAGAGATCTGAGGGAAGGAGGCCACTCGGAAGACCTAGATAGATGGGAGGATAATATTAAATGGATCTTCAAGAATTGGGGTTGGGAATCATGGATTGGATTGGTCTGACTCAGGAGAGGAACACGTGGCGGACCCTTGTAAATGCAGCAACGAAACGTCGGGTTGCGTAATGTGCAGCGAATTTTTCATTAGCCGAGGAACTGTCAGCTGCTCAAGAAGGACTCTACTCAATGAAGTTAATTGTTATTATTATTATTATATTGGGATATTTATTTTCATACTATTTCTGTTTTGTAAGTTTTATGACACTACGCCATGGCATTGAATTAATTTACGCATGGTTGCCATGGTGACAGTGTTATTTCGATAGGTGTTTTATGTTTAGAACGTATGGCTTGTCTGGTCGCTTCATCAGGAAGGACGTCATTGTGTTAGCAGTGTACGATCTCCATCAATCACCATAATCCCCAGCTGTCATTGCCAGCTGTGAAAAATGATCCTCATACGATCCGAAGTGCCAATGTGAAACGTGAGTCACAAAATCTAACCACTTCAAAAAAATTGGTGGCGTATAGAGAATTAATCGAAACGCTTTGTGGGTTTGGCTTGTAGACAAGTCTGAAGTTCTGAACTCGGATATATCTGGCATAGGTCTATATAACAGGTGAAAAAAAATGCTTAATGCAGCGCAGAAGAGATTGCTCTATGCTGAAACGGAGAACCACGTTGGTTTGAACTTCCATATACTACACTGAAGACGAGAGTTTAGAAAAATACACATTAAGAAATTTGACAGTGTACGTAGCAACACCACACTTTTACAAAACTTTATCAACGGAATATATTATGCACACGCATACGCAAAATTTTTGGGCGATATTAATCCCAATTGTAAATAGATTTGTTGCCGAGTATCTAACTTACTGGTTTACATGTTTAACAGTTATGTTAAATACATGCAGTGTCCAGTGGGCCGGGTAGCTCAGACGGTATAGCGATTGAGTACGGGCTGGACGGTCCGGGATCGAATCCCGGTGGGGACGAGATTTTCCGCCCGTCCAGACCGGCCCTGGGGCCCACCTAGCCTCCTGTAAAATGGGTACCGGGTCTTTCTCGTGGGTAAAGTGCGGCCGGGGTTTTCTGCTGACCACTCACCCCCTTCTAGTGCCGCGGTCATGGAAGAGTAGAGCTATACCTCTACCCACCCTCTGGGCCACACCGGGCCTGTAACGGGATCACTTTACCTTTACATACAGTTTCCACTTAAGAAACGCTTCTGGTAGAAGGAAACTTGAATTGTAATCATCGATACTGTAATGTAACTAGACAAACGTATAGATTATTTAAACTTAAAAACCTTCTGTTGTTCACGTGGCACGACCATTGCTGAACACCAATATTTCCACAATAGAAATTGCAATTGGATTTAATTATCTTTAAAAAAAATATAATACGTAGGGTAAAAAATGTACCGCACGTAATCTGTGTGTTTCATTCTGTTGTGCACATTTTGTCTGTCCGAAACATATTTAATTCATATTCAAACATAAGGAGTTGCGGTCGCGATTTCGCACGAACCTTGCCTGACTTTAGGTAAAGTGGTCATTAAATAATATAAACAGCCAACTAGATGCAACAATAACAAATTTTATTGATAATTGAAATCAGTTCTATATGTTTCGGGCGATAATTTCGCCCGAAACATGTAGAGCTAATTTTAATTATCAATAACATTTGTTATTGTTGCATCTAGTTGGCTGTTTATATTATTTTATCAATGATGCACAGTCACACAAACATCAAATGGTCTTTAGGTATAAGGTGGTCATTAAACTCCCAAACCCCTCTCCCGGTGCTATAGACCCTGGTGGGCCAAGTTCCCCTCATTATCGAGGCTTCACGATCACACTCAGACACACCACACTCGGTAGGTCTCCTCTGGACGAGTGATCAGCCCGATGCAGACACCTCTACCTGACAACCCACAGCACTCACAACAGACTTCCATGGCGCAGGCGGGATTCGATCCCACAATTCCAGCAAGCGAACGGCTGCAGACCCACATCGTAGACCGCGCGTCAACCGGGATCGGCAATTAAACTATTTAGCCTCGTTAAATGTAACGTGTACCGAACTTACTATGGATAAAGAAGCTTGTCGTCTTTTGCCATTTTGTTTGGTTGTGTTTAATCGATGTTTCGGAGGCATTAACTGCTTCCATCTTCGGAGTAAAACAGAAGGACGTGCCGGGAACGTCAGGGTAAGGATAAAGGAAACGGAAAGAATGGCATGACTCCCCGAGCGAACCAACTGAATACAATGTGATATAGTCTGCCCGGTGCTGGGACCAATAAAATCACTGAAGAAAGTGAGAATGTGAAAGTGTCGAGCAGGAAAACTTGTAAAGGAATTTCTTCGTAATGTGAAGCGGGAGAATTGGAGAGTTAAAAAACGTACGTGCTTCTATACATTAATGTGGAAAGCTGTTGTGAAATTGGGGATCAGTCCACGCGAAGCCAGCGAACAGCAGCTAACTCCACGGAGTGCTGATGTAAATTGTACTCCAAAGGAACGTGGCTTTCTTACACAGCACCAGCTACGAAGGTGGTTCAAAAATATTCAGCCAAATGGTACGTGGCCTTCTTACACCGTATCATCTACTAAGGCTATTCCAAGATTATCAGCCAAATGGTACGTGGCCTTCTTACGCAGTACCATCTACTACGGCTATTCCAAGATTATCAGCCAAATGGTACGTGGTCTTTTACACCGTATCATCTACTAAGGCTATTCCAAGATTATCAGCCAAATGGTACGTGGCCTTCTTACGCAGTACCATCTACTAAGGCTATTCCAAGATTATCAGCCAAATGGTACGTGGCCTTCTTACGCAGTACCATCTACTACGGCTCTTCAAAGATTGTCAGCGAAATGATACGTAGCTTTCTTACGTCGTATCGTCTACCAAGGTTATTCCATCATTATTAGCAAAATGATGGAATTTTCAAGCCATTATTTTACATAGAATATTACATACGAACTGGGACTTTAAATAATACAGTATGCGCTTCGTCTTTAAATGTTTAATAAGCACTTCATTTACACATTAGTTTGTAACACATCTTCAGTTTATCATAACCGATATCTCATAAACTGCAAGATATAGAAAATAATCGATTGTTATATTTACAGCGTCATCTCATACTTCATACACGTCACAGTCTGCCTCTGTCCTACAAAGTCCAGCCATGGCGAGTTATTATCATGAATATACTAGAAGTGTCTCTTACTTTTGTCTGATCGTAACTAAAAAACGGAAGGTAACCATACATTTGAACCAAAGTCCCAGATAGGAAATTTCACAAAGATCCGTCCGGTGGGAGTCATGCTGTTTCATACGGAAGGACAGACTAGTGGAATGACATAACGAGGCTAATCGTTGGTTATGCCAGAAGCCTAAAAATAAATTATGAACGACGTAATATGATACGTTTCGAATGTCCCTCGTAGTAAACCTGTCCACTGGTGATGAGTTTTGGATAAGAAGAGATGTAAGTAACTGCATATGAACTGAGAACAGTTTTGAGACGAAGAATGGCTAGGAAGGATGGAAGACCAGAGAATCGATGTCCAGGGGCCTGCGGAAAGTGAAGCCACTCCAAACGCAAGGGGTGGGCGAAAAGAGTTTATTTCGTTGGAGATAAAAAAGAAGCCACCGATGGAGAGCTGTTGGAGCACTAATTTTGTTCGACACTTTCATGTTCCCTGATTGTTTTGGCTCCGCCACTTCCTAGTCCCATTGTCAGATATTGGCGAGCTCGCTGAGCCATGTCTTTTCCTCTTGTCCCTTTATTTAACTCCGACTTTTTCCTCCCGGCTTACACTTCTACGTCGGAGATGAAGGCCAAATTTCTTTCACAACGTCTGTAAGTTCTATCACAATACACAACATCGAGAGCCTCGAATCTCGCTGCTAATAAACACTTTTTTAAAAAATTCTTCTCATTAGTGTCTTGGTGCTTAATCTACGTACAGCATAATTTCTCAACTTTTTTTGGGACAAAGTTACCGTAAGGGACTAAAAATGAATGGATAACATCAGCTTCTGGAATTTTGGCGATGTTATTTTACCATTAACAGTAATGTAGAAATTTACCAGAATGTTTAAACATACATACCAAAATATGAAAATGAACTCAATGTGGCATTATAATATTCGAAAAGATGCTTACGCCGAAGATTCGCATTGACTGTTACTTTTGAGGGCGTATTGACTCAACAGATATATCCATCTAGAAGTACTTTGAGGTCGGAATTAAATCTTGAAGCCCCCCCCCCCCTTTTTAACGGGGAAGCCTTACTCGTCTCAGAAACTCATGATTATTTACCCCATCACTCTACCGGCCCCGCCCTTAAATCCCGCAAAAGGGTCAGAGGAAACTGATCTGCATGATTAATACACACTTGTTAGTATGTATAAGAAACCAACTAGATGTCACTTTTGTGTTATCCTTTATTTCTCCTTTACAAGTTGCTCAACATGTTTCGGGCAACTATGTGCCCATCTTCAGGAGCTGACGACTGCGTAGTGTTATCACCACGTGTTGGTGTTGTGCCGTGGCTGCAGGAAGGCTGTCAGAACCGGTTAGCAGGTAGTGTGCCCATTGAGGTGTTCGTAGCACGTAGTGTAAGTCTTACTTATACCTGCGGGTAAACAGCCGCGGTCAGTGGACCACTGGTTGTTAAGCATTAGTTTAGTCAGTAACACGTCCAGTCTATAACATTTCGAACACGGAGCAGCTGTAAAACTAAAGGTTCATGAATTTTTACATGATCTATATACCGAATATTCATATATTTTAAGATGTAACTCTTCATTTGTATGAGATCTTGTTTTATGGGACCATGTTATATGAGACCATCTTATGTGACGTAGTATTATGTGATCATGTTACATCAGTTTGTGTTAACTTCATCGTTTTATACGAGAGCATCTTTTGTTACATGAATTCGTGTTCAAATGGTCATGTTATGAGATCGCGTTATATATGGTCACCTTATGTTATCTTGTTATGATTTAGCAGATCGTGTTTCTTTCCTCACATGTGTCAGTGTAACAGAATGCAGTACCGAAAACAGAATATGAAATATGCAAAGACCAGAAAGTTTCATGCAACGGAATGTTTAAAGCTGCCTTAAAAATTCCAATTAAAATTATCATCCTGCTTTCGTGTATGACGTTCACAGCCCTGTAATCGGGCGCTCTTTCACACTCCAGTACCTGCAAACTGCACCGTAGTTAGCGTTCTATGCTCTCATGTTAAAGCTGTCTTTATCATTGGGTTGCGAATTTCTCCATTATTCTCTAAAATTAAACACTAAACATTCTGGGTCGAAATGAAGGATCCAGTCAAACAGTGCTGGCAAAATGAAACACGAGATGTTGCACATACCTCTGAAGTAAATGTGCGTGTCTGTGTATCTTATGTATCGTTATCTTAGAAATTCAGGTTTTTTAGTCAAAACACAACTTTAATATTTCTTTTTTGACGTTTTGCTGACCGTGCATCTCAGTATATTTATCTCAGTAATTAACCAACTTGATGGACAAAATTTTTGTTTTACAATAAGTTTATTTCATTTCTCTACATGTTTCGAGCACATGTGCTCATCACCAGGAGGTCTAAATTGCATTACACAGCCTCTGGTATCATCACACCTATATATGGTTGGCTCGTGCACAGGTTGAGAGAGGAACCTGTGCACGAGACGGCCACCTATAGGTGTGATGATACCAGAGGCTGTGTAATGCAATTTTGACCTCCTGGTGTTGAGCACATGTGCTCGAAACATGTAGAGGGATGAAATAAACTTATTGTAAATCAAAAATTTTGTGTATCAAGTTGGTTAATTACTGAGATAAACAACTTTAATATTTAACAGTCATCTGCGTGTTTCGGCTGCTGTCTTGTAATCATAAATACAATTGCAATTTTGGTCGGAGATCTCGGATTTCACAGTGTTGTGTATAAAGCGTATAGCACGCATAATATTTAGTGTACGAATAATAAACTAGTGGGGATTAAAGTATAAGATTATATGTGATTGGATAATCGCAGCTGTATATTAATCCGTGTAGCAGGCTTCAGCCTGCTACACGGAAACCACCCCAACCCAGCCACAACGAAACCCCAACACATATCGAAACAAGAAAACACGACCAATGTGGTGATACAATAGAAAAGTCGCAGGCTTCTTATGATGGATGTATTAATGTCCGAAACATGTTGAGCGTAGAAGAAGTGAAATAAAACTTAATAACTAGTGATAACAAATTGGTCTCTTATTCTTGAACTATCACAATGATGCACGGCCTAATATACATAAGATTTACATAAAATTACTTACATTTGAATAGATTTGAGCAGTTTTGTACGTCTAGCAGTTTATAAATTTTATTAAGTTTTACCTTGATCACGTATTTTAATGTTATCACTAAGTTTGTATCATTCACTTTCGCATATTTTGGCTGGTGTTTTCGAGCATGTTTTTTTGTTACGGACATTCAATGCCTAATATGAGTGGGCTAAGGTCGTTGGCTAGGTTTGGGGAGGGGGTTAGTGGGCGGGGGATATTGGAGAGTCAGTTTGACCCCTTGCAGCTTGAAGCGGTGAAATAATTCCCAATGCATATCGAAAAGAAGGCTTCGAGAATTGGGGAGGACATAACCGATGTGGATGCTGTGGAAGGAAAAAAAAATGCATATTCCTGCTAGGAATTGAACTCCGATTCTTGTCGTCAATCACGTTACATATTCTCAACAATGATCGGGCTATCAGTAATAAAAATCTGTTTTTGGAGACAAAATAAAATTTTATGGTTTTAATCCTGAGTGCACTGGACATAACACACACGACCTACTCGTAAATAGTGTTGTGCTTCGTATTACGTGGCGGTGTGCAATCATATCAACAAGTTTAATAATAAATTACGAGTTCAGTTTGCTTTTATAGTCACATCTAAACCAAATATTTTATCTATTAATGAAGAAATGTGACTGAATCCGTACGCATGCCAAGAATTAATGTGCAATTATTGAAGTAAAATCGCTTCGCATTTTTTGTTTCAAACGACACAGAATATGTAGGGTTTGGAAACAAGCGACAGCAAAGTTTGGATGGTCTTTATTCTATTTACACTAAAAGACTCACCTTACACTCGCATATATTAATGCATAATTAAGTACTTCTTTATTTAAATTTCATCCATTTGGTACAGTCGGTGCCTTTTTTCTGGGAGTACAGCCGATGGGCCATGATGGTGACCACAAACTACATATAGATCCGTGAGTAAAGGCGGCCGGTGTGTGGGGCTGACAACTTTGCCACCTTCATGTACCGATTGTCAACCTCCTAGAACCCTCACGGCCTGTCCAGACCTGTACAGCGATTGCTGTACCTTGGCTTTTGTACACATTGCTCTCACTCTAAATGTTTAATATATTTTCCTTATAGATAGGAGAGACTTTTCTGAGGGGTTGTCTCTCAGGAACATTTGGAGTCTAAGACATACAGTATCGTGAGGTCTTACTTAGATTTGGCCTTCATTGCTTAGCCTAAAAATATTTAGTATCTAAGAAAAATAAATCAGATTTCTTCTTGCTATCGTTAACATCATCATCATTATTTTCATCACATCAGTTTTATCATTTTTTAGGTTTATCGTCCTGTTGTGATAGATACAATAACAAGGAAAATAAATTGCCACCAACACAGCTAACTGTGTTGCTGGCAATCGGGTGACAAAAATTATCTCTGGGCAAGCTGTTAGGAGCTACCAGTATAAAGACACGAAAGGAAGGGTCTCAGACCTAGTGCTAATAATTTTTTAATCAGGAATGTTTTAAGATATATCTGACCTGCAAATATGTGAATATCAAAATAATTAACATGTCTGCAGCAGTAAAGTTCTTGTCTTGATGGCTATCTATTTTGCTCGTTATCATATTATTAATAACTACAATAATTTAGACTTATCGTGTAAAATTTTGCCCTAGAATTATTTCTTATAATAAAACCAACTAGATGCACAAGTTTCTCAAATTTATTTTTTGGAATAAAACCGTACATGTTTCGGAGAGACCCTCTGTCCATCATCAGGAGTTTTTCACTGTAAACACAGCAATGGTGTATGCCATACAGATTTGCAGCCAGATTTAACCTGTCAGCAAACCTGTATGACATATTCCATTACTGTTTGTACAGTGAGAAACTCCTGATAATGGACAGACGAACTGTCCGAAATATGTAGAGTTTTGATGGAAGGCATCACGATGTGCTGGGAATATATACTAAAACACTAATTAATATACGTCAAGCACAACTATTTTATTATACTAGGCTACATGTTTCGACCTTTTAACGGTCATCATCACGCCTTCTAACAGATCGAGTCAACAGATGCTGTGAACGTTGGGACCCCACTATGTTTTAACATAGTGGGATCCCAACGTACACAGCATCTTTTGACTCGATCTGTTAGAAGGCGTGATGATGACCGTTAAAAGGCCGAAACATGTAGCCTCGTATAATAAAATTGTTGTGCTTGACGTATAATAATTAGTATTTTAGTATGTAGAGTTTTATTCCCAAAAAGTGAATTTGGGAAATTATAGCACCTAGTTGGTTTTATTATAAGAATTTATGACGATGCATGGTCACCTGAACGTCATATCTGTAGCATTATACCCTGTCCCTGTAGCCAGGAGGCTACGTGCAGTTGTGTCTGTGTCTCTCGCCCTGCCGCAACGCCATACGCTGTAGAGGGGTACAGAGACGTAAGAAAGCAGCAAAGAGTAACGGAAGGGGAAATCTTGGGGAATTGAGATACACTTTATTTCCAAAGGGAGGGGTGAGAACCATTTTATTAGAAGGTTCCAAGCCCTCGCCTTCTCGTCCTTATGACAGCAGTAATATGAAAATGGAGACGTTTACTTCGTGAGACGTAGTGGCTGGAGATGAGGTTTTCGGAATTTTGAATTACTGGCTAGTGCTAAAACGTGTAGTTTGGGACGATAATTTGGAGAATAATTTCTGTTTATTGTAAGGACCATCGAAACACATAACTACGCCGTGTGTCAAAAGGCAGAGTATCTTCATGACATGGCAGGTATAGGTAATGAATGAATGGTTATGTAGAGTGAAACATACGCGGCGATATTTGGTAGTATGCACTCAACATGGACGAACATCAGCACAGTGAATGCATTAGGTAGGAGAAGTTAAATGAGATTTACTATATGATAATATCTTTTGTAACATTTACTGCACAGTGCACTTTCATTCGCTTCACAATTTTAGTTACGCTATGGAAGTTTCATATGACTGAACTGTGGCAATGTTTTAGCCACTACAAAATTCGTATAGCGTGGAACACAACGCCCCCACACCCAATACAGTGTAATATTTTATGTATTATCTATGTTTCCGGTTTGGTGTGTCTACTTTATTTTTTATGCTTTATAAAGAATGTGTAAGTGTGAAGCATTGTGCTACATATCAAAGCTAATTATAGTAGGGAACACGTTTTAAAGTCAGTAAATTTTGTCACTCAGACCTTCTATAAAAGGACATAAAATTCAGGAGGTATATTATATGTATGGCTGTCTGGTTTGAAGACCAGACAGCCATACATTCAGAGTGAAAAATACCAGTGTCGCATAGATACAGTAAGTTCTCCTGATGATGGGCACATAGTTGCCCGAAACATGTACAGAAGTTGAAATAAATAAACTAATAAGTAGTGTGCACCTAGTTGGCTTCATTTGAAAAAGATTATACAGGGATGCACGGTCAACAAAACATAAATGCACCCAGTTTTATTGTGTAACGAGTTCAGTTCATAGTTATCACTGTAATGAACATATAAAAAATAAATCTGTTAATGGATCTGTGGCTTGCGATGTCCCTGTTTGTCACAGCCGTGTTGCTGAAGATTCTTGATTTCCTCAGGGGCAGGCAGTACAAAAACGACCGTTTCACCCTGAAGATAATACCAATACGAGCCTTCTGAGCGTCAGTGTGTCCATTGAGCATTGGACACGGCGTAAAATCCCACAAGATCTGAATATCCGCATGTATGACCTGTTCTATATTTATTGTGGAAAGCTGGTAAGATCGTGGAGATCTTTAGAACTTGTTACGAAACGTGAAATTGTTCAGTGTCGAAATTTATTCTCAACGAATTCCGTATAGAACTGGTATTGAAATGCTTAACGGGAGTCGTTTAAACCGGTTGCCTCAATATAAACTATATAGCCCTACCTTCATATAATATTATTATACATTACATCTGTTTTATTGCACTTCATGAGTTTTCGTGCGTTCTATAAATTTATTTTGTTACAGTATATAACTTGGATATTTTTATATTTTAACATAAAATAATGCATTTTTTTGAGGTCGAAAAGGAGTCAAGATTATTTCAGAACCGAACCTATATATGAAATGATAAATTATTACTCAGATTGTTTGCTTTTAACTTTCCCACTGATTGCCTGTTCCAAGTCGTATCTTGTTTTTCTATACTACATAGCTGCTCCAAAAATATGCCTGCTTTTTTCTGTTTATTTGTAGTAATGTTTAACGACGCTGCCAGGTTCTTAGAATATACGGCATCGAATAACTGGGATGACAGGGAATATGAAATCGGAAAGGATTCAGAAGGAAGGGTTCGTGGCCTACTTAAAGTTACACAACCGATATTTGTCTCGAGAGCTTAAAACCACGTGCAAGTGGTGAGTGGACTTAGTGTCTCTGGTGAGTGTCTAGACACGACCCTTGCGAATAAACGCCTGGAGTTACGGCTTTAACCAATTGTTTGATCTAATACCATTGAAAAAAAAATATTTTTTTGGTTTTAAATATGGAAAAATCAAAGGTAAATTTTTAAATGAATTGAAGTTGTTTATTGTGTGCCTTTGTGCAGTAACAAAATAGAACAACACGAGGACTGCAGTTCCATTTATAATGAAGCATCTTGAGAAAGACGGAATAATTTATATTTATCTTTTGTGTTTGATAGAGATTTGTAGAACTCTACACAAAACCGAGGTATGATTGTAAGGTTCAGAAGAGCAGAATTTATAACATTTTTTTTCCTATAATTGCACTGATTTCGAATAAAATGTATTACTTTTGCAGGACTGAATTTGAGAAATGTTTTTGCAACACAATTCAAGGCCGAATACTTAAGTGAATTTTTTAAAGTGATTGTCGTTTACTGCGTTTTCACCTTCACAGTTTGGATTTTAGAACAATGAGGGGTGGTGCAATAATAGTCTTTTTTCTTTTGTTCCAGGGAACGAGTCATGACGCGCAGTGACTCAGCTGGGTGCCGGGCTTCTCATGGTCACCTATCACATTCCAACACTAAAGATATAATAACTACCTGCTTCTCGGTCCTTTAAGGATAACTCCCCATTAGGATTCCAATACACCTTTTTTAACTCCCCCGTATTAAAACTGGACCCACGGTTGGAATTTATATGCTATGAAACTTTTATGAGTTTCTATTTGACATCTCTACAAAATACGATAAAAGGGTGTGCATTAGGTAGTGACCTTCACTTGCGTGAAGGGATGCATTTTATTTTAATAATAAATTGTTAGCAATAGTTAGGATCGTTTACAGACAAAGTTACTAATAATACTTCATAATAAAACTGAAGGAAAAGAAATCCCAAAGAAAAATAAATTTCTAGGTAAGTTTGATTCCAAATTCCAAATAATCTAAATTCTCTTATAAAGCACATTTTGATTCACAGACGTACTTTCATAGAAGACGACGCTTTCATATCAGTATATTTAATTACATTTTCTCTGCAATTTCCAATATTACTGTAATGAACGGCGTGAGATGATAGAAAGACTATGATTTTCATCTTAAAATATCCTAATGGGTAGGGCAAGACGGCTATACATTTAAGCTAGTTTAAACGTAATCCACAAAATCCAATTAAAGATAACCTCTACTAGCTTAATAGTTAGCCAATACAGTATCCACCGTGCCTAACCATGACATCGAGTACTTGTAAAACTAATTACATTTCATTGATCCAGCTGAAATACCAACCCGTCTTCAAACACTCAGTAATCCTAGCGCTGTTGTTGCCAGCAATCCTGTCCCTATCCCTGCATACTGCGGTGAGGGAAGCGCAGAAAGAAACAGATTTACCGCCTCAGGAATGGAGCATGTACATTGCCGTCGCATTTACTGAAACGCAAACTCAAACATTTTCCCGCGCATTCAACAGAACCATGATCAACATCACAAGGCTCTTCATGGAGAATTACCACCAGCACAATATCACACTGTCGCCACTCATCATTACTCTCCCGGAAAACCAACAGTTCTCTGACACCATTTTAGAGAAAACATGCACACTGCTGGAAGGGAAACACGTAGTAGTTGTGCTGATAATTGGTGGAAGTCCCGCTGGTTTTGCTGTGGCGCTGGCGGCTGGAACTGCGGGGATTCCCGTGCTGTGGGCCAGAGGTGGAACAGGAGACCTGGTGGGATATACCCAGTCGGTAAGCACCATTTTCCATTTATTAGTTAATACGTGTGTTATAAAAGATGGTGTTATGGTGTAACTTATGCTGCTTTTTAAGTTTATCTGATGGAGAATTTCCAAACATGGTCTGCTCGGAAGTTGTTGTATTACTCTTTGTTTATGAATTTTTTACAGAATTGTATGAAATGGCAGGCTGAAACGGACAATCGTAACTGCCTTATTTGTAGGTACAAGTGTTTAATATTTCGTTGATTGAAAATATGTAATATTGGGGTTTGTATGGTAGAAAATTAAATTCCGATGTCAGAGTTTTACAGTTTACAACGAATTAATTAAAAGAGGACTCATTCAAACTAAAAAAAAATCCTGTTTACAAAACGTGTCTATAAACTGGCGTCGGTTGCCCCGACTAGATGCAGATGCCAGTAAATGTTCACTAAAAATTTTAAAACGTCAAGTGCAGAACTTGGAAAAACTAAACTTCGGTGAATGTGGTTTATCCGAAAGTACAGCCTGTAACTTTGTGGAAGACGATTATCCTGCTTGAAATTTAATGAATTTTGGGCCGAGCCCACATTGATTACGACGGGGAGGGATATTTAGGTTTTGTCAAAATTAGGGCCCAATTTAAGAAAAGATTGTAAATCTGATGTGTAGAAAGTAAAAGATATAAAAAAACACATTAAATCGGTGGAAATTTAAGGCTCTTGCAATTAGCATGTTTTTAGAAGTGCTCAGTACGGCTGCCCAAGTACAGCAACGAATGTCCACCTTTATCAGATTTCGTCCCGCACGTGGGTAATATCGTCGTCTGCGTCAAGAGTTGCAAAAATCGTGGCTATCTGGGGGTCGGCCAAGGGGCTAGATGCATCTTATATTGCGCTGTAGTCGTACAGAAAAAAAAGGAAATTATGGAGACCATGCTGTTGGACCTTTTCAGCCAATGTAAGACGATGGGGACCATGCTATCGGATCTGCTCAATCGATTAAAGCGTTAGGGAAATTTGTGATGACAAACGTCCTCCACCAAATGACAGACCGAGGCGGGTGGCATTTCATCTTGCTGGTAGGTGAGTTCTGTCTCATGGAGATCAGTAATCTACTCTAGCACAAATTACAGTCTTCTCATAAAGATAGACGCCCCTTAAATTTTCATTTTGCTTTTTGGCACAGAACACATTCACTTTGACATTTGTGTCCCGTAATTTTTTTTTACCTAGATACAGATACTGCGCTAAGTGCCTGTGTCACTCAATGCATATTTTTGTTTTATCGCAAAAACATTCCCATCTAGAAAAATGTCTTCCAGCTCATTGCTGTGGCATACGTCTTTCGACATTGCTTGCAGCATCTGGAATATGTGCAAGATACGTCACAACTTTGCTTGATGTATCTCAAGTTGCTTGCTTGCATGACACATGGAATTGTTTTGACATTTTTTTAAACTTTCCGCACACTTGCGGCTACAGTTGCGTGGCAACAGACTGTCGGTGTTGGTCAGGTTGAGGTTGCACAAAGGCCCCAGTTGCAGCAGAACATGCACGCCACGACACGCTGACTTAACGCACGGGACACTGTTCATAGTGTTCTGTCCTCAAGCCACGTTGCAGAGCTGTTGCGCCCGAACGTTTTACCACACCACAGCACGCGGGCCCTATGCTCACTGCGCGTGAAATGCGACATTTATGCTCTGCGATTACCCAGCGCCATTATCAGAAGGTGTTGAAAACCGAACTGGGAAATATAAAAACTGTAACTTTGTACTAATAACACGTGTTTTGCCTCACATCCTCAGGCTTCTACTGTTTAGCGTTATATATTTTCATTCTTTACATAATTTGAGTCACCCTGTGTGTTTATAAAATATATTACGTATCTTATGTTTATGGGACCGTGCATCATCTTGATAGTTGAATAAAGAGAGACCAACTTGATGTCACTTGCTTTATTATTTCATTATTTAATGCTCAACATGTTTCGGATGTTAATACATCTATCCTCAGGAGCTTGCGACTTATTTGTTGAGTTATTTCATGGGTTGTATTTCTCTGGTACAATGTGTGTTGGTGTTACGTTGTGGTTTGGCTGGGGTGGTGTGGTATCCGGATGCAGGCTTCAGCCGGATCTCCCCGAACATAACTACTGTGTCAAGTCGGAAGTGTCTGTGTGTTAGAAACAGTCTGTATATAAGCCTTAATGTACAGACCATTCAACTGTCCGGACTTTAATGACGGTTCGTGAGTGATTGAAACGCTGTGGAAAAGTGGTTTGTGCTGGTCAGTAAGTGGATCGTGATGGTACTGACTTAAATCTCTTACCTTTGGGGCGTGTTTTATTAAGAATATGAAATGTCAAACTGTATTACAAACTGTGCAGGCAGAACGAACCCCTTTTGAATAAAAAGGAAGGATCTAGGAGTAAGTAAACTTGGTGAAACAAAAGGCATATTCATGTGTGGTGACAAACTCGTAAATGAAGGTTGCCGTTTTTTAACCATTTGAAGCCTAGTGGCTACGTTGTATACCGTCGGGCTTAACATTCAGCAAGAGGGGCAGTGTACGTATAACGTAACTCTGAGACGCGTTCGCGTAACCATTGTTGCCATGGGAAAGAGGTAAGTATTAAATATTATGGGGGTATGCGAATCGCATCGTCTCTACGTCGTATTATATTATCTGTGGTCTGTCTACCAGCGAATGAAGCTAGCTGTCTTTACTGGGCCCAACACCGTGTAGCTCTTTCCACCAGACTTAAGATTAGAATTTACATTCGCTGACGGAGATATTCATTCTCTGAAATGTTCTGTTTTTAATAAACCCAAACAATGGACAGTGTCGAAATTAATGGTCACATTTCCTACGAGTAATAATACAAAACGTCTTTTCTTATCTAAATTGTCATTAAACTCAATTCTACATCAGTCCCTCGTAGTCCTATGGACATTTTAAGTGTCAGATCTTTATTATAATTCTTGAAAATGTCACGCCTAAAAATATTTCGTGCATTTTTTGTCTTTGTTGTTCACAATAAGCTTTATTATTTCTTCCACTATGAACGATAAGCTTTGAAATTAGATTGTCTGGGGCTATCAGCAGGCGAAAATTAACCATCCTCCCATGCATGATCTACGAGAAGACTTATGGAATAGCTGGCCAACTCTGAGCTGCTCAGTTAAAAAACTGTTCCATATATTTAATCAGATGTTATCACTGTAGAGTACGTTAGTCAGGTACTAATGATTTGTCGCTGTGTTCTTTTACTTCCTACTAACTCATTAGTTCCATGTACATATAACAGCTGTGATAAGTATTGGCATAGTCACAATATGAGAATCGGCAATTACAATTAAAAGTTTTCTTTCATTGAGAGCAGTCAGTCATTATATGGTAGCCGGTTATTAATACGTGATATTTGCAAGCAGTTTTTTTAGCTTGAACCTAGTGAGTAATAATAATAATAATAATAATAATAATATTGTGGCGAATAATCCTCTTATCATTTGTTTCCCGGGGTTCCTTGTTAAAGATTATAGGGGTCTCCGACTGTATTTCATTTACGACTTGTGGGTTAAGTAAATAAATTTAAGAAAAGGCACCGTTTACGCTGCAACATAGCACGAAGGCACAGAGAGGAGTAGAGGTATATCTGTACTCTTTATTTAACCTTGACGCTAGGAGGAGGTGGGGGGTTAACACTACGCTCCGGCCGCTTTACCGCCGGGAAGAAGAGCCGGTAACCGTACAACAGGAGGCGGGTTGGGCCCCAACGGGTGGAAACATCTCGTTTTTAACAGGGTTCGATACCCGGTCCGTCCAGTCCGTAGCGAGTGGCTATACTGGTTATGCTATCACGGCCCACAAGACAACCAAATTTGAGTCATAAAAGTAAACAACTTGAAAATATTGATGTGTTGTAATGTTGGGAGTCTTGAGACTTTGGTGTCAAACGTTTTTGCACGGAAGTAAGCGGCACGTGATTATATTAGGAAACGAGAAACTATGTGCAATAAAAACCCCAAATACTCGAAGGGTCACTCAATTATTATACCAACTACTGCACATATACAAAATTTATAAAACTTACACATTAAAACATTAAAACGCTCCGACATGTTTCGGTCCTAGGACCATCATCAAGGAGCCATATCGTCCTTGCTAAAGTCACACTATAAAAAGTCACATTAATTTTGCTGTACCAGTTGGGTATTGTGGCAGCATGCCGTGTTGTGTAATGTTATGTTGCGAAGAGTGCCCTGCTACGGATGTGCATTCTGTGTTTCG
>Ga0136643_10004665_pt1 | contig 19020 bp, 18 predicted proteins | sample TergutLab28metaG_FD_96883 | JGI IMG/M metagenome (GOLD analysis project Ga0136643, IMG submission 96883) | Labiotermes labralis P1 segment gut microbial communities from Petit-Saut dam, French Guiana - Lab288 P1 (version 3) (version 3) | ecosystem: Host-associated > Arthropoda: Insects >...
TAAATTGACATAATAAAACAAGTGTCATCAAATTGGTCTACCTTTATTCAAATATCAAGATGATGCACTGTCCAATATGCATAAGATTAATATATTTGTTGTGTCTAGGTTTCAGGCCACCTTATTGGCAGTAAAACCTTTACCCATTTGAGGTAGAACTGTGTATGATCCTGAACAGGCATCATTACTGTTTTTAGTAGATGACAGGAATGTTGCTGTGAATGTTACGGTTTCTGATAAAGTGTTTGTCAGTGGGAATGTCATTTTTATGTGGTATAAAAAGTAGGATTCGTAGGATTGTCTGTTGGGGAACCCCATGTTTTATTCTGTCCTGGTTTGAGAGAAAAAAAATTCTGAATGGCATTAGATGATTTTATTTCAGCTTTGTGTTTTCTGTCAGATAGGACATAAACAATTATGCACCTGTTCGAATGTCCTAAAATGTAATTTAGTAAGCTCTCAGGACCAGCACAGTTACAAGCCTTAGCCATATCACAGAGAATTCCTGTGACTTGAATTTCATGGTTTGATAGATTTGAACACTTTTTTTTTTATATTTGTGGTTCCGTGCATCGTAATTCTAGGTCATAGAAATCCAACAAGATGCATCTGTATGCAGATATTTATTTACCGCTAAATTACTCCAACAAGATGCAACAGTATACAGATATTAATTAACCACTAAATTACTCTACATGTTTCGGGTGTCCATCACGCCCATCATCGGGAGTACATAAAACTGTTGTTGCAGCCTCTGGTACAGATCATACTATCTGGGGAGCAAGCATCTTCAAACATGACCAAATAAGTCCTTATTTGGTCACGTTTGAAGAAGCTTGCTCCCCAGATAGTATGATCTGTACCACAGGCTTCAACTACAGTTCTGTGTATTCTGATGATGGGCGCAATGGACGCCCGAAACGTGGAGTAATTTGGCGGTTAATTAATATCTGCATACAGTTGCATATTGTTGGATTTCTTCAACCTAGAATTGAATACGCAGCATTGTCCATAATCACGGAAGAAAAACAGGCATATTCAGACTGTGTTAAAGTTTGTTCATGTGGTTTAAAAAATAAACATTGTCGTCTCATGTTCAGAAAAAAGAAATTAAAAGAAGTCCGCTCATAAATTTATGAAATAAGATATCGTGAACAGAGATTTGAACTGTGCAACCTCCGACAACAGTACATGGACATTGCATTAACAATCCTGGCTGCCACATATCCTAGCAAGCATTTAGATTGAATGTCACAATGTGCAAGTTTTCTGTGTTAGGTCTGTGGCTGGAAGCAGAGATAACAGAAAGAGGAAACACAAGGCGTTACATTTTTTAGGAGTGTGTTTTTGTGTTTGTTAACCACTTATCATATATGTTCCTTAGTATTATTTAAGCCGTCCATACCACATTTTTGTGTTTGCAATGTTTAAACGTAGTGTCAAGTTTAGGAATAATTGGAGCCATATCTCTACTCCCCACATATGTCTTCATGGTGTGGACAGGGCTAGCTGTGCGTTCTAACAACGTTTAAATGAGTGGCTAACATTTTGCTGTGCCTAATACAGTAGAATGTAAATTGGATAACACATATGCTATCTGTCATGTTAATTCTGATGTGGCTGTGGACATACATCGTAAGAATGCAGCAGATGCAGATTATAGGAGATGCTGAGTATGCTGTCTGTGTAGAAGTGCGCATCCTGTGTACCGTTTAACCCTTCAAAGCCAAGTGGTTACTTTTTGTACTGCTACGTTTAATGTTTAAGAACTCTACATTCTGTCCACAAAGTTTTTTTTTTTTGGGGGGGGGGACAAACAGCAGTTGCATTCCTCTATGGCAGTAACGGACTAGTTCATTTTGCTTAATAACCATGACAGTGTATTTACTGTGTGGGTGAACTGATTATTAATGTTCTGTAAATGTAGTTCAGTTTAATATTCATATTTGTAAGGTTATACAGATTGATGATACAAAGTTCTTCGTGAACATCGTCTGATATATTATCATGTATGGTAGTTAGAAATTCTTGAACTGTAGATTGCGTTAATACCCTTTTAAGCATTGGCCCCGTGAGAAGCCATCGGAGTCAGACATGTTACGCCTACATTAGTTCAGCGCTGAGACTGGAGGAAGTTTCGTTTTGTAGGGTGTGAAATTAACAGTCACTGTTAATTTGTAAGGATTGTGAAAGACGTAATGTCTGAAACTTCTGTTCAGAATTTGCATAGAAGATCCGGAGAGAGTCGTGTAAACCCCCGTCACTGATCTAATGAACTCATGGAGCTGAGTCCTGCAGAAGCTAACAGGTTCTCTGCTAGTCAAGAAACTCCATTTTGTGGAACCCCGAGGTTCATTAATGCGTTCACAAGTGCCTGCCACCAAGCCAGATGAATCCAATTCATGTCTCCCCTTCCCACTTCTTGAAGACCAATTTTAATAATATTATTTCTACAGTAAAACCAACTAGATGCACCAGTGTATCAAACTTATTTCATTTTGGAATGACACTCTACATGTTTCAGATGGTGTTTCTGTCCATCGTCTGGAGTATGAGATGTTACATCTCATACCCGCTAGCAAGCAGACAGCAGTGTCTGTTTGACAAATGCGTGTTGTTGTATGTACAGTCTTTAATCCCTGATGTTGGACAGAAAGACCGTCTGAAACATGCAGAGTGTAATTCCAAAATAAAATAAATTTGATACACTGGTGCATCTGGTTCGTTTTACTATAGAAATAATATTACAATGCACGGCCCTGTGAACATCAGATTTAATAATATTCTCCCATCTGTTTGTAGGTCTTCCAAGTTGTCTCTTTCAATCAGGTTTCACCCCATCAAAACCCTGTATTCACCACCTCTTCTGTCTCCCATGTGTACTACATGCCCCACCCATGAAGGTGTGTGAGTGTTAGAGAACTGCTGCATATAGGGCATAGTAACATTGTCACATGTTTGTTATTGATTATATCCTTTGAAAGTTTTGGTTGGGTCTGGTGTAGTGAACTAGTGCAATTAATTGTTCCGTACTCCTTGATGTACTAAATTTCATTGTCTTTAAGGTAATTTAAATTGCTTGATTTAATGGAAGCAATGCAGTGAATTGAAGTGGCATGTCAGGGGTTTGTTGCATAAAACAAGACATTGCTGGAAACACTGATGTTTGGCATTAACCCTTCAAGCGTCGAGTTAAATCCCATTTGCCATTTGCTGGCATTATTATCTCACCATATTCTCCACATTAACAGGGTAAGGGTTAAATATGTTTCTGTTTAAAAGTGTCGGCAAATTGGAACAGTTTTTTAATTCAAATAGCTGTTCTGATTCGAGATTGGAAATTATAAATTACTTGACAATTATAGAACCAGAAGGATTCAATTTTATCTTAGCCCTTCGTGAGTGGATTTTATTTTTAAAGTCAAAGATTATCACCTCTTAAATTCTTAGTAAATCCAACATCTAGTGTGTTGTCGGTGCAGTATGAGAAGCTGGTAATTTTGTGTTTACATATGTTTATACAGCATGATTCAAGAGTTGTCAACATTACTGTAGGACTTGATTTCCGAGGTCTTTGTGATAAAGAAAAGACTGGCTCTGTGCCCATCCAGCCTCCTGTTCGGTGGGCAATGGGGTTCATTGCTGGTTGAAGTGGCAGGGGTGTGACATTTTGACCACTTACCTCTGTCTAGTGCTGAGGTTAAAAATGAGTCGGGCTATACCTCTCCATCCATTATATGCCTCATGGCCTGGGCAGGGATGACTTTATGGTTTAGTTATTTTACAGAAGGCTGATTGTAGTCCAGGCAGGTTCTTTCCTAACGTAGAGTGTTTAATAAGATTATCATGCTAACTCATATGTTTCGTATCACAAAATGTTCGCTGTGCAGCACAGGATGACCAGGCAGCATTGACAAAAGTGATATTTTTCGCGATATTAACATTGTGTTGGGTCTTGTGCTGCATTGTTCATCGGGATTTTGAGACTGCCATTGCAGTGCCTTAGGAATGAGAAAGTAACTGAAAAGTGGGGAAAATTACCTGACGAGAAACTTTTGTACGTGTTTGAGTCATAAGCTTGAAACTTGCGGTGGAAGATTCCTATAATAAAACCAAATAGATGCACCAATTTCTCAAATTTATTTTTGGAATAAAACATGTTTCGGATGGAGGATCTATCCGAAACATGTAGAGTTTTATTCCAAAAATAAATTTGAGAAATTTGGTGCATCTTGTTGGTATTATTGTAGGAATTTGTCATGATGCGCAGTCACCTGAACGTCAAATTGTGGTGGAAAATGAAATGTAGAATTTTCGTTAGAAATTCTAGGGCAGAAACTGCTTCTGTAACATAAGCATTTATTGGAGCATGAAATTGGTGATCGTAGAATAATAGCGAAGGCCATGCCATAGCCCAGGCAGTTTCCAGCCTCGCAGAGGTCTGGTTTCAGTTCTGGGCTAGTCCATGTGTGGTTTGTGGTGGAGAAAGTGGCACTGGGACAGGTTTTTCTCCAGGTACTTCATTTTTCCCGTGTCACATGCCACCAGTGCTTCATAATTTTATTTAATTCGTTTACCAATTATGCTCTACAGTCTTAGAGTAATCGACAGCATTGTTGAATGTAGACACTTGTATATGTATCTGGATTGTGAGGATGCAGACTAGATTGAGCTGACCCAGGACAGGTGAAAGGGAAGCTTGTATGACCTTGGTAATTGTACCTTGAGTGCTGCAGTAGCAGGAAATACTTGTTGAATGTATAGTCTCTGTCCTGAACACTTCTGTTTTACATTTCTTTTTCAACAGATATCCTGTAGATTGGACAACACACACACACACACACACACATTCCTTCACAAGATATCTTTTATATTTGTCAGATACAAGTAGAGAAACAAATATCATGCTGCAGCGTAACTATTGATGATGATAGTTTGAAAGGTGTATGTTCATGAATGCTCAGTACTGTTGTTGGCATGTTCATAACAACACTCGTATTATACATGTTGAAATATGAAACAGTTCATATAGAGTTACCAACCTTGTAAAGCAAAGCCATCGCATGACAGGCCTGGACAGGCCCTGAGGGTTCCAGGAGGTTGAGGCTCCCAGATTTCAAGACATTCGGCACATGAAGGTGGTAAGATTGTCAGCCCTACGCACTGGCCACCTTTACCCCCCAGGAAATATTCCTGGTACTCATTTCTGTCTGAAAAATTTCAGTGACACCATCGGGAATCGAACCCTCGACCTTCTGGTTTGTATCGCAGTGCCTCAACCAACTGCGCCACCGTGTGCCCTGTTATCAACCCTGTACCAAATTTAAATGACATGTTGCAAGATGTAACAAACATATTTCAGTGACCTTGTGGCCGAGACTAATGAGAGGACTCAGGTCTATGGCTCTGTTATTGGTATTTCATGGAGATGAACAGCACACAGATTGAAATAGCAGTTCAAATATTCTGTGTATTCGTTTAAGATATATGATATTGTGATATGGAAGGATGTGGAATGTGTTACCCAGTGCAAGAGGTGTGAAAAACAGATTTCTATAGTGAAACCAACTAGATGCACCAATGTATCAAATTTTATTTTATTATGGAAAGACACTCTTCATGTTTCAGACGGTATTTCCGTCCGAAACATGAAGAATGTCTTTCCAAAATAAAATAAATTTGATACATTGGTGCATGTAGTTGGTTTTACAATAGAAGTATGTTACGAGGCACGGCCCTATGAATGTCAAACAAACAGATCTTTGGTTAGTGATGCTTTGGTTTTGAAATAGTGTGATTTAAGGTGCACAGTATGTAAACCTGTACGCGGAGTGGCCAGGTCACTCGCAGTGAAGTCCGTAAGCTTGGTCAGGTAGCATTGTTGGGTGATACAGGGAAGTGAAAAATTCATGATCATGCTTCAGTGCCATGTATTCTTGATCTAGTGGTGTAGTGTTTGATTTTATATTTTAGGAGTTCTCATAAAATTAATGCCTTATGAATTGTTTACAAAACTTTTTTTGTAGCTGTACAGTATTGCAACTCTCATCCGATGTTCACACACACACTCATCTCTTGATGTTTTACATCCGACACTATATCATCCACCTGAGTGTGCCCATCTTTACTCTTTGCTGCCAAAGTATCTCATTGAGTAAGTTGGGTGTGGTCATAGAGTGGTATGTAGCCCGAGAACTCATCCGTCAAAATTGAACTCAGTGCATTTGTGCTTGGTAACCTGCCAGCATGTCATACTGTCTGGGTGACTTGGGACAGGGCAGCATGTGGGTAGTGCATTGTCATGGTCCCATCATGGAACAGATTTACTACTTTGTGAGCTGTTTCTCAGCCAGTCACGAAATTCCCCACCTTGTATGGAACCCTAAGGTTCAGTGTAGCATGCTCAAAACAGTCCACCACTTGCCCCATTCCTGTGGCAGATGGATCCAGTCCATGGCCTCTCATCCTGTTGCGTTGAGATTGATTTCATTATTAACCTCCCATGTATTCCCAGGTCTTACATGTTGTCTCTTTCATTAATCTTTTCTCCTTAAACCTCTGTATGCATTTCTGTTCTGCCCATACATGCCACATCCCCCACCCACATTATCCTCATTCATTTTTTCACCCTAATTACATGGGATGAATCCATTAGATGTTGATTAATGTTGATGTATGATTGGTTTTTGTGGAAAGTGACGCTTTCATGAAGATATCTCTTGCAAGCAGTGTGACCATCAAATGGAACTTGTTCCAAATTTACCGTCTAATCTTTCGATAATGGTCTGCCTTATGAAGCTCACTAGTATGTAACAGGACTTACCATCATTAAACAAAAGCAACACTCACACTCTTTCAAAAGCAGACTGCTCTTGAAATGTTGTTAGTGTTTGTATTAGTGATAATGGACAAAGTCCTCTTACTTACAAGTGATGTTTCACTTGTCCCAACTTCCTCAAGATACAGTTTGCTGTGGGTTACAGCTTGGCACACAGTGTTTATGTATTTTATTCAGTTCAAAACAGGTGACTTATATTCAGCTGTGTCACAGTGCGTCAAATAGCAAGTGTATTTTCGATGCATGACATTGGGACTTACCAGTGATTATTGGCTTTTCTTATGGTGAGAATACTGTGGACATGATTACTTTGCATTGTTGGGTGATAAAATCAAGGGATAGTGGTGGAAATTTGAACCTTTATGACCAGGCGCTGCCTGGAAGACTTGTCACTGCCACTCAGAATTTGAACAGGCAAGAGGTTGATGAACCTAATAAAGTAAATCAGTGAATTTCTAGGAGATCCATATTGTGGAGAATGGTTTAGCTAGTCATTGCAATTGTTGTGGGTTTATCACAAAAATTTTGTGTTCATTGGATGCCACATCAACTTTTGTCTAAAATAAGGAGAGCAGGACTGGAAACCAGTCAGTGATTGCTTGCTTGCTCTCTTGCTTCAAAAGCAAGGAGGATGATTTTCTGTACAGTGTTATCACAGGTGACAAAGTGTTGGGTGTGTCAGTGTGACTGGCAGTTAAAAAGCCGGTCACCTGAATATTATCACCCCACTTCTCCCAGAAAGAAAAAAATTCAAGGCTCAACCTTCTGCTGGAAAATGTGTTCATTTTTTTCTGGGCTACAGAGGCATATTCACAAGGAGTACATGGTCAAGGTATGAGAGCCATAAGGGGTTGAAACGTTTAATCATTTGTGTTTGTGGGGGAAGAAAGCCATTGCTGCTTCAACATAACGCCAGACTCCGCACGAGTGCTGCCACTTCAGGGGCAGTACAAAGCGTTAGATTTTAAGTTGTTCCATGCACCTCCTTGCAGCCTGGATTTGGCAACATCTGACTTCTGATTGTTCGCATGTTCCAAGAAACATTTCAAAGGAATTCATTTCACAAGTGATGAGGAAATTCAGGCTGCTGTAGGAAGATGGTTTTGAGAACAGCCTGAAGTTGTATCAAACAAGAGGGAGAATAGAAAAATGAGGAATAACAGCAGTACACATTCTGAGTTGTATTTGGTCTTGTGTTTCAGTTAGATAACTTATGTAAGTGTAGGGATACGAATATGGAGGCATTACTTTCCAAACATCCTTTGTAATGTTTGTTAAGAAGTAGGAGACACAGGAATGAAAGCTAAACATGTTTTGGTAGGTAATATCATCGGGGTGTTATGACATACTCCTAGTAGGTTTCAGGTGTTCACTGAGGGTACTGTGAATAGCCCAGAGCATATTTTTGTACTAAAGTTCTGTGCACATGTTTGTAAGCATGGTGTCTGCAACTGTAGCCACAGCAGTTCCTACCATCCCATTGAGTTCCAGCGAAATGGTGGGCAGTCAGGAACGTAATCATCATTTTCGTATTTCCCCCCAAAAGAAGAAATCAAGTGACGTAAGTTAAAGGGTGCCAGGTGTTGGGGTTGTCTGTGCCATTCGATGACTGTGGATGCCTCTGATGCAGGAAGTCATACCGAAAGTGCGATATCAAAGTATTGAGCCCCCAGTCTTCAGGAATGGCTTGTGTGTAGGCCTGTCTTCTTCCACAGTAGGGTGGGGAATTCCTCTGTGCCTAGGTGCGCTGCACCAGTCATAGTGCATTTGGCAAAAAAGGAAGGCCCAAAGAAGTTTGTCTTAGGTGGAGTACAAAAGACTTTGAAATGGGATGCCTGTTGTACCTTTAGTCTTTAGATGTGGAATGTTGCTGCCCCACATTCTGACAGTGTGTCAGTTAACATTTCTGGACAGATTTAAAGTAATGTCATTACAAAACAAAGGTTTTTTTTTGGGGGGGGGGGCTTTAAAATGTTTGTTGCTGAGTTTTGAAGGAATGTTGCAGCAAAATGTACAGTGAACTTGTTATATTTTGTAACACCTCGTATTCATAATTTTTAAATCTTGGGAAATCAGCTCACGGAATTCTGCGCACTGTCACTTGTGACATGTATAAATTGTTAGGCAGCTTGTCTAGTTGATTTTTTTGGTGTGTGAACAAAAGATGCTCAGGTTTCATTAGCCTTAGCTCAGTTCACGGTTGTTTACTTTGGCTTCTATCTTTACAAATGCAGTGATCCTCGCTGAACAGCCTGCACCACTTACAGACAGACAGTCAGTCCCATTGATGGTTCCCTACTTGGGCTTCTGTCTTTATGAATTTGGTGAGCTTGCTGAACGACCTGCAGATACGCATTCTTATTTGTGGTCCCCTACCAAATTCTGTATGAAACCTCCTTTGCAGTGTACCTACAGATTGCAGTTGGTGGTAGACTGTGTTTGAAATGTGATGGGACACACGCAGAAACCAGATTTTGTCTTTCGCCGAAATGCAGTAGTCCATTTAAATCGGCAGGGGTGTCAGTTCAGTCGACTACTGGCAGCCGAGGTGTGCGCATCAGCGGTAGTAATGCTGGATACACCATGTTTGGATACAGTGTGAAGGGTACTGGCTACCCACTCCATTCACCAGTTTCCCTTCACTTCCCGTCCCATGTGCCATCACGTTTCAACTGGGCTCTACTATAGCACATGCTTGGCTTTGTGTACCAAATATACTGTTTGTAACAGCTGCAGTGTTAGCACCACTGGTGGCAAGGGTTGGAAATCCAGGTAATACAATTTGGGAGATTGATCTTAGTGCCTACCTAGATAGAGTCACTTTCTACTTTCCTGTGCATGTATGTTAATGAGCAGTTTTACATTACAGTTATGCAAATTTTCATGTGTGTACCCTGTATTTGGTTAGGAGAAAAAATCATGAACCTCCTCCTCCTCCTCCATATGCAGTATTTAGGTGTGTCTGCAAATGGTGAAAAAGCGACTGTTAGCTTGACCGTGTCCGTCTCTCTTTCTGCATGGAACACCTCTGCTCCCACGGAATGGATTTTCAGGAAATTTGATATTCATGTATTTTTAAAAACTCTCAAGAATATTCAGGTTTGATTAAAAGCTGACTTCATATGAAAATCTGTGTACTTTTATGATGATCTTGCTGAATTATTCTTAGAATGAGAAATGTTCCAGACAACAGTGGTAGATAATATCAAAGCACATACCATATATGCAGTCTTGTTTTCCAAAAACCATGCTGTTCTTGAGAAAAAGTGACAAATATTGTAGTTTGACAGACCCCAGATGACTATATAATATAGCTCAGGAAAGTCGCAGGAATGCGGACATACGCTCATAATATTTAATACTAAGTGCTCTTCCACGACAGCAGTGGTTATGTGAATGTGCCTCAGTGTCACACATTGTAGCTGGACATTTTGATATATTTGTTTCGTAGGTTTGCTGGCGTCAGTTACGGATGGTTCATTGCTGTACCCTTTGGGTTTAATCTGTCAACGTATGTTCAGAACCATAGGTGATAAGTAGGAGGGTGTGGGGGAGAGAGATTTAAACAGCGAAACAGTTGGGAGCAGGTAACTGACGCTAGCAGGCCAGTGTGAGAGCAGTCGCCTACGAGTGTGGTGTAAGTGGGAGTACAGAGGAGTGACTGTGTAATTTTCCCAGAAAATGATCTAGTTGTTCCACTGGATATAGCACTCCATTTATTATATCAAGAATAAAATGAATAAATGAAACATGAGTAAAAAAAAATCACTAAAACTAAATGTGATTCGGTGAACCACACCTGTCTCCTGGTAAGAGGATCACCTACCAGACTGAGCATGTCGGGGCAACAAAGTTACGAAGGGTGATCGTGTGGAACGTACATTGCCTGTCTTGCTCCAGTCTGCTGTCCTTTCCTCCCATGTAGACACACAGATACGTTGTCATTACTCTATTCTTGAAGATTGCCAACCCATGGTCCCTTTTCTTGTGAGAGACCAAGTTTCACACCACTTCCATAAAATAGCGTGAAAAATTGTGATTGTGATGGGTTTAAATATTTATTTTTTAGATAGAAAACTGTAAGACAGAGGATTTTGTACCAATTTGTAGCAAGCATTCCATTCATTCATTCCATTGGCTTGTGCAGAATGCGATGATTCCTTGCCGTTCTCAGGAGCTTCTTCCATTCCTCTTTGTTTACGTTTTCCTGCCACCCTTCTCCACCAACTATTTTTCCATTCTTTCTCACCTCATCTTGCCATCTATTTCTTGGTCTGCCTCTCAATCTTGTTGTTCCCAGACTCATATATAATAATACCCTTTTGGGAATTCTCTTTTCTTCCATTCTCTGTACATGCCCAAACCAACATAATCTATTTAACCTTATTGTTTCTATTATAGTAAGTTCTTTAACACTTGCATAAATTTCCTTATTGGTTAATATCCTGCAGTGTTCTTTTTCATTGTCATATACTGGGCCTAAAATTCTTCCATACACTTTCCTTTCAAAAGTGTTTGCTTGCTATCTCTGTTAGTATCCAGGTTTCTGATGCATATGTTAAAGTTTTGTCTATTATTGTGTTCTTTAGTCTTAATTTTAGTTTCTTTCGTATGTTTTTATTTTTAAAAAAATTTTGTAGCTTAAAATATGTCTTGTTAGCATTTTTTATTCTTTCTTGCAAGTCTATTTGGTTATTGTTATCTTCATTAAGTGTAACTCAAAAAATATTTAACATTTTCCACTCTTTCAAATGTGCAATTTTTTATTTTTCAATTGTCCTATTTTATTTTTTTTTAAACCGTTTTTCCTTTCACTATCACATATTTTGTCTTTTCTTGGTTTATCTGTAGTCCGAACTTCCTGGCAATGTTTTCCATTTCTACAAATTGTTTTCTTATTCCTATTTCATTTTTCCCAATTAATGCAATGTCATCTGCATATGCTGATATGTTCAGTTGTTCTTTACCAATCCTTAAATCACTAGGAAACATTTTTGTACATTGTATCACTTTTTGTAATGCTAAATGAAATAATATTGGTGTTAAAGGGTCACTCTGTTCCAAGCCTGTTTTATTTTCAAAACAATTTAACAATTTTCCTTCTATTCTAACTGCACTTCTTGTCTTTTGTACACATTTTACACATACAGGTTGGGCAAAGAGTAGGTGTACAGTATATAGTTACTGTATACCTACTTTTGACCCACCCTGTATTTATTAATTTAGCAGGTATTTTAAATTCTCTCATACATTCCAATAGTGTATCTCTGTGTATAGTCATATGCCTTTTAAAAATCAATAAATGTATGTTGTACACTCTGATTGTACTCCCAAAGTTTCTCATTTATTGTTTTCAGTGCAAATATGTTGTCACTTACAGATCTTCCATCTCTAAATCCATTCTGATAGTCCCCTATAACTTTTTGAATATATGGTTTAATTTTTCCCAATGTTATATTTTCGACAGAATTTTGTAAGCTGCATTTCCCAAAGTTATTCCCCTGTAATTCTCACACCCATATCTGTCTCCTGTTTTGTGTATAGGAACTATGCACAAGCCTGATTTTAATCTGTTCTTATTTTCTTCATGCTTGAAATTTTGATTTTTTTAGTGTTTATTCGCAAATATTTGAAATTTGTTCCACTTTTTCAGTGGTTTTGTTACCTATCTTTGTGCTGTGACTTTGTACTGCATTCTGTTAGTGAGACGTGAACATGAACTTGGGTGTTCCCAGCAGTTCCTTCTACACCAATCTCTTTATGACTGAATGCTTAAACTCCTGTGTTTTCATCTTTACAATCTTCATGTTATATAGCTCAGTAAATCAGCCTGCTCAGTGTACAACAGAAGCTGAAGTGCCCCATTCAGTTGAAATCCCGCTTGGTTTTCTGGGACCTCTTGTGTGAATGGGAAATAATATCACACAAAAGTTCTTTGTACGTAGGTTATTCGGAAAGTAAGTACCGTCTGCGCATATCTCTCGCGCATCCTCGAGACTGTCACTTTGTGCATGTGCAGTGACTTCCTGTATCAATTGAGAAGCCACAGATGCCATTTTGTGAAATTCGTGTTATGTTTATTTCTGTGTGTTAAACATGTTTGAGACAATTGAAGGGGCCGCCAACCATGAAATACGGTCTGTAATTTGGTTTTTGAACTCTAGGAATGTGCTACCAAGTGAGATTCATCACTAGATCTGTCAAGTGTATGGTGACAATGCGATGAGTGGTGGCATGGTTAGGAAATGGGTTCAGATGTTCAGTGAAGGACGAGAGAACGTACACGATGAGGCGCGAAGTGGTCATCCATCTTTGGTGAATGTTGATTTGGTGTGTAAAGTCAACGAAAGAGTGCGTGATGACAGACAATTCACAATTTCTGATCTGTCCATGCACTTTCCTCAGATTTCAAGGACTGTACTCTATGACAATGTCAGTAGTCATTTGGGTCGCAGGTGGCCGCATTCTGTGACGAGGGTATACAAAAACTTGTGCCCCGCTACGATAAGTGCCTCAATAATGGCAGCGAAAATGTGGAAAAACAGTTTGAAGAATGTAGAATCTGATAACAATAAAATTTTATACGAAACCTTACTCGATTTTTTTTACAACAAAACGGTACGTACTTTCTGAATAAGCCTTGTATCTGGTCCTGACTGTAGGTTTCATTTGAACACATTTTTATTAGTCCAATTAATTTTTTGGGTATACCAAACTTGGAATATTATGCAAAACCTCCCTCCTGACTGAATCATAGGCATTCTTGAAGTCAGTAAATGGCTGAGAAACTGTCCCTTTATTTTCCCAGTCTTTCTCAAATATCAGATTAATGTGGTCAGCAGTTTATCTGTTATATGCCATTACACACTAATGATCCGCAAGAATTTTGTCCGCGTAATGGAGTTAATCCTGTGAGGAGAAGATTGTTGGATAGAATTTTGTTTGCATTTTGTAAGACAGTAATGCTTCAGTTAATACTGCATTTGGTTTGCCAGTCTTTTTTGTAAATTGACTGAGTTAACCACTGAATTACATTCTGGGTATACTGCAAGTTGATTCAATGTGTACTGCAGGATGTTTACTGCTGGATTGAAACATGTATTCAAACAGCAGTCTCTCTTCATGGCTCCATTTGTAGAAACGTTATATTGTGACACTATAGGGCTTTGACGGTGTTCGACTCACTGACACAGTCTTCTTTTTTGTGGATCTTATCCATTTTCGGAAATAAAAAGAAAGCAGTATTTCAGTAGCAGAGATGGATTTTGAAATGTGGTCGACTTTTTAAATTTTAGGCAATAGGTGGAGTCTAGAAAAAGGGAGCTGTGTCGGTGAATTATATTGTCAATCTTACGTCTTTGTGCAGTCACCTAAAACAAGATTGAAATGCAAGTACACATGATAGAAGACTGGCTTTAAATGATTTTATCTTGCATTGTGTAACTTTGCCCTTGTGCATAGACTGTATCGTATCGTATTGTGAAATCGTTTTCTGTTTTTTATTACTTTTTCATGGAACATGAAGAGAGTTCCGTCAAGTGATGTTAAAGGAAATAGACCAACAGGAATAATAACAGGTTTAACCGAGGAAACATCCTTAATGCCTACGATATGTGAAGTTTGGTCATCTGCGTCGACGTCACGTTCGCCAGTGGTCGATGATAAGGCACGTAAATTACGGAACTTTCAGTCCTCATGGCTGAAGATAGACGAACTAAAGGACTGGCTTGTTTATGATGCTTCGACTGACATTGTGAAGTGCAGCGTGTGTAGTACTTGGCGAAGTAATCGTGATTCAAAATTCGTAACTGGATTCTCAAAGCCATTTAAACTGGAAACTCTGAAGATACACGCAAAATCACAGCAACATCTCAATTGCCTGAAGATCCTTAATGTTCCTTTGAAGGATGAGGTAACACCTTAAAGTTACTGAGAAACGTATTGGTGTTGTGGACAGAACATTAAATAACATAGTGTTCTGTGGCGTAAAACAATGGTTGTGATTTAGGCATTCTTTATGTGTGCACAAGTTGAATAATCAGAATAGGTGACTTGCTTTGCTTTTGTATTCTAATTGGGTCCTTAACTATGTTGATTCTTTATAGAGTCGTGTATGTGGAGGAACAGTTATGTGTACATTGTAGTTATATTTGGCTGTCAGGTGGACATTTCAGATCATCTGCATGACGTGGCAGATGGTCTTCAAACTGTGTACATAAATAGTGTTGAGGTTAGCAAGTGATGAAAATTCGTAATTGAAGTGAGATGGAAGAAGTGACTGTTGGACAAACAAACTTCATTTATAAGTGACTGTTAGACAAACAAACTTCATTTGTCAGTTTTTGCAAACTGTGCGAAGTGAGGCATTTGGCTAAACAGTGAATATGAATTTATAAGTAGGATGTAAGGCAAGCCTGTCAGTCATATAGCCCAGCAGTGTCTCTGCTATCATTTGACGGTAGTATATGCCATGGTTACATAGAATTTGGAATCTGTGTAACATTTAGGGTTTAGTGAACATGTTTTTGTGTTTCGCTCCCCTGGTGTGCCTGTTACTGCTATCTAACTTTGCTTCTCCATTGATGGTCATGTATGTACAGCTGCTGCAACCACTACTGTGTCTTGACATTCAGAGGACCGTGCATCGTGATATATTCTTATAATAAAACGAGATGCACTAATATCTCAAATTTATTTTTGGATTAGGACAGTACATGTTTTGGACAGTTTCTGTGTCCATCATCAGGAGTCTAGCACTGTACACATATACCTATTGCTATGTGTACAGCGCTAGACTCCTGATGATGGACACACAAACTGTCCAAAACATGTATGGTCCTAATCCAAAAATAAATTTGAGATATTAGTGCATCTCATTGGTTTTATTATAAGAATTACTGTATCTGTTACCATTCTAGCCTTGGTCTAAACCCATTGGCTTTTGCCAGGTAAGAGGGTGGCGTTGAATGTCGAATCGCATAGCTTTTGGCAGGCAACTGAACAGTTTCAGGGGGATGTATTACTTGGAAGTTGTCTGTTTGTTCAGTTATAATATTTGGTTGGGTAGTTACAAATGTTTATACTTTGTGCAACAACTCAGTAAATTGAGAGACTGTGGGCTGGAAGACAAGGATTCAGTTATGGCAGTGATGTGGATTTTTCTGCTTATCACCACATCCGTACCAGTTCTAGTGTCCACCCAGCTGTCAATGGGAATGATACTCGTTCCCCATTGAGCCTGAAGTGTGTAACTGGCCACTGCCTAGTGCCAGGAGATTTATATTCACTCTTATATATTCATGCTGTGAGTCGGGCATGTTTACTATGTCATCGCTCATTGTTACAATGGGGTGATGGAGTCATCACCAGGTGACACTGGTAGTACAGGGATGCTGATAAGTCCTTAGCCCGACCAGGAAGGAAAGAAGCTAATATTTCTGTCAGAATGGTGTGAGTTTCCTTTGGCACCTTGCCTTGCAGGAAGGGAAACTTGATGACAGCTCGCGTCTCGATGTTATTGAAATCGCACACGTCACTTGTTTCCTTCCTGGTCGGGCTAAGGACTTGCCAGCACCCCGGTAATGTACTTACTGTATCTGCTGTACCGGTACAGACTTTCACTGTATGTAGTAGAATCTTTGAATGTAGGTATCAGTAGACAGAATCTAATAATAGCCAAATATTTTGCTGTAATGCAGATGATAAATCATAATTCCTTGTATAGTGTGGCTGTGAGAGCCACAATCAGATGTGATGAAGTTTTTTGTTGATTTAATGTCTGCAGTGTTTTATTAAATATCTGTAAATGGAAAACTTTTCAGAGTTTAGGCATTTAATGCTTTTTTCCTTCCCTGCAACTCATAACTTAATATATTTCAGATGGAAATGATAAACATCAAGTAGCAAGAGTCATCCATATACAAATAAAATTCCTTAATTTTTTGCAGTGTTTTTAGTGATATTGGTTTGGCATTCAGAGAACAGTGGTTTCTCCAGTTTAGTGAAAAAATGTTTATTTTGAGACCCAAGTACGTAGCATTGTAGGGTTGAGAAAATCACTTAAGTTGCTGTCATCACTGCTTGTTGAAAAAACAGGTTATTGTGTGTATAGAGACAGCAAAAAGAAAATGTCTGTGTGGTTACAGTGCTAATGTAATCACTGTATGTGTTTCCAGTTCATGTAATGTGCTGTATCAACATTTTACACAGACTGGCAGAAGATTGTTGTGAGAATAGAAAAGAAAATGTGGAAACGTAATTGTATGTTCATTGCATCCTTGAGTCATTATGGTGAGCATTGTTTGCCCTGTGCATCTTCAGGACATAGGTACTGAACATTACAGTCTTCTGTAATGTTACTTTTTGTGGTACAGTAAATATGAGTACACGCTCCAAAAGTAATGTGCTTCCTGCATCGGGATGCATGTATCAGCTGCATGAGAAAAAGACATTGATGTAAGGATTGGATTGACAGGGCATTGAACTAGGCAGACCAGTGGGAAAGGTTAGGTTACCCTTGTATCTGTGTATAGCCCCAGTAGGGATGAAAAATTTGTTCGTACGTCACTGTTACAGTCCAGAGATGTGATTGAAACTCTCGTCATCTTCCACATAACAGACTGGATTTGTGGATCACTCTTTGTATTCCTTGTAATGGGCTGATTTGTGGAGCACTCTTTGTGTTCCATGTAATGAGCTGGATTTGTGGATCACTGTGTGTGTTCCATGTGACATGCTGGATTTGCTGTAAATGCTGCATCCATGCTGAGCTGTGGTAAAAATCGCTTGAGCTTGGTGTCATTATGTACATTTCATTGGCTGCATGGCAGCTGGTTCTCAGCTGCAGTGACCATTTGAACCACCCACTTATTTGCAAGTGGTAGTCATTGTAACAACTTTGCTAAGGGCTGGACAGTCTGGGGATCATGGAATCGTGGTGGGGGTAGGATTTTCCTCCTCCTGTCCACACTGGCCCTGGGACTGACCTGGCGTCCTATATGTTGTGCATCGGCTCTCTTTCCCGGGGTTAAAGCAGCTGGGGTATGGCATTATCAACCCACACCCATCTAGCACCACGGTTAAAGAAAGAGCAGAGCTATACCTCTGTATTTTGCTGACTGTGCAGCAAGTGCCTGTAAACTGCGGTAACATTTTAAGTACCATCTAGCTGTCACTGGTCTCATTATGTACATTTCACTGTATGGAATGCATCTGATTCTGGTGTGTTTTGAATTGAATTATCAGTGCCCATGATTGACTGCACCTGGCAGGCTAGTTAGGCACCAGTGTTACTCAACCACCGGGCTGTGGCCCGGTACCGGGCCCTGGCATCAATTATACTGGGCTGCAGTGTCACAAAGGTTGAGAAACACTGAGTTAGGCAGTCAGAGGTGTTTGCCCCCTTCAGTTTTCTGTTTTCTCCATCTTTATTTTTATGTATTTGAATTGTTCTGTCTCCATTGTTAAACTCATAACCTCTAGTTTATCTGCATGGTACAGATATTACAATAGGTGTGTAATGTATTGCTTTCTTCTGGGTAATTCCGTGGCATCTGAATTTTATATGCCGACCTTAAGCAAATCTTGGAAACCCGTTCTACACAAGCTTAAGGAAAGGAGACAGCCACCTAAAACACAATAGTTAGACCTCTACCATCCCATGATTTACCCCGACATGTGCTCTACTCCTTCACATACTTGCCTGTGGCCTCCATGTGGGTCGTTACCCTCCACAGCCTGTTTCTGTACTCGGACCTGCCCTTACCCCGTCACCCTCCTCTCTATTGGCTCAGGCTATTTTCGAGCGAAACCTTTTCTCATATAAATACCCCGTCATTTCTCGAACCTAGTCATTCTTCCTACCTACCCACCTATGAAGATGGAACAGAGTGTTCCGAAATGTCGGCAAATAAAATTCAGATGCCGGGGAATTACCCAGAAGAAATCATACAAAGTTCAGAACATGGCGAAAGTTTTAAATGAGGTGTGTAGTGCTTGCCTGCTGCTCTCATATCAGCAAATTATGCTCAGTTTTTTTAGTGCACTGCATGTATTGTAATTTGGAGTATGCTTATTTTCTTTCGTAGTGCGAGTTTGTGACTCGGTGAACATGTTGCAGTTGTCCACTGCGGAAATATAGGTTAAATTGAAAAGGAATGTCTTAGAGTCTAATGGGTTGTGAA
>Ga0136643_10004669_pt1 | contig 19014 bp, 7 predicted proteins | sample TergutLab28metaG_FD_96883 | JGI IMG/M metagenome (GOLD analysis project Ga0136643, IMG submission 96883) | Labiotermes labralis P1 segment gut microbial communities from Petit-Saut dam, French Guiana - Lab288 P1 (version 3) (version 3) | ecosystem: Host-associated > Arthropoda: Insects >...
AAAATTTTTTGTTGAAATTTTTTTTTGATGTGGCAAAGAATTAGAAAAAGGTTTTTAATTTGCCCATTTTCAGGGTTTTTTTTAAAAAAATTTGGCTGTTCCCCCCCCCCCCCCATCCCCACCCTCACAGCCAAAAACAGCATTTCCTGTTTAAGATATTGAAAACTGACTTGTGTTCTTAAAACTGGAGTTCAAAGGGAGAATGTTTAACATACATTGTATTTACTGTGAAATGAAAGTCCACTCTTCATTTTTATGTGAATAGTAGTCATATTCTATCAGTTTTCATATCTGTGTAAAATAATCGAAGCCTTTATTAAACAAGTGATTTGACATCTCTGAGTCCTAATATATGGATTAGGATTTAAATCTGTACAGTAATTGTATGTGTCGTACATTACTTAAGATTACAAAGTGTTGTGTGGAAATTTCAGTTAACATTTTTGCCTAAATATTTTCAATCTCATAATGCTAAATACACCTACATAAATTCTTAGCGTCAGTTCCTGTTTCATATTTGGAGACATTCTGAGTTCTAATCTTGGCCCCTAGACCATTATTTTGGCCGATTATTTGCTGGTTTTCTGCAAAACCTGCAGTCAGATATCAGGATAGTATTTCAAATTAGTCCATGGCACTTTGTCCCAATTCATTTTTCACTGCTCATGCTACAGTGCCACATATATAAACTTGAGCCACTGACAGTATAAATGAAGGAAATAATCCAAACCCAAATTTAATAAAAGTGAAACAGATGTTTAAATTTACTGTCAAAACGCAACAACATAGCATAAATATTAATATTTTATTGTGGCAACATGTTTCAATCTTATTAGACCATCTTCAAGCCAACATTCAGCGATATGAGGTACAATTAGTGCCTATCATGTGCTATGGGATCCCATATTACTTACAAGGTGTATGTTTAAAATAGTGTAAAACCACAAGATATTAAATGTAAATTAAAAGTAGTTGTAAATTACAACCAGATACTAATATGCCAGATGTGTGTGTAATTGATCCACAACCATAATTCAGTACATCTATGTATGCGTATACAAACATGAATACTTGAATCTAAATTACATGCATGATATACTGCAACCTTGAGCTCGAGTGCTAATGTGACCACGAGATTCAGCCACCTACAAATGTGATTCACAGTACCTTCCCAACTGGTGCCAATTGTTAAGATACCTATAGGCTAATAATTTATACACTACATATTTCCATCCTGACCAATACAAATTTAATCCCATCACGTACTTTTTAGCTACTTTTAATATATACAATTTCTTATGGTTTTAAACTATTTTTAAGTACACCTTGCAAATAATATGGGGTCTCATAGTACATGATATGCACTGATTCTACCTCATACCTCTGAATGATGGCCTGAAAGATGGTCTAATAAGACCACAACATGTTGCCACAATAAAATACTAATATTTATGCACTGTAGTTGTGTTTTGACGGTAACTTTAAACATTTTTTTCACTTTTAGAATCCAAACACAACGGCATGTCCTGATTTAAAAAAACAAATTTAATAACTATGTAATATGGGGGTCCACAAAGTATCCAAAAGTCTAGGAGTCACCTCAAAATTCTAGATGCCAGTAGGTCAGCATGAAGTAAGTACCACAATAAGGACTCAAATTTAGGTGCCACTGTAACAAATTAGTTGCCTAGGTGACCTGGCACACAGGGTTTGTGCACGTGTGGGTCTAATATACTGGAGTCAATCATACACATTGCTTAAATAATAGAATTAAAGTAACTGGGTCACTATGGGTATGACTTTAAGAGAGGAAAAATGAATGTGGAAGGATGCCATGACTCAGGCTATTCGTTACTGGCTTCTCACTACAGAGGCCCTGGTTTAATCCCCTTCCAGTCCATGTGGGATTTGCACTGGACAAAATGGCACTGGGGTAGGTTTTTCTCTGAGTATTTTGGTTTCCTCCTGCCTTTGTCAATCTTCCAATGCCCTGCACTCATTTCTTCATCTATCATTGATGCTGTATAATCTCAGCAATAGACAGCATCTTTAAATAACTCGCACTTTAAAAAATATGAAAGGGCACGTAGAAATTAACATAATGTGAACTGCAACAAAGTGAGTACCAACTTAAAGATGCTGGATATGTAAACTTGTTACAATCAGAAATAGATGTGTTCCGCAAGTAATACCATCATGCATAATAAACGTCTGTGAGGCCAAGAAAAATAAGCACCACACACAAGAACACTATGAATCTATTTAAATCCAAGTTGTCTGTCTTTCTGAAACACGGAAGATCCCTTACCTGAACAAGAATATTTTGCACTGTCATTTTGCTTAATGTAATGTGTATTTTCAGCCTGAAAATAAAAATTTCATTTACAGTCACATGAATAATTATGTTTCTTTCAATTCAGGTTAAATTTGACAGTTTAAAAATCTGTAAATATAAATTTAATATTGCTCATTAATAACAACATGCTTTTATAAAAATAAAGGTTTTATTGCATTTACACATCAAGTCTGCACACTTTGCATACCCACTTGCATTCAGGGTGATCGAGTATCTTTTTTTTTAAATAACCTTATTTTTGTGAAGGGTCATGGTGCTTCTTTGAATTAAGAGCAGGATATTAATTACCTCAGTTCTGAAAGTGAATAATTTGGAGGAAAAATTTAAAGTGTGGCAAATGATAAGTCAAGTCCAGTGATGCAAATTTGTCATTCTGAACACCCACTTATGTTTTCCAAAAAGAAAATAATATTACAGTGTGAAACAACACACCTATTTGTGCTACAGAGTGGTAACAGGAAAAGTAAATGTGCTGTTTCAAACCATACTTCTTAGCTTCATCAGCCTTTCGTGAAATGCTTCTACTTGGAACTTTTCTGCTGTAAAACTCTGGTCACCCAAATATCATTGTAACTGAATACCTCCAAATATTCTTTAACAACATAATATTTTTTCAGCAGTGGAAATTCCCATACAAATCTATTCAGTCTTTCAGTATAAATAACTCTGAAGATAACCTTCCAGACACATTTTCTCATTTGACTGATGTATGAGTAGGAAAGTATTATTTCTTCACACACCCTCCATTTGAGGTTGACCTAACACCAACACAGAATTCATGTTGTGCCTGTCCATATCTGTTCTCAAATTATGTTATTTCTTATATAAATATACTTACATTTCTTTAATATTTTCAGGTTAATAAATTAATTTCAAATATCTGTTTCCATTGTCATTGGATTTCACCTGGGAATGTACATTAGCATCTGTGACTCTGTTGACTAAGCATGAGAACTGTGGTGTAATCACTGTTGAATGCCTGATTGCTTCTTATTTATAGTGTGATGGCAAATGACATTGTTAATGTGGTATACATATCCTCTGCTGACTGTTGTGATGTAAAAGCATTGCTTTATTTATGCATTTCCACTTTGTTTTCATACATACATGTATTCCACTATTGATGACATCCCCCATTAATGTTGTGGCTCCCCACAAAGAAGTACTCCCTGACTTACGTAAATTTAACATCAACACACCTTCCTATGTTTTTTAATTCGAATTATTAGTAAAGACAAAAAATAATTGTTTTATCTCTAACACAAACATGAGATTTCAAAGAGCCAAAACGAGTGATATGAGAGTCAACTGAATAACATATTGACTGATGGACATTTGGGCAATGACAACAAAGGGCTTAAATAATGTCATTTACACACAGCAACTCTATCTTTAAAATGGCTCAGAAAATCATTTAAGCCTAACTGGTAATGTTCCAACAATCGATACTGCCTACACACTGTTACCACAGCTACTGCTTAGTGACAGAACAATACATATAGTAACAAGTGATGTATTCCACGTATCAGACATTTAGTGGGATTTGCATCAACATATTTTTAAAACTGTTGTTGAAATATGTTGCATTCATTAATTTGACTCTAACCCACGTTCAACCATAATGTAAATAATTACATTCTAATATTTTGTTTTGGAAGGCTTGAGCCTGAAGATGAGAATGATCCTGTGAGACATATATATAATGGGAATATAATGATTTCATAGGTAAGAGCACACTAACAGGACAGATAACCATTTACCTTGCTCAGGATGTACCATGTTAGTGTGTTTAAGTTACATTTTCATGTTATGTCAGCCTAAAATTACAAAAAAGGTAACCATCACACATGTCTAATAAAAATAGTATGTGTAGGAACAAAATTCATGTCTGTTTATATGGAAAAACATCTTGGCTTATATAGTTTCAAATTTCACAGCCATTTCTATCAACACAACTGCTGTGTACAATTAGATATACTTGTTTGGGGCAGGATGATGGCTTGCAATCCTGCGTATTATATGTTTTTCACACATAGGTGTTAAAATAAAATGTGCAACCAACAGTTTCTAGAGCTAAGAGTCTGCAAATTACTTTAGTAATAATTAATACTCCAAAAGTTCTCATTTCATGAAATCATCTCTGAAGAAGATATGTTAACTGTAAAATGACATGAAGTCTTAATCTTGCCAGTTACACACACTGTTGTAAGCCTACTGCATCTAAAATTTTACAAGCAATTATTTAATGCAAAATGTTTACAGCTAACACAACATTAATAACAGAGGAAGAAAGAGTTATAATTATTGCCTGAGGAATTTGCATGTAAGACAAAAAGTGAATACATCCTAATCAGTAACATACGGCATGTAATGTCAATATTGGAACTGTTACACATACAGTATGTCGTAGGTATACCATTACTGCTGTATTAATTTATGGACATCTTGCTTGAGATGAGTATGTCAATAAGCACTGTATGTATTTCATGTCCATTATTCCTAATGGCATAGCATTGCCATATGACTATTGGTTGAGAGCTGAAAGAGCTGTACCATACTCTGTTCATTTCCATACATACAAGAAGATAAAATTCATTTCTCCAACATGTGTATTTACAAAATCCTATTCAAGGATGGGAGATGACTTGGCTACACACCTGTAAAAACCTCGTTTCAAGTAATACTTTTCCCTTTCCTTATACAGAAATGCTGTATTATTAAAAGACTTCCTTCCATAAAATGCATCTTTGTGTTTTAAGTTTTATAGATATTTTCTTGTACATGTGAGCTTTAGAAATTTCATTGCAAGATTCTCTGTTATATTTCAGGACAAGTCTGGAGTATGCAAGTTTTTATTCTCATGGAGGAACACGTCCACCTTTGCCTGCAATACGTGCGCTAGGTTCCGCATTGTATGATAATCCAGGAACACTACTCAATGGTCACCTTCGCCAGTTGACACAGCAGCAGTTACAGCAGCACAGGCTGAATATCAACAATCTGAAGAGCACACATCTCAGTAGCCATGAGCATTCAGACTCTGGTCTCAGTGCTGAGTCACATGAATATAGCCCATACAATAGTGAGAGGTTAGTCTTTGTTGTTGTTCAGACTGAACATTGTATATTAACATAGTGGCAAAGTGCTCACTGGGATCACACATTATTACACTTCTTATATTTTTTTTAGAAATTCTCCATATTGGAAAGGTTTTGGAAATAAAATGTGTAGATCATAATGAGATCTGTATTGTATACCATGTACATATTTTGTGTGTGTGTGTGTGTGTAAAGAACAATTTTTGTAAAGAAATGTTTCATTATAGCTTTGAGGTGGGATTGTCTAGTTAGTGTAGTATGGGGTGGATGATCTTGGGTTCAATTCCAAGCAGAGGCAAGAGATTTTTCTTTTCTCCAAAACATCCAGACTGGATCTGTGTCCCACCCAGCCACCTATTCAGTCAGTTCTAGTGGCTGTTTCCAAAATGGTAAAGTTACTGCAGTTTGAATTTGATCACTTCCCTCCATCTAGTGTTAAAGGTTAAGTTTAAGTAGAACTATAACTATATTCCCCCATATGCCTTCATGGTGTGTGCACAGAGAGCTGTAGGTACATTAGTTGTGTATGAGGCTCAGATACACAGATCTTGTGTTTACCTGGTAAGTTTTAGTGAAGGTCAAATTCCGTTGAAAGACAGGCGCTCAAACTGAACATCTCCAACCCTGAAGTATTCCATGCAGATTACTCAGTATGTAGTTGCAGGAGCATACTAAAGTTTCAACATTTCCAGAGAGTTGCAGTTTCAGTTTCTAAGGCAAAGTAAGTGACAACAGAAATAATTTTCATAGCCATAAATACAATACAATATAATTAAAATTAGGAAGTACAAATGCAACTTAACAGCCAGATGCTCTGAAACTTCATATTGTAAAATCTGAAATCTCTGACACTTCTGGGACCGAAGTTTTGCCAGATATCTAAGTTTTCAAGATATTTAAATGGTATACATAGTATGTATTGTAGTGTCTAGCAACATGAGGGACACTCTAACCATTTAATTTGTCATTTCATATTGCATCACATGTTTTCGTGCCGCATTTTGTATTAGTTTTCATCATCATTTGTGTATTGTGGTGTATACGTAAAATTAAAAAACAACACACTAATAATTGGTCACTGAAATCTCAGAATCAGTGCAGGGTGCTGCCAATTGGTAGAACAGTGAAAATTTATTGACCTGTTAGTCAGTTTCTCATCAATAGAGCTTTCCAGATCACCTAGTGATGGATGTCGCAGCATTTACAGTTCTCTTACTGTAAATACAGGTAAAACAGTGTTATTGTTTCTCACTTGCTAAACCCATCCAATTTTACTATACACCTTCCTCATCTCAGTCTTTTGCAGAAGGCAACCAGTATTCACATGACTGAAGAAGTTTCATGGGTCCATAATTTCACCAACAAAATCAGTTTACTTATACTTGAGGATTCCAGGACTTAGTTACTACTCTTAATTGTAAATTTACTGTAATTGTAATTATCCATATTAAATATCATATACAACTGTATGTTCTTATCAAACTGAGGTTGAAAATTACTGTTAATGAGGATTGTTGTATTTATATGCTGTATTAGATTCAGTTTATAATATAATTACAAACAGTGTTGAATATTTTATAAGAATATCTAACTGTACTTAGCACTATCCTGTACTTTCTCATTTGGCTGATGTTGCTGATAATCATTGCTGCTTTTCAGTACTCAGAACCTGTCCTGAAGTAATGTAGGCATGTGATGTGCATATGTTGCAGGTTGAGTGAAGGCCCAAGATATGCACAGACCACAAATCTGTCTTCTTCACAACCTCCACTGCCTACTTTAGTGAGTACAAGTGCCATTAATTCCCGCATTGGGGCCCCAGTCCAGAGTCGGCTATACCCCTTCAGCTCAATGCGGGTATCTTCAACACATATGACTCCTGATCCAGATACTGTACATAGAATTTGGAATGACCAAAGGGCAAGAGGGAAAGGGAGTGACAGGTTGGTGACTGGGGCTTCCAGTGATGGTGGCGGATTAGCTTGGATGTCTCCTGGGGCTCCACCCATGGGTACCTACCGCACTCTGCCTAATACTACAACTCCTACTGATGCTAGTAACATTAACAATAATTGGAGTGGGAGTGTAAGAAGCACCCGCAGTGGGGATGGAAGTACTAGAAGAGGCCCACTTTACTTCAGGGGTCACCAACCCAACACTTCTGGCATTCTCAGGGACTCCAATAAATTTAATGTGAGTATTGCATTTGTGATATGGCTGTGAAATACTTCATGCAGAAGTTGTTCATAGAAGTGTTATTGTTCAATTCAAGCACGGCTGCTTCAGTTTTACAGTACATGAGGTATTGCCACAGTTTCAATGTAATATTACTTTTATATTTTCCACATTCTTTGTTCTTGTGACTTTGCTTGATGGAATTTTAAACTTTTTTATTTTGTGCCTTGGAACTTCTCTGTATTTTAATCTTAATTATTGCATTATAGCTTTACAGTAGATACTCTTAGTGCATTATGCATCCTTTTTCCTTGCATTGCTTTCACAAGTAGAAATAGTGATTAACCCCATCTACAATTACATGCTAACAGACTGTACAGACTTCAACAGACTGGGACTGGTATGACATTACTTCAAACTCTTTCACCTGATATACAGTATCTCTGATGCAGGTACAGGAGAACAATAATGTATTCTACTAGACACAAATACACATTATAACATATTCAGAAAGGAACATACCAATTTAAATGTGACGGCCTATTGTATAGTTTTCAGGTGTAGAGTATTTGGACTGTAGGGAAGGGAGAAGTCTACAGAACTTAACGTGGATTATTAATCCAGGCTTTATGCTTTGGAATGAGAGTTTTATGTCTGCAGAACAGTTAAAGAAATTCCATATCCTGTTCCAAAAATGGAAAGAAGCTTCTAGCAAAGGATCGTTAGAATGTGGGATTCCTTAGCAGAATGGCTGAGGGCCTGTGTTTGAGCTTCAGAGCTAAGCTTGTTGGTTGTGTGGTGATGATGCAGCAGACGACAGGAGTAACGGACGCACGACCGAGACGAGGAGGCTGGGGGGACCTCCGGGGAGGGGGCGACGCAGGACTCACGATGACCACGGAGCTGCGGAGGTCGCGCTCAGCCAGCTTAGAGCTAATCCTCTCACCTCTCATACAAAGCACGTACCAGTGAGTATCTGACCCCCACTGCCTGCTCACCTGCTTGCTTGCCTGCTGCTTGCATTCATCTTCCTCTGTTGAGCATCTATCCCTTGTTGCCTGGCATTCAGGAACATATCACTTTGTACCTGAACTGCACACCTAATGTAGCAGCTGTAATGAGTCCTTGCCTGCACATCTGTTGTTACCTCCTGCTGATGTTTGAGATGCAAAAATACTCAGTGGTTAACCAGTAGCACAGGTGTACCCATAGCCTTTACTGATTATTTTAAAACTTATTGCATTCCAGTTGATGCAGATGTAAATTCATTACCATGGCTGAAACATTACTGTTTGCATAATAGTTGTTTTAAAGGTTTAAATATGTAATAATTATGTATGCCATTGTTTCTCTGATAGTTAATGCAACTTCAGAAGGGATCTGAATGGTGACATATTAACCTTTTTCGTGTTTGGGTTTTCAGGAAAAGATAGTACACAGTTTTATTTAATGATTTCCTAGGCATGTACAAATTCACTGTGCAGGTTGCAAATGATTAGCTTCAGTACTGCTGACAGTTTCTTTTCACTAATATTATTACATAACAAAGATGTACAGAAGAGAAGGATCAGTCTTCAAGTGCTATATATCTCATGCATAGCATGGGAAGTATTTAATGGTTCGAACATTTTACTGGAAAAGATTAGAAAACATATATTTGTTCATTTTGCCTTCAACTAATAGTGCCTATTTCAAACCATGAAAAAAGATAACCAAAAATGGGAGGTTGATTTGTTAAACTGTTGTTATTGTGAGATTAGTGGTTTATAATGACATAGCATGCAGCATAGTCATTGTGCATTTTATTTTATTTTCATGTAATCATAATTCCTGGGTAGCATGATTTTAAAATAGTAATTTTATTTTAATCACTTATTTAAATCCTTTGTGTACTTAAAAATTATGGTAATGAGTTTGTAATATCAGTGAATTTTCTTAATTTTTTAGTAAACTTCAATACTGATACCTGGTCTGATATGTTTGTTGCAGACAAGCACGGTGATTGGCTCTTGTTGGACCAATGACACAGCCACAATTCGAGAAGATGATGAATCACAAGATCCAGCACAAGTTAGTTCACCAATGCATAAGGCAGCCCCTAGCAGTAATGTGACTGAGCCTGCTACAAACACATCACAACAGTCCAGTGCAAATAATGGTGTACAGGAAATTGCTCATGAAATGAGTACAGAATTATGAGCAGAGTGGGAGTTTTGACATTACACAGAGAGAAAATAAAATAAAACTGTACAAGCAGACCAACCAAAGTCACAAATTAACAGTTTTACTGCCAAGTGGGATCACCACAATAACATTCATTACCTGTATGATGATACAGAGAAAGTGCCATGTTTTCACATCATCAAGTATAAAATCATTTACACAAACTAAGATTCAAGGTAATAAAGTGAAGTCTAGATTAGATCTTAAGTCATGTCTGTAATGAATCCAAATGTCCATAAATACAGGTGTTCACAGAAGCAATTTTGATACACTATGTCCAAAATGTAACTACAAGATACTGTTTCTTGTACATAAACTTGTCAGGTGGGTGTGTGTGTGTTGTGCCAGTTTTCTCTTGTATATATGCATGCCTGAGCTGTACATAATACACGTTCAATTATGGTGGAATGTGTGTGAATTTTAACATAATCATTTTCTTTCTTATTTATGGCACAGTTTTCTTCATTCTGAGGTGGAGGCAAAGGTAGTGCATAACATGCTGAAATGTCACCACTTGTCAGCAAAATATCATATACAGCAGTAGTCAGAAGTGAAGAAATGTATATCTCTCTATGATTAAAACACTCAATGCAAATATAGGTCTAGTGTTGAAAGAGTTAATTAACACCATACTTATAATCACAAATTCTGTTATTAACAGAGTAATCAACAAATCAAATATTACAGTGACCATTTGACCTCTTATTCTACTAAATAAATTCAAAGTATTTAAAAAAAACATGCCAAATAAAGTCTTACACTAATAAGATCTCTAACTTGTGTAGTCTACAATTTGATTCATACAGTGAGCCATTGTTGAGAAAAATATTTGAGTTTGATTTGTATTATATTTGGTCCATATGGACCAAAATTAAATCTGCCTGACAACTTTGAGTGTGGACCCTCAATATTGATTTTTATTAAATTCCATTAAGTAAATTTATAACTTAAATATATGAAATGTGGCAGAAATTATTTTTGTCTTAAACGATCGTTTATAGGCCATTTTTTTATAACATGAGTAGAAATTTTAATTTACTATCTTGATGGTATTTTGCTGTACAGGGGTGCATATAATGCATGAAGAATGTGTGGATGTGTTGAATGTTCCATTTCAAAATTAAATGTAAATGGAGTACACAGATTTCACTAGTAGGTTTTGCAAAATGTGTTCATCATTTATCGTGTATTACAGTCTGTGAATGGTGTGTACTGCAACAGTGTTTGTCATCTTAAATGTTGAATGTGTTTTCACCTTTTTATATTATGAAGGAAGAAAACATTTTTATAATGATAATTGTTGTTACTGACAGTTTATATCCTGACTTGCTATCCAAATGTTGTCAAATGCATAATTGTGAAAAAAAAATGCATATATAAGCTAAAAAATTGTTCTTTTTTATGAATTACTTTTCCCACACTACATTATTTAACTTAGCATGGCAGGGGTGATCAACTGCATAGGCACACGCCAATTTTTTCTTGGGAGGGTCTGACCCTGAGGCTATATATAATTTATGCTTGATTTAAGAATTCTGTTCTGAAAATCATGTCAAAATCTCCAACCTGACATCTAGGCAGGTTATGGTGAAAATTATAACTAACTCAAAAAGAAAAAAATTACATATTTTTAAGTTTTTATGTATTTTTCAATATTCCAATGTACTGGTCATCATCCATTTTCAGTAGATGATTTAGGTTGTAGCATAAATCATGCGAAACCTTTGCTGTAATCAGGTCTATGAAATCTGTGTTTTTTTTTAATTTCACTTTGAGAAGGGGGGGGGCAGCTTCCCCCCTCCCCCCTCCCGTGGGTGCGCCAATTCTGAATTGGGTAAAAATATGCTGGTACGCCATGTAGTACTCCTTTTTATCCCTGAATCTTATGCCAGTAATCTGTCTGTTGAGGTACGCACAATATTATATCACTTGTAGATATTGTACATCATTCAGCTTCATTTTCAAAATCAAGTAGAAATGCAGTGAGGAGGAGATTCAGTTAACATTATACACAGGGGCAATAATGTGTCATTGTATTTCAAATTCTCTTGCTTAAACTACGTAGCTGTGTTAGAGGATGTTGTTTCCTACTTTGTAAAGAGACCCATTTAGTTTTTAAAGATGGTGAATATGTGTACATCACACAGATTTTTTGTAAAGATATGTTAACTTCCCAAAATTGCAAGTGCCATCATATTCCAGTCTCAAGTGTTTCACATACGTTTTGTTTCCATCAATAAGTTCTAAACCATTACAAATAATAACTCTACTGAAGATTGTGTGCATAAAATATATCCCACTTATTGGAAGAGAAAGTAGTGTCCATAGAAGCTAAAGGATAGTGATTGGCCAGTTAAACAAAAATGAAAACCATTTAAAAGTTTCGTGGACCTCTTTCACAGCATCTGTCATACTAGGGACAGATAACAAATGCACACAAAATGTATGTCTCAAGACCTGAAGGGAAGAATGAACTTGAGAGACATAAATGTAGGTGGAAGAACAATGAATCTTAGAAAAAGTGGCTATCAGGTGAGAGACTGGCTTTATCTGGCTATGGACTGAAAACGGTTCTTTTTTAAGTTGTGGTTGTAATAATTTTCATTGTCTTTCTTACCTGCACAGTTCATCAGCATGTTTGCAAGACAGTCTATCCTCTGCAACCAAACAGCAAACAGCCAATCAGAGCACTGAAATTTCATTAGCATTATAACAGCATCCTTCAACTCATACTACAATCTTATCAGAAGAAATAACATGCAAACCAAGACTGCATTCATCTTGTTAACTGAAGCAAGATACATAAAGCAAGAACCCTCAATATGTGTTCAGTAACAGTTACCTTACAGTGAACATGAGTCTGTTCATTCTAGGGCTTGGTTTTCTGCATCATGAACATCCACGAATTTTTAGATGTCTCATGCCTCCGTGAACATCCTTGCACATGGTATTGTAATTTGGGGTTCCTCTGGAAGCATTAATATAGATACACATAACATGGTCAGAATTCTGTAAGACACCCTTCTTTCAGTAGTAATTCCAGCACTTCACTAGCACATTTCTTCAAGATATGGTCACAATCACTTTATTGAAAGACACTACCAAGCTAATCTTATTTCAATGTCACATTGTACCAATAATGTAGCATTTCAACAGAACTATATACCATTCCAAAATATGTTTAAAACCCATACTATTATTCCACTGCAGCATTTACATTAGAGGGAATATGGTTCATCACAACTCTGTGGTTCATCTGGAACAGGAGAAAAATAATTTTTTAAGATATTTGTGTGTGTGGTTGTTGAGCTGTGGAAGAGTGGTTTGGTGTGAGTTGAGTATGGTGGACTTTGAGAGATTTCACAGAATTTGCTAGAAGTGTCAGTATTCTGTGTGCCTGTATTAGGCCCAATAGGTAACATCAGTTCTGTAAAAAGGAAGCAGTGAACAGGTCCATTTATTTATTTCCCTATTTCATGTCGTCCCAGTAAAGGATAGAATATTCATAATACACGCATGTGTTCATATGGACATCGAAGTACCCAGAAAGCCAAGAAGTATATACACAGTTTATTTTGCTAATGGAAATACAGTACATCATTTTACTTAAAATTGGAGAACTACAGTGGGCTTAAAATGAGATAATGAAAATGTACACATAACGTGTGACGTCTTACCCCAGGGAATAAAGGAAACTGTTTTTAATATGATAAAACATATAAGACAAAAGGGACATAATTTTAATAATGTTTTTAGTTCACAGTGATTAAAACAAATTTTATAGTGAAATGCATATTAATTCAAATGACATCTAATGAACTTTGAATTGTGTCATCCTCATTGTGTGTGTGAAAACTGGAGAGGGTATGTAGTCAAACACACTTATGTCAATTAAGATGTTTTAATGACTATAACTAGAAAAACTACATGCTTCGGCACTTATTGGTCATCGTCAGGTTTTCTTCAAGAGAACCTGACGATGGCCAATAAGTGCCGAAGCATGTAGTTTTTCTAGTTATAGTCATTAAAACATCTTAATTGACATAGTTGTGTTTGACTACATACCCTCTCCAGACATCTAATAAAATCGTTTGGATTGCAGAATGAGAACAACATATGTAGTAAATATAGAACAGGCCAGTCCCCTGTGTATCTTTCTGTAGGAATATTTCTCGGGGAATGTAATGAAAATAGTTGTTATTTGAAGAACATTTTAATGAATAGTTCCAAACCGCCCCTCCCTCCCGCCAGTATTCTAGAAATTATGCCTCTGAACGTAGCTGTAAGACTCAACATTTTTAATGCAAGACAATATAAACAACTTTCTCATTGCATAGATTTCTACTTCTGCAAGTCTGTTAGTGATTTTGTGGTATCATTTATTTCAATTTCAGTTTATTTTTTCTACGAAAAACATTTTACTGAAATGCACATTCTGTATGTGTAAAATTCGTTGGACATAACCTCGAAGTTCTGCACTGTCGCCATTTTGCCTTCCAAAGCGTCTTACACACACACACACACACAATGTGCATTTGTGGGCACGATCTAACCCCAAACCACGTCTCAGGCATCTAGCTTCAGTGGTTTAATCGTTCCTGCCATGAAGGCATACAAGAGGAGAAAACATTAGCTCCATTCTATCTTATTCTCGACATGAGATGAAGGTGAGTGGTAAGCTCCAGGCCCCTGCCGCTTTTAACCCATGGAGAGAGATCCCCGCACCTATTAGGTAGGACGTTTGCATCAGACTCAGAGCTGGTCTCGACGCTTTAGAAAATATAAAAAAGTCTTATTCCCGCTGGTATCGAACCTCGATTCCTCGGTCATCCATCCCGCACGCTGAAGACAACAACAGGGAAACAGACGGAAATAGCTCACTATCGTATCCGTTGGAGGGCCGGAGGAGGAGATTTCGACTCCCAAAAGGATAGGAATTTTTCTCTTGCCAAACTTATGCCTTTTTGGTCCACCGATCTTTCAGTTAAATAAACGTCAGGGTGCGAAGTTCATCAGACCTCCAGTTATGATGTTAAAAACAGAGCCAATCCACCATTAGACTTCCAAGTTTGTTGTTCACGTAAAAAGAGAATCTGATGTCATCGCCGTCATTTAAAATCCCGAACTTCGTCCACACTACTTTGAGAGACACGAATTAATCATGATCGCTGCTTTTATTATTTCGGTATGGTGTTCAAATTTGAGGTTCAAATTGGCTGAGCATGTGGCTCGACTGGCGGATGTAAAGGATTATATATGTAATTTTGACAGAGACTCTTAGAAAGCGGCTGCTTGGAATATTAAGAATACTGGTTATCATCAAGATGAATCTTACAGAAATAAAGTTGTGAAACAGGGTCATGGATGGAATTATCCCAGGATCCTGTCCGAATCAAGGGATTAGTGAGGTTGTATTCAAGAAAACTCTTTCCTGCTTCTCTTCCATACGATTTCAAAAGATAAGAAAAGGAACCACATAAACAGTAGTGTGCTCTAAAGTGTAATGCACTTGAAAGTCTTGAAGAAGACTAAACTCATCAGTGGGTTACCTTGCTGACTGGGTAGCTAATGGCAGAAAATGACAAGAAAGTGCTGTGTCATTTTAAAACCCACTTTCTTGCGAATAAAAGTTTTTTTTTTGTACTTAGTTGGTTCAGTGGCGAAATTTTTCTCTCCCTGCGGTGTTTGCAAACCGTCAGTGATGTTATTAATAATGTTATTAACAGTTTTACAGGCACAGCAACTGGGAAACTTTGTTGTTGCGGGGAGTAATAACCTCTCACAATGACTTCTTAGTCCACCAACCCAACAAACTAATATATGTAACAAATAAACTGTTTAACAAAAACTACCTTCGGAGATACGAGCTACCTACCTAGTAACCTAAACCACAAAGCAACTATACAACTCTCCAGCTACAAAACCACTCCCTATTTACCTCCCTAAGCACTTACATTATATAGCTACCCAAAAAACTGAAAATGTGCAAGACACGCAATGTACGTGTGAAGTAAGTGCGGGCTGCTTTCGCCTTGACGAACGTGCCAACACGGCCATATTACGTCTACTGCAGACTGTTCATGTTATAAGGTTACTTTTGTGTCAACAGTGCGTTCCCTTAGTATTTTTGGCCTATGTGTGTCACATTTCAATTTTGAACGCGCTACCATGTAATCGCAATAATACGTTCTCTTATTAGGCCTATCGTTGACCTAAACAGTCAGCAACGTAATCAGTACTGAAAGAGTTGCCGTGGGAAAAAAAAGTAATTCGTTCCTCTTGCATTGTTGAGTCATATAAATCGCTCTCAACAGTGATTTTATGGCGATTTGATGTGGTCGGAAAAATAAAACCTATTTAGGTCTTCACTAAATTGGCCGATTTTTTGGTCGATTTTAATCAAATTAGACAGATTTTAATAAAAGTCTCCACTATCAAGTTTAATGAAAGTCCATTCACTGGGTGCCGGACTGTTGCATGCGGACAGACAGCTAATGAAGAAGCTAACAGGCGCTTTTAGCGATTTGTGCGAACGCTCCTAAAACTCGGCTAACCAGCGGCCTAACACCTAACGGCACGGTGAAGGTTTTCCGTCGGGTATCAAAGAGGTATTCCGCTGATCAATAAACTGTGCTTTTAAAAGACCCCAAGTTTCATTATGTGTTTACAAAACACCATCGCTGTAAGTCAGCTCAACATATTTCACCTCACACATCTTGATATCCTAAACATTATTCTTATGAATTTCTTTACGCATGCGATTTGCTTGTCCCTTCAAATTATTCATTAAATATGTACGTGAATGGTGGCCGCGTTTCCTTCGCTTTACGAGTGTACAACAGAGCCACGTGAGCTGCAATTTACTTGTCTCATTTGAAAAACTGAGATTGATTATAAATATGGAGTTGGTACCAGCACCCTGCTGCGGAGAATGAGGCAAAACGTGAAATCTGTCAGTAGCAATAACCACTCTCACGACCAGGAGGACCGTGCGGCGACTCAGGCGGTTATTCGCTGGGGTCTTATCTCGGTGGCTCGGATGCAAACCCTACCAGTCCATATGGGATTTGTGGTGGACAAAGTGATATTGGGAACGGCGTTTCTTACAGCATTGGGTTTCCTCCTGTCATTATCCCCTCCTCCCCCCCCATTATCCATCTCATATTTCATTCACATGCTCCTGCCACATAATCTCATAAATTAAGAGCGTCATCGAATAAAACACTTCTTCCCCAACCCACCCTCCAACCCATCCAAAATTTCAGTTTAAAACTTCCCCGGTTATGAGCAGGAGCGCCAACTGCTTAGTTGTGACTTTACCTACGAGTTACAAACGACGTTGACTAAACAGAATAGACTTCCTGTCTCCTGAGATGTGACGTCATATAGTCTTCTACAAAATTATGATATTTCTGAAGATCGCACCACCTTTATCTCCTGGGTAGAAGAAGGAGGAAGAAAGTGCATGCCTAATGTTGCTAAATTTCTACCTCATTCTATTACATCATATCCCAGAGTATATCCTTCGTTTAATTGTGACATATAGTGCAAAGGATGAATACCGGATAGTAACTGAAAAACTGTGAGTCAATAATTAGCTGAAGGTGAAATATTTTCGCGCATGGTTTCAGTGAAAAGTTATTTCGTGTGTGATGAATTAAAAGCAGGCTATAATTAGAAGTAGGCTATAATTAAAAGTAGCCTATAATTATCCGCAACAAACCAAAATCATCAGAAATGTCAGTTTTGTGGGTGGCGGTTACATTGCACGTATGGAATTCAATTACAAAATCATCTACTTTCTTTTGGCATGTCTTACACCTTGTTCTTCTTGTTTTATCTTCTTGTCGCTCTTTAACACCTTCTTCTAATTCTTCTGCAATATTCTATCCAACATCGCGTGGAAGCCTGAGGATAACCACGAAAATATTTAGCCTCAGTAGAAATATTGTCCGTTCAGGAACTTGAAACAGGTATTTCGCTAGCACTTGTCAGAATCGCTACAAACTAGTTAATCTGCTCGATAACCGGCGGTTGTGTATCGTACCGAGTTAAAATATCTGGGCAATGTCAGAACCATAAAAAAGATTCCATGAAAAGAATCAGTCTTTTCTTAAGAATGCGAAGCTTGGTGTCTGCTGCCATCATTGCCTGTCCTCAGCCTCTACCGGCAATCTGTCTCAACACTGGATTATTCGCATGCCTAATCTTCTGCTGACTTCACAACAAAACTATACCTTACAGCAGCAGACACACTTTGTAAATTACTACGCAAGAATACGTGTTGAGTTAGCCCACACCCTGGCCCAGCCTCAAGCAGCCCGACAGACGACAGCCTCTCCGTAAATTCGCATGCTCAGTACTCACGTTTTGCTTAGCATCAGGAGGTTAAATTAAGTTTTGTTTTGTCGTTTAATGGTAAATTAAAAACTTTAAAAAAGTAAATCGAAGGATACGGTCGTCATCAGATAAATATGATGCAAGCGGTATTTGTCACATGAGTGTAGTGCAGTGTGTGGATGACTAAGATAACTGCTTTCGTGGAACTGTTCTTCTTGACAAGTTACGATACTGTGCTCACAGTACCGGCCACTGATGCATTTCCTGAATCACATCAATACTGTAACACTGCAAGGTCCACATCTTCAAACTCTCTTCCTTCAAGATCAATTGCAATATTATCTTCCAAACTAATACTTTACTTTTTCCTGTGGCGCTTCGACCCGATTCCGGGTCATGGTCTCCCCTTATTGGGCTTCGTGATCACTCTCATTCGACAAACCACACTCGGCAGGAATCCCCTGGGCAAGTGATCAGCCCGATATTCATGCCCCTTACGGGATTCGAACCCGCAATTCCAGCAAAAGAGTGCCCGCAGACCCACGCCTTAGACCGTGCTGCCACTAGGACCGACAAGTCTAATATTTGGTCTTGCAAATATTCTATTCCCTTCAGGTTCGCCGAGCAGAATTAAATGCTTTAAACCTAACATAGCACAAGTGTCTTTATTTTGTTTTTGGCAGAATACGCATTCGTCTATCGTCTACATGTTTTCTATTTACGTCAGTCCCATTGCTGTTTAAAAAAAGGTAAAGCAGCCCCGTTGCAGGCCCGAGGTGCCCAGAGGGTTCCAGGAAGTTAAGGTTCCCAGATTACGTGACA
>Ga0136643_10004675_pt1 | contig 19002 bp, 13 predicted proteins | sample TergutLab28metaG_FD_96883 | JGI IMG/M metagenome (GOLD analysis project Ga0136643, IMG submission 96883) | Labiotermes labralis P1 segment gut microbial communities from Petit-Saut dam, French Guiana - Lab288 P1 (version 3) (version 3) | ecosystem: Host-associated > Arthropoda: Insects >...
AGCACGCCTCAAGTCAGCCTACACAAAACAACAAGTACTCGCTAGCTCCTGAAGATGGACGTATTAACGTCTGAAACATGTTGAGCAATATATAATAAAGCAAGTGTCATCTAGTTGGTCAACATTTATTCAAATTTCAAGATGATGCACGGTCCAATACGCATAAGAAAAAAAAGCTTTTACGGTTTAATACCCCACAGTATTTAAAGCTTCGACTTCTGCATCTGTGACTCCATAGTCACGCGTTTGATCAGCAGCAACATACGGCACATGTGTTAGAGCACTGAGATATCTGGCTCCACCCACATGGCTGTAGGCGTCAGTGTGCTTGACTCTAATTAAACTACAGCAGAGCTGAGCTGAAGTCAAGTGAAATGAGACTCCTAATTGCTGTTACAGGTTACAGATGGATATACTGCATTAGACATTAAGCAACAAGACAACAGACCAGTCTTATATTTAACATACTAACATTCCGTTGAACAGTCAAATAGGCCTTTTTTTTATCAGAATGTCAGATGAAATGTTTTCATCACCTAGAAGGAAGAATGAAAGTAGATATGCCAAAAGATTTTGCCTGCAAAATAACCCGAAAGGCCTGCAAGAAATGGACAGTTCAAAAAATGTAAGAAACACTTCTGATCTGAACCTTAGGGCCGAAACAATCTCTTAATATCGGCCCTTGCAGATGGCGATGGTGGTAATGACGATGATGAGCGGGGAGCGGGGGGTGGGAGGCTGAGCTAGGACCCTGGTTGTGTTAACGTGAAATCGATTGGGTTCTTCTTCACAACTAAACGTTAGTGATAGATAGAGACTGCGGTAAAAACCAGAAGTCCTTTAGCGACTCCCTCACCAGCCTTAACGTGAGTATTACGAGTAATTTGATACAGTTAGGACTCTTGGTTGAGTTTAGCAGGAAAGAGACATTATTATCCATGGTCACGGGAGCGGCGATAGCGTAGTTGGTGTAATAAATACCATGATCCACGGTTCGAATCCCAGCAGTGGAAAGAGATTTTTTCTAGTCCAGCATACTCTAACCGGTACTGAGGCCCACACAGCTTCCTGATCAGCGGATACAAGAGTAGTTTTTTTTTGGGGGGGGGGGTAAAGTGGTCAGGCATGAAGGTGACCACTCAGTTCCATCCTTTGCCAGTGAATGGAGCTACACCCCTACTCCATTTGTCTTCATGGTGTGGAGAGGGGCAGATTCACTTTTTTACACTTCTCTTAATTTGCTTTGTCATAAATTCTGAGATTTGGCATTTAGTACTGTTAGACATGTATGTATAGAGGAATTTATTATACTTAATGTTTCTATGCATAGAAATTATAATTCTCTGCATTTATTTAAGTACAAACTGTTTCGGGAAACGTTAAAAACAAGAGAATTAGGTACAGGTTTAACAAGCTGCACATGCACACACATGCTATTAGGTTGTGCTTCATGTAACATAAAGTAAGGGCCATTCCGATAAGAAGCACCTTGACGACCACCGGAAAGTTTATTGTAGATTTGCATTATCCGACTTTATAAGTGGAAATCTGCGGTTCGTGAGATACAGGTGGACGGATGGACGGACGAACATACAAAAGGCTAGGACTTTCGTATTATGAGTTCACTTCCTACACTCCATGCAAAAATACAAAAAGACCAATTTAAATTCTTTCCCTAGCCCGTTTAATCTACCTGTACAGGTGGTATGATATTCGAGAGAATCTATTCCCTGTAACACAAGCATATAGTTCTGTAATTTTGCGGCGAATCTGGACAATTGACTGATGCCATTAGGAACATGAAACATGGCCACGCCCAAAGCTGCAGCACAAAGAAATAAAACAGTTTAGGTTGTGTTCTTCTGTATCATAACACCTTGTACCCTGATAGGTGGTTATGTTGATCCGACGGCCTTTACATCAACGATCTTATTCTGACAAAGCTGTTCACTGATAGTTTTACCTTTTACTTGGCAACGACAAAGATTCTGTATCAACTAGAACACTTACTTACCTACCTACCCACCTACCTACCTACCTACCTACCTACCTACTACCTACCTACTTACTTACTTGCTTACTTACTCCATGAAGCAGATTCCTTCTTGAGAAGCTAACCGATTCTCAGCTATTTAAGAAATTCCATGCATTTTATGGAATGCGACGGTTCTTTACCGCGTTTACAAAACCCGCCACCTGTCCCTATCCTGAACCAAATCAATCCGATCCATGCCACCATTCTACTTCCAGAAGATTTGTCTTAATATTATCCTCCCATCTACCCCTCTGTCTTCCAAGTGGTCTCTTTACTTCAGGTATACACTTTTCCTCTCCCACATAGTGTTATATGATCCCCGCATATCACTCTTCTCGGTTTGATCACCCGAAAAGTTTGGTGGGGAGTACATATTATTAAGATACTCATTATGCAGTTTTCTCCACCCCCCGTTAGCTCGTCCCTCTTAGACCCAAATATTCTCCTCAACACCCTCTTCTCAGATTCTCAGACATCCTCAGCCTACGTCTCTCTCTCAATGTGAGTGACCAAATTTCACACTCATGCAAAACAACAGGCAAAATTATAATTCTGTATTTCTTAATCTTGATATTTTTGGACAGCAAACTGGAAGACAAAAGATTTTGCACCGAATGATAGCAAACATTCCCTGACTTCAATCTGCTCTTAATATCTTCCTGAATAGAATTTTGATTTTTTAAGGTTGTTCCCAGATATTTGAACTCTTCCAGCCTTGCAAAGGAACTTTTATCAGTTTTTATGTTTTGACTTCTTCTGCATTCTGATCTCGAGACTTGACAATGTACTTAGTTTTATCAGCATTTACTTCTAGTCCAATCTCCTTACTAGCAACTACTACAGTTTCTGCGTTTTTCTGTATAGTATGTAAGCTTCAACCCAATATATTAAAATCATCAGCATAAACCACAAGTAGATTTGTATATACCATTTAATTTCAAGCCATCCTGGTTTGCCTGAACCCACCTATTGATGTACTCTAAAGCAAAGTTGAAAAGCAATGACGACAGACCATCTACTTGTTTCAAACCTTTCTTAATAGGAAACTTCTCAGACAATTATTTCCCTACCCAGACTCTACTGTAGGTTTCATTCAGGAACATTTTTATTTGTCTTACCAGATTCATGGAGAAACAAACTCAATGACAGTATTAAACAAGACCTCCCCCCCCCCCTAACTGAATCATAAACTTTCTTGAATTCTATAAATGATGCATTTCTTCATTGTATTCCCATTTTTTCTCAAGTACTTGACGAATGCAGAATATGAGATCAGTTGTTGACCTGTTGCGTCGAAATCCACATTGATGATCGCCAATAATTTCCTCTGCATATGGAGTTAACCTGGACAGCAAGATGTTGGATAAAATGTTTTACGTAATAGACAAGGGTGATGTGCCTCTATAATTTCTACAATCTACTTTATCGCCCTTCTTTTTTAATAGGTATAACCTTCAACTCCCCAGGCAATTCCTTCTTATTCCAAACAAGATTTATAAGTTTATGGTAACTGAAGAATAAGAACCAACTAGATGCCACTTATTATTTTATTGTACTTCTTATAGGCTCAACATGTTTCGGGCACTACTATGCCCATCATCAAGAGCTCGCGACTATAATGTTGACTACCACATTGGTCGCTTCGTTCTTGGTTTGCTGTAGGTTGGAGGTTAGGTGCAGTTAGGCTGGAGTCGTGTCCGGGCTGCAGGCATCTAGTTGGTTTTTATTCTTCAGTTATCACAATGATGCACGGTTCAGCAAACATCAAATTTATGGTTCTCAGAGCGAGTTTTTCTACGCCCCTATTTTAATAAATTCTGCTGGGATTTGATCAGTACTTAGTGATTTGTGTCTTTTTAGCTTTTCAATAGCTATCACAAACTCAGACACACTCGACTCAAGCACCAGTGGATCTGTTGTATGTGTTTCTCTCTGCCTAACGTCATGAAACCCATGTACATTAAATAGCTGAGAGAAATGATTCATCCACTTAGCCGTAATATTGTGGGAGTCTGTAACAAAAATCACCATTCTCATTCTGTACTATATTACTCCTAGATTAGTAACCCATCTTAAAGCCATCGATGCCCCTTTACAAGTCTCTGATATTTTTTTATCTTGTTACTTTCAAGCTTGTCAATTTTAGCTTTCATATTAAACTTCTTTTCTACTGAAATTTCTACTAGTTTTATGTCTTACATTGTTTAGATTATCTACATTGTTTTGGTTTGGATCCTGTAACCCCTGAATTTTAACCTGCTTCCTTTGATCTAAAAATCGTAAACATTCTTCATCAAACCATGATTTATGCTGCTTCGAATCGCACAGTCTAGACTCTCTTTACCTGCGGTTTTGACATTCTCTTAATGTTTTTTCAAGCCCTGTTTATGCCCTCGCTAACAATGAAGCTCTCCAAAACTGCAAACTTTTTTGTGATTTTAATTTGATGCTCTTTCCTCGTCTCCAGCTCACTTAGCTTCCTCAGATTAAATCTCTGCACATAAAACGCCTGTGCTGCTTGTTTACTTACTGCCAATCTTTCCGTAACTTTTGCGACCACCAGATAGTGATCAGTGTCACAGTCACTTCCCCCGAAAAATCGCACATCGAGTATATTCAAATGCCATCTCCCATCTATCAATATGTGATCAATCTGTTTGTGAGTCTTCCCATCAGGAAAGGTACAAGTGCACTTTTGAATGTTTCAGTGCAGGAACATCATTTTCTTAACAAGTAGACTTTTCGATCTGAGCAAGTTTACTATTCTAACACCATTATCATTACTATCCCGATGTAGGCTCTCATTCCCAATTGTCCGTTTGAAAATGTCCTCGTCCCTCAGTTTTGCATTAAAATCTTCTAACAGAATTTTCATATGGCACTTAGGAAAATATTCTAAAGCCTGCTCTGAATCCTCATAAACCTACCTTTGGACAATCACTTTTCTCCTCACTTGGTGCATGCACATTCAAAACAATGATATTACAGCAGCGCCGTCTCAGAACTATATACGACATTCTATCGCTAACAGACTCTACTGCCTTAACTGCTGATACTATTCTGTGGTGTAAAAGAAAACCTGTTCCAAATCGATTATTTTCTTTTCCTTTTTCGTAGAAAAATAATAATCCCCTGCTCCTACAATGACTTCTATTCCCCCCCCCCCTCTCCCAAGCTAACTTCCTGTACATTTACTAAATCTAATTTATACCTTGCTAATTCCCTGGCAACTGTTGTGTGGGAACCTGACCTACACAGGCTCCTTGAATTCCATATACCAAATCTTGTGTCCGTTTTCCATTGGTTAGATCGAACCAAAGGATCAGTCCCGGCCCGGGTCACGTGTATCCGTTTCGTAAGAAGGCCAGTTTTTTTTTAGGTGAGGAGTTGTTAGTGTGTCGCCCAAACCTCAAGCTGGAAGATCACTGCTTGTCAGCTGTCCGCGACTGCTTATTCAACATATTCGCTGCTACCCTACATGCTGGAGGCCGTTCCTCCATTTGCAACCTGAGGACGCGCCATGTCCTGGTGACAGGGACCTACTTATAATGGATCAACTACAGCGCATAGTTATTAGTTTGGAAGGCTTTTAGTAATATACAGAAATTAAGTTTAGTCTGTGCCTTGTGCAAATATATCATTATGTTCGTTGAATGCTTCCGAAGCGCGAGCAGAAATCAGTGACTTCTGTCAGACACACCCGTACTTCGATAAAGATTTATGGTTTCTTTCAGTTGAGACTGTCATTTTTATGCTACCAGCTGCGTCTGTAAGTTCGATGGTTATGCAAGTTGTGTCGTAGGTCATACTGCCGATTACCGAACATGAAATGTGACCTGCAATTGGGTCACGATTTTCAATAAGGAAACTGAAATTTAGTGAGTTGGTCGAGTTACGGTCGTGTTGTGATTGGCGATGAAAACGTAATTATATCCTGTACAACAAGGCACTAGGAAGGCGATATAACGCCGGAGAATTCATGTTTGTTTGTGTGAACTGTGTTTTATCTTTAAAAGCTGTTTCCTCTAGACTGCTGTATTAGCGTAGTCAGCAGAGTGACTAGGCTACAGGTTGGATGATCCGGGATTTGAATCCTGGCCGGAACAAGATATGTCTGTTCTTCAAAACATCCACAAGTGTTTTTGGGATCCAACCAGCCTCCTAGTGAATGGGTAACAACGTTCGTTCCGGAGTTAAAGCAGCCGGAACGTAAAGGTGTGCACCTACTTCCTCCTAGTCCTAAGATTTAGAATAAGTGAAGATACAGTTTAGTTGCCCTGCATACCTTAATGACGTGGACAGGGATAAGAATACCTTTACCTTTCATCCTTTAAGCTACTTAAGTTGCTGTGTATAATAATGATAAAACATCGCTCTCACAATCAGTATTCTTGCGTTATGAATGGCCATAAAATATTTTGTCTTTAAGGGGAGATGATGGTCTTTATACCACCGAAACATGTAGCTCAAGTAATTTTCTTCCACCGCGTTATTAATACAGTATCTTTGTTGTTTTTGAGGAACGTTTTATCGACACTGACCTCGTACATTCTGTATGGTTGTCATCCTGCTTCATTCGTTACGATATGGCACGGTAACAAATGTATTGCAGTTGGACACAGCTGTTGTGGTTTAACACATATTCTTCGCATCCTGAAGACTACGACTTCAGTTTGGGGAAAGGAGAACTGCCTTCCCTATAGGGGTTTCCTGTCCTATATTCTGAACCACAATAGTGACTCTCAGTGCACACGATTGAACGAATATTCGGTTTTGTAAGGTCTATTAGACTGTGAGTGCTTGGTGAAAAGTGCTAAAGTCAGAATGATACAAACAACAAGTTAATTTCAGATATTTATTCTAATGAGACATCATTATTTCAGACTGACGGCCTAGGCACTGGCCGAGTAACGTCCGTTGTTTGAGGGTTGGACTTAATAATACCGCAGTTCCCTTTTGTTTTACTATGGCACAACAGCCCTAGGGGGCCAAGGCCTCCTCATTGTGGAGTATTCATGATTACACTCAGCAAACCACAGACGGTAGGACTCCGCTGGACGAGTGACCAGCCCCACGCAGAGACTTCTACCTGACCACAAACAACACTCACAAGAGACAGACATCCATACTCCGGCGGAATTCGAACCCACAATCCCAGTAAGCGAGCGGCTGCAGACCCACGCCTTGAACCGCGCGGCCACTGGGATCGGCGTAATACCTTAAAATGGGAAAATAAATGTGTAAATTATATGTATTACTGTTGTCACTGAGTCAGAATTCACAAAATGATACTTAACATTCGTAATTCTTAAGGTACGTTGAAGACAAAACATCGAATGAGATGGGGAAAAAAAATTCTATATGAATAGAAAGAGTCTTCATGTTTGCATCGTGCATCAGTGACAATTAAACATTATTATCCAACAAATGCACAAATATATAATTCGTAGATATGATTAAAATTATAAAATATTTAAAGGTGCTCCAACATTTTTCGGATCATAAAGGATCCATCATCAGGGAGCCTTACACATTTCTTGGCTAAAATTTCAAGAATGGTTCTATCGTGTCTGTTGGCATGGACGTAGTCGGTTTTATGGCAACATATTCTGCCCGTGGTGCGTGCACTGTAGTTCACTGTAGAGGAAGGCAGTGCCTTCCTCTACAGTGAACTACACACTCTGCCTCCGCCGCACTTCCCTGTGTTCACCTTCAGTCTTTACGCATTCTGTAGACAGGAATGATGGTAGTGTTAGCCACATGGTGAACTTCGCTCGCGACAAATGTTCTGGGCTATAGACCAGAGGGAGTTCTAGGTGAATGCAAGAACAGGCGTGCCGAAGTGATTTCTTGCCTTGGTCCCAGCGTAGTAGGTTACCGCGTAATATTTCAGATCCCAAGAGCCATATCTTTCCATCTGATTAATGCAGGGTGGAGCATGGTTTTGTGTAATATACATAATTGGACCCCCGTATAATGTAAGTAGTTTCGTTAGTTGTAGATGACTCTATTATACTGTAATCTTAGCATATTCATGCGGGTTCTGAGTGTGTTATGTTGCACGACCCTGTGTGATGTTCTTTACCGCAAATAACTTTCAATAGAATTAATGTACAGGTACTTGAGGATGTAATTGTTGAAATCAGTAAAAACTAAACGTGTAATACGGGCTAAAGAATTCGGGACGGATTGAGAGTAGATAGGTATCTCCTGACAAGAAACACACAAGAAGAAACACACACACACACACACACACACACACACACACACTAAACTGACTAATCAACCAGCTAGCCAATCAACAAAATGTGGGATTATTTCCATGAAACATAGTCCTTCCTAAGGATTTAACTGCCTCTTATACATAGTGAGGAAATATTCTGCATCCTGTAGAAATTGCAGTTTCATAACCACATTCATATGACCCCACAACCCATACCCCTCGTGAGGCTAATGAATCCAGTCCACACGTTTCTATCTTTTTTATTTATTATCCACTTTAATAATATCATTTCATTCATACCTATAACTTTAAAATTGTCTCTTGCATTCCGGAATTTGAATTGCAATTTGGTATGCAATTTTGTATCGCCTACTCATGGTAAGCCCATGTTTTCTTTCGTAAACTTATTTTGTCTCCCGTAATATGGAGACAGTCAAATATTGGCCAGGTTAGGGCAGGTAGTTTACCATTATAGACAAATTCTTTATCTTCACTGATTTCATAGGTAGCAGGATCAGCAGCGGTAGCGAATTCTTTGTAGGTTCGAATACATACTTAATTTTCGCCTCCGAATTTATTTATACTAATATTGAAGACATTTAACCTGTAACTATACAACGTGTTATAACTGAATTCAAAAGGAAGTTTGGACTATCCTTCCTCTGAGTTGGTATTCGTCGAACATTTTCGGGATAATGATTTTAATTTTTCATACATGTTTCAATTGTATTCGTTCTCATTCTGCCAGTTTATTGTAAACGTTAAGCTGTAAGAAGCTATTGAGTATGGGGTCCGATTCCTGGCATTAAGGAGAAATTTAACTTGTTTTGAGCTTTTCGCGGTAATGCTTGATGACATGGTGGTTGTCTTATGGGGTTTTATAGTATGCAGTGATTTAATGTTCCGACAATTAAGAGGAACGGCGGAACATTAATCACTACACGGTATAAAAACTCGCAAGATATCCATAATTTAAAGACACTTTATCAGTTGACCAAGAGTATGCATGGATGATAACTTCACGGCATTGAATCGATAGGAGACGGCTTAGCGATTGACTGTGTTATGGCTATCGTAGCCATTTGCAAGGAAATAGAGTTGTCTGTTATTTTCACCCGTGGCAACTCTGTTGGAAACTGTGCTGTTTGAAGGGTAAGAGACTTAACGAAATCGACTGTTTTAATTAAAAGCAGATAAGAATTTCTAAGGAAAGGGGAAGGTTAGATATGCATAAGGAAATGTGTTAAAGACTGAAGTATTGAAATCGAACGAGCGTTTTCAATATAAACACTCCGGTCTGTAATAGGAAGTTATGTGTGATGATTGTATAAAAAGGAACTCGTTATTTTCCTGAACTAGTCCCTTTTTCATAGCCCTGTTTTGGCTAGAAATTATATTGAGTATGCTTTGAAATAAGGTTTTGTGCGGTGAATTGGAAAGGACGTAACAGGAAGTGGTCGTGAACTTTTAGTAGACTAAAAACCTATTATTGTCGATCCCAATGGCCGCACGGACTACGGCGTGGGTGTGCGGCCGCTCGCTTGTTGGGATTGTGGGTCGAATCCCGCCGGGGCGTGGATGTCTGTCTCTTATGAGTGTTGTGTGTTGTTAGGTAGAGGACTCTGAGTCTTGCTGATCACTCGTCCAGAGGAGTCCTACCGAGTGTGGTGTGTCTAAGTGAGTGTGATCGTGAATCCTCGATAATGAGGAGGCCTTGGCCCATTATGGCTGTTGCGCAATGGTAAAAAAAAAACTATTATTAAATCAGCAGTCGTTGTCAATGAACTCGCATTCTATTCAGCACAACACCCATTTCCGGGTCGCAGCGGTCACGATAAAAGGGGAAACCGTACGTTGGCTGAAAGAGGAGGACATGGCGAATCTCTGTTAATTCACAGAGTCCTTAGAATAACTGCCGCGGCCCCTCTGGATCGGCGGGTTGGGAATTTCGTTCAGTGAAAGAAGGATCGAGTTGTGTGCCCCTTGTCACCATGGCATGGCTCGTCTTGCAGCGCTGCTAGAAAAGGTGGTTTCCAGGCTTCGTGGAGGACGCAGCTGACGTACTGAGTAAGCGGTACACGCAACGTACAAGGGGTGCTTGTTTGGCTTGTGTGCGAGGCAGGGGATAAAGGAGTGCCACTGTATCATAGTACCTCGAACTAAGATAAATTTTTGGATTCGTCTTACTCGTGGTTAGGGTCGAGCGGTGGGCTATTTCACCCTTACTTACTTACTTACTTACTGCATGGTGCAGAGTCCTTCTTGAGAAGCTAACTGGTTTGCAACTAGTCAAGAAATTCCCCGCATTTCACGGAATCCGAAGGTTCATTACCGCACTCACAAGCGTCCGTCACCTCTCTCTATCCTGGGCCAGCCCAATCCAGTCCATATACCCACATCCCACCTCCTGGAGATCCGTCCTAATATTATCCATCCATCTACGCCTAGGTCTCCCCAGTGGTCTTTTTCCCTCTGGTTACCCCACCAAGACCCTATACACCCCCTCTACTCACCCATACGCGCCACATGACCAGCCCATCTCATTCTTCTCAATTTTATCACCCGCACAATATTGGGTGAGGAGTACAAATCATTTAGTTCTTTGTTATGCAGTCTCTTCAATTTCCCCGTTACCTCGTCCCTCCTAGGTCCAAATATTCTCCTCAACACCATTTTCTCAAACACTTTCAGCTTCCTTCCCTCCCGCAATGTCAACGACCAAGTTTCACACACATACAAAACAACAGGCAAAATTTCACCCTTGGTAGTGAAGACTTGACTTCCTTAGATTACGAAGATATTTGTCACCAACTGGGCAATTATCAGCACCACAAGAAGGGGTTTTCCATGGAGTTATGTTAAATTGATTAACGGTGTGTAAATGCATAGTTGGAATGGTATTCATAGGAAGGATTTTACTGTGGTTAATAAGTACCAAAGTTTGAAGGCATACGAGTATTCTCATCTCTGTCTTGAAGGTCGATCCCGAAGGTGGAAGCACTACACACTATAGCGAATCACGTAACAGGAGATGGCAGTCTTAATAAGCTACCCATCACTTTGAAAAACTCATGTCTTATCTTATTATACTGAGGCCAGGGGACAGCAGTCCCTTCTAGTTGTTACGCTTTCCCCTCCATCTTACTTCCCGCTGATGTACCCCTCCAATCTTACGGTCACTCACTGCACACAATGTTGATAGCGATCTTGATATAAATTTCAGTAGTGTCACGCCCCTTGGACTTGATATATTAGGGCTAAGAAGGCCGGAAAAGATTACATCTGTAAGGCAGAGAACGATCGGCCACGACTGCCACCATCCCCACCATTCATGTACTTCTTTCCGTGACCTTGGTTTAGTGGAGATAGCAAATTTTAATTGAAGTCAATTCTAGACTGACATAAAAGTGTTTTGGGCAAAACTTTGTGTACAGTTTGCTTGCAGTAGGTTATGATACAGTTGTTACTGAGGTAAGAAAGCGTAGATTTGACTGTGCCCGTTCCTGTACGTGACAAGTGTACGGGAACTTCACGACGCAGTTTTTGGCTTCTTTATTTCGTCAATAAAAAGGTTTCTAATACTCTATGAGACGTTTTTTTTTAACAGGCTGCATTGTTTGTTATTTATGTATTCACGACTTGGCTTAAGTGTTAAACACTGCAACGTTTAAACACTTCTATCACACGACAGCACAACGTGTGCTTGTGTTGAGTTTCTCAAGACTTGTTCAGTTCTTGTTAACCTGGGTCAATAAAAAGAGAGTGGGCCTGTAGTAATAAACTATGGCACGTACTAAAGTACTGTTCTTTTTGAAAACATCAGTGTTAATGATGTTTTTTAAATACCATTTGCAGCTTCTGTATATTTAAGACGTTTTTAGCAGGCGTAAGCAATGACGACTGAGATTTTAAGCAACATTAAACTAATACAGAACGGATTATAGTAATTGTATTGATGCCGAAATTTGCCATTGGGGCAACATTGTCTCTGGAATATACAGTAGGCTTACTTTTATATCTAAACAAGCTTTTATAGCAAATATAAGCGGTAATTTGCTGTAATTACTTAGAGTTACGTTTTTATGGATTATTTATACTTGAGACCCAAGTAGCTCAGTCAGTATAGTGACTATGACACGGGCTTGACCATTTGCTTTTCAAATCCTGACAGGAATAAGTGGCATATCTATTCTCCAACACGTGCAGACCCCACTGGTATCCAGCCAGCCCCTGCTAAATGGTTGGGGGAAAGGTTACTGTTAGTTTTTTTATTTGTTCAAGAGCTGGCCCAAACAAGTCTGTTGCAGCTGACATTGCAAATGGAAACAGTTTGTTTAAATTTTAGTGCATATGTCTTCTTTTATTTTGGTGCGAAGTGGCCGGCCCCCAAAAAAACTACTGACTGTTTTACATACGCTATTCACCAAATCGAAGAACTAAGAACTCCTTTGTCAGTGCGTGAAATTTGGTAGGGCAATTGAGAATGCTCATGGTTATTCGGTTTTCTAGCATCGCTGTAGAGAGTTACACATGATCAGGTGATGAGGGCAGATCACTAAACGACGCTCATTTGCGGAAAGTTAAACTTTAATGAAAGGTGTAAGTACATAAATTTATAACTGGCTGCATTTTATTAAACAGTTTGTCGAGTTTCTTCACCAACAAATTTCTTTTGGTCTTTTTTAAATATACTAGCCTACTTTAGAATAATCTGATATGGAACTTAGGTCAATGTGTGAAGAAATTAATATCTTACAGAGGAGTAGTTCTTATAAATGGTTAGAGATTGACACACTGGCTAGATAAGACCCCTTTAGACCCCGTGGTGTGGACCTCCTGGGTCAGAGGGCCCACGAAATGGTAGAATACTACAATTTTTTTTTTGGTTATCTCGGGCTGGATCCCTTTCTTCTGACAAAAGACAGTGTGCTGAATCCCTGCTGTGGGATCTAGGAGTAACTTTGCTAATAATCAATTGAGCGGTCCCCACCCGGCTGTCTTTGCCACTAATTGTACACAATAGTACAATATATAACTGTTGATAACTTTAGAATTTCTTAAAATCAGAAATAGGTTGTGGTAAACAGTTAACGTTATGGCCCGGTCGCTTTACATTTGGGACACGAAACCATTACGCTTATTGGCTGGAAGGTATATAGGTTGCGCCTAGACCCAGTCTAGACCCGCTAAAGAAGAGAAAATTTCTGACCATGCAGGAAAATAACACCAAGGCGTCCGTCCTCCAGGCACTGACGCTCTCACTATGCTGACTGAGCTACCCGATTTCTATTAGGCTGGACACATGACATAAAACGTAGAAGTGTTTGAACTGTACAACGTGTGTATGAAATTATCTTCAATGTAATGAATATTTAAAGAAAAAAATGTTAATAAAGGAATAGTTAACCGTCTCAGAAAGGACTCCGAACATTATTACAGGCTTCCGCCGCGACGTAGATGTCTGCGTTCTTTTGGGATATTACGCAATGAGTGATAATTCCTTACCGATGTTTCGGGACAACCTATCGGTACCATCTTCTCGGATTGATTTACTCTTGAAGTTGGACTGGTGGGTTATCCCGAAACGTCGTTAAGAAGTCACCACTCTACGCTGCTTTCATACAATTTCCAAGTCTGTCTTCGAATAAGATTCCGGAATTCATTGTGCCATGCGATAGTTAACAAATCGCCATAACCTGTTTCAGTTGTTCAACTGCAATTATAAAAGGATTTCATTGATGTACCGCAGTATAGCATCTAGGATGCGAAGCACACGCCTTCCTAATCGAAGTGTGCGACTTTACAACCCGATGAAGCAACGCGGAATGAAGTGGTCGTAACTACGTACTTGGTTCTGTCCCGACATTTGCCTGCAAGGAGTAACACAGCCGTGAAAATGTCACTGAAAATAACGGTTCTCTTGACTGTGCACTAAATGCCCTGAAATGATACGACTGCGTATAGTTTAAGCTACATATTATATTTCCTGGAATAGAAGTAGTGTTATGAAGATTAGGGCTTCTTAAAGGTAAGAAAAGCATGCGATTTGTGCCGCGGGGGTTCAGGTTTTCTCTTATACAGGAGCCTTACATTAAGAAACTGATAGGAAATCTTGTTGACATAACCAGTAAAAACCGGTTCGGCACGCTTTTTGTACTCATGTGAGCGATTCTTTAGTCCTTCTTGAATTCGTTTTCCTGGCCGTATAAGTGGACAGAAGTCACGCTGTGTGCATGACTTAGCTGTCATCAGTCATTGCTTCCCGGAATCTTACTTGTGAAAATATTATGGTACTGGGAGATTAAATCCTTGTTTATAACGCAAAAATGTTACACCTGTGGGTCAGTCCATGAAGCGCTAGTGGGAACTTTTTAAGGAGAAAAGCAGTGCCTTGCATACGAATGGCACAAGCAGGTTTGCTGTAGGTGCTGACACAGAATTCACAAGTCGTCTCAATGCCGTCCTGGGATATCCATTCGTCATTCTAGCAACGTACTTCGAATTCTCTTGACAACTGTGTCGAAAATTCTGCACCGCTTTTAAAGCTACGTACACGAGGTGGCGCAGTTGGTTGAGGCATTGCGCTTCAAGCTGGGAGGTCGCGGGTTCGATTCCCCGATATTGTCATTGGAACATTTCATTGACATAATCCTTCCGGCCGCACTAGAACCCTGGGGTTGACTCAGCCCCTAACAGAAATGATTACCAGGAATATTTCCTGGGAGATAAAGGCAGCCGGTGCGTGGAGCTGATAACCTTACCACCTTCGTGTGCCTCAACTTCCTGGAACCCTCAGGGCCTGTCCAGGCCTATCTATAATGGGGTTACTTTACCTTTACAACTGCTAAAACTAGAGGGTCAGCCTCGTCGGAAACTATTTGAACAGTTTCGCTTATTATTTTAAACCCAACACACAGTTTAAAGATATCTTCTCTGTTGTGTTTTTCGTGCTCTTGAAATACCAATAAATTATGACCACTCGGTATGACTAGGACAATTTAAAAACACAGTGCAGTCAAGGAGAGTTTCAAGAGCGAAATATGATAAAATGCGTACAGGTGTACATAGTGTGAGCCGGGATAGAGCAGTCGGTATAGCGACCCGCTAGGGGTTGGGAGGTCCGAAGATCGAATCCCGGTGAGTGCGAGATTTTTTTCTCACCCGTCCAGACCGCCACCTAGGGCCCACCCAGCCTCCTATACAATGAGTATCGTGTCTTTCCCGGGGGTAAAGTGGACAGGGCGTGGCGTTGACCAGCCATCTAGCGCCGAGGTTAAAGAAAGAGCAGAGCTATACTTCTACTCCACCTCCGGACCTTCTTGGACTGTTATAGCGTGAACTGTATCGTTACTGGTGTGTACAGTATGAATGGACATACACTCCAAATACTTACAACAAAAACCGTCTTCGCAGTTCGTAAACGTAACAGAAGGTAATTATAAAGCTCCACTGCTCTAGCCCATTTTTAGACAACTATTGTTTTCATTTTGGTCCAAAAGAGTAAACCTATCCCTTAGCATAAGTATGTTGCCTATAGGTCTACTGACTTGGGGACACAAATGCTCCATGCTTATCCTCGGCATTATACGGCATATTGGTGGCTAAGTTCACACACAAATTTTTTGGGGGGGGGGCGGGGGAGGTAATAAAAAGGCTTCAGCGCCATGGCCGCTTTTTACACAGATGGAGCGGAAATAGGTTTAGTCTTCTTTTCCTACCAAGAGTCCAACTCCATATTTCCGTCGTTAAGTTCCACACTGAATCAAAGTGTGTGTGATTTCCTTCATCTATCAGCCGTCGTACAAATCTGTACTTGTTCTCAGTCTCGAGATCAGCTGTTCGCTTTTTTTTTCAACACACGAGCGGTTGTGGTGCAATATAATATACTTTGCTAGTACAAATATTGTTCATCAAACAACCAAACACCTAACGTGTAAGTTTACGACTGATGTTATTTAAGAAAAGCAAACACTTTCCGAAAGTTTCAAAGAAACTATGTTATAGGCTTAAGTCAAGGTTTTAACGGTTTTTTTTTTTGGTTTGCATGGGTTTACAATGTGTACAATGGGTCGTCCGCTTGTAATTCTAGGGTACAGGATAAACTAACTACAATTCATTCACGATATCCGTGGAATGGGTACGAATGCGGAAAAGGAAAGAAAAAGGAAAAAGGTAAACTTAATCCACAGTGAGCTCTCGGTTGTATTAGAACACTTTACAACATTAATTTCTTCCAAATCATCCCGTTGTGTTTCTGAAAGTTTCAAAGACAAATGTTTTAATATTCTGTCCAACACAACATTTTTTTTTTAATTTCAGAACATCCACATGTTCCTGTCTCAACAGACCGACATCAGGGCATCTGTATATTGTTTAAAAACAATGTAAAATCTAATATGCTGAATCCTTATGCATTACGTTTTTACTCTGTTTTGAAACATTATACGGAATGCCTGATGATGATTTGCTAAGACCGAAACATGTAGGTGCTCTTAAATAAAGACACGCGGTTGTGCTGGACGGAATATGAGAATATTTGTCACTGAAACTTGAAAACTAAGGAATGCCGCTTATCATACTAACTACTAGTCTGTGACGTAATGACACTAATACATTTAACAATTTGAACACGAAGCGCAGACTGCTTTATTTAAAGACCCAGTTCGTACCGCACAGTAAACATTTTTCATCTCGGTTATTTTATATGGGGCAGAATCCGCTGTTTGTTCTGAGATAAATACAAAACAAATAAATACAGTGTGGGCAGAATATCAATTATAAAGTTTTAAACCTGTTGGTTCACGCAACCAGTAGGCTTTAAAAGGTTAAACTGTATGTCACCGAGTTTCCCACGAAGAAAAATAAAAGGCTTGCATTCGTCTGGATTTGAAACCCTTGCGGGGCATATTCAGCGATTTAGTTTTTCTATCCCGTAAATTTTGTGGTAATCATGCATTCTTGTTTGTTCAGCAGGAGTTTTAGTAGTAATGAGGTGTAACAGATGGAGCAATTGCGGTCATTAGGATGCTAATCGGGGGTTAATTTGACGTGCAGTGGCGACAGTTGGAAACTTGATCCCACGAAGCACTTCGTAGTGTGATTCGGTATTTATGGGCGAATAATATTTCCGGTCATCGAAATTAGTTATGTTATGGTGGGGCCGTCAGATTGCCGCATGGCCGATAATGGCGCGATGAGTTCGAAATTTGTAGAAATGGATTTTCAAGACGACTATTACACCAGTCAGCCCGGCACACTGGTCAACAAAGATTTTGTCCAAAGGGGAAAAATATCTTTCTCCGATGTATTTTTGGACGCTGAATTCAAATATGTTTCCAGAATTTCTCTATCACCCACATCTTTCGCTGCAGGTTAAAGGGCTGGAATCTTCTGCTCCAGGACACTGTTTGTTTTTACCATGTGCGCCATGAAGAATTCAAGGAATTCTTCTCCCTGGAAGATAGTGTCATGTTTTGCAATGATATTTGTTCCGTCATGGAAGTACTTGGCCATGAATATAACCCAGATCAGTGGCGCTTGTTCATTGATTCATCAAAGGTGAACACGAAGGTGGTTCTACTCCACAACGGAAATAGATTCCCCTCCGTTCCTTTGGCTCATGCAGTCAACACGAAGGAAAGTTATGAAAACATGAAGCTGCTGTTGGGAACGATTAAGTATGACTAATTTAAGTGGAATTTATGTGGCGATCTCAAGGTTGTGGCACTGTTACTCGGAATGCAACTCGGTTACACAAAATACTGATGTTTCCTGTGCGAGTGGTACAGAAGGGACAAGAAGAATCATTATGTAAATAAACTGTGGCCTAAATGAACATCACTGACGCTAGGGGACGAAAATGTCGTCAGTCCTCTTGTTCTTTCGGAGAAAATTTATCTGCCCCCTTTGCACATAAAGCTGGGACTCATGAAAAACTTTGTGGACGGTATGGACAAAACCGGCCGTGGATTCGAATATGTGAGGAATAAGTTCCCAAATGTGAGTGACGCAAAAATCAAGGAGGTTATATTTATAGGACCCCAGATCAAGAAACTGATGCAAGAAAAACAGTTGGATGAAGACCTGAATGAGACTGAAAGAAATGCATGGTTGTCATTTAAGAGGATCTGCAACGACTTCTTAGGAAATCACAAAGCAGCCAACTAACAGGACGTTGTGCAGGACCTGTTGACTTCGTACAAAGCTATGGGGATGCAATATGAGTCTGAAAATACACTCCCTGGAGTCACACTTGGATTTTTTCCCAGAAAACCTCGGCCAAGTCTGTGGCGAACACGGTGAAATATTTCACCAAGACATTGTGGTTATGGAAAAGCGGTTCCAAGGCAAGTGGACCTCAAGTATATTGACAGACTATTGCTGGACACTGAAGATGGGTGTACCAGACGCCAAATACCGGCGAAAGTCATAAGCCTCTACATTTTAGAGGACGTTTCTGCCTGTTTCATAAGCACGTAAAGTACTATTTTGCACATTAAATTCCTCTGTATCATTGAAACCGTGCCAGATAGAAAAATTCTGTATACATATATGAATTGAGCATAAAAAGTACTGCTAAGTTCATCTATTGAAGTTTGTGGGACAAAAAAGTTAAATTTCTTTGACCAGTGTTATTAGTTGTGGAACCCATTCTGGAAAACCGAAGGGTCACAATGCGAAATTTATCCACTGCATTGGAGTTGTTCAGTGGAACTCTACACATTGTCCACGACGATTCTGATAC
>Ga0136643_10004676_pt1 | contig 19002 bp, 17 predicted proteins | sample TergutLab28metaG_FD_96883 | JGI IMG/M metagenome (GOLD analysis project Ga0136643, IMG submission 96883) | Labiotermes labralis P1 segment gut microbial communities from Petit-Saut dam, French Guiana - Lab288 P1 (version 3) (version 3) | ecosystem: Host-associated > Arthropoda: Insects >...
AATGCCATCAAAAAAGCCAGCCTCTGCATAGCGTTTTATTTGCTCAAAGGCTTGCATATAGCCATCTTTTGCAGACTCAGCTTTTAGCTCAATATGTATAATCGGCAAGCCATTTATAAGTAGCGTTACATCTCCACGCATATTTGCATCGGCATCTGGCTTGATTTGGTTCACTACTTCGTAGCTTGAAATACCGCCAGCAATCTCTTTATTGCTAAACAACACAAGAGAAATTCTGCCTTGTTTAACATCTTCACGCTCAATACTGATAGCGGCGACACCATTTTCACCTCTTAGCCATTGAGATGCTCCAAAAGGAGTTGATGTTAAACGCCTAAACTCAACTTTTAGCTGTTCAAACTCTTTATCAGTAAGCGGAACGCCATCCAGCCGAGCAATGTTAATTCGGTTGATGTGTCCTCGTAGGTTATCCCAAAGGGCAGCTTCCGTTTTTATATCATTTCTATAAGTCCATTGGTTTTCACGTTCGGCCAAGATGCCAATAAGTGCATTTTCAATTTGTGTTTCGTGTGTCATAGGCTCTCCTCCATATTTTAGGTATCTCTGTTGTTGCCAAAATTCTTTCTATTATCTTCATTTTGTTTAGTAATTTTCGCGTTATAAAAGCTCAAGAGGTTAACACATACACTTATGATGCCAATATCAGTCAGTATTCTTGTAGATATTTTGGAAACTTTTCTTTATTTGGTTATCTATATTAACATATATTCTGGATGTTAACACGAATATCGGTTTATTAAAATTGTTTGGCTTATTATACACCTATTATACGTATATTGTCAACGAATGATCGTTTTCGTTCTTACAATTCTTCTAAAAATATGCTTTACGTCGATAATACGTCAACACTACGCCATTGCGACAAATACAACCACAAAACTCTTTGTAATATAACCTACCTTACTTGAAACTATCTCAAGATTATTGTATAATAACAATAAATGTGATGCAGGTTATCACAGAAATATGGGAGGCGAACAATATCCTTAAACTACTCAACTTCATCCACCAAAACCCAGACTGGGAAGAACTACTCTTTAAGCCACCGTATCACATACACACCAAACGCAAAGGCAGCTATGTCCTTTTCAAATACACACAAAGAGGGCTTGATTGTACTTCGGATTTTAGCGTTGACTTGGTTAGAGAATGTCGTGGTATTATCCTTGATGAAACTGATAATTATAAACCCGTATGCGTTCCATTCTTCAAATTTGCAAACTATGGAGAACCTTATGCTGATGATATTGACTGGTCTTCTGTCAAGGTGGTTGAAAAAATAGACGGGTCGCTAATTAAAGTTTGGTATCACAACAGCAAATGGCGGGTTTCTACAAATGGAAATATTGATGCGAGCGATGCGATTGTTGGCAGTGGTGACGTTTCTTATTTTGATATATTCGAGGAAGCAAGAATAAAATCAAATTTTGATTATGATAAGCTAAACCCAAGCTATACGTATCTATTTGAACTTATCTCTCCTAAAACCCAAGTAGTTATCCCACATACGGAAACAAAACTTTATCACATAGGCAAACGCAACAACATTACTCTGCAAGAAGTTGATGTTTGTATTGGTGTAGAAAAGCCAAAGATGTATCCGCTTGATTCGATTGAGAAAGTTGTAAAAGCAACAGAGGAGTTAAGCCAATACCATGAAGGTTTTGTAGTTGTAGATAAATTCTATCGCCGTATAAAAGTAAAATCGCCACTGTATATCAAACTGCATTACACATTAGGAAATTGCACAACCGATAAAAACATAATTGACATAATCCGTTCTGGTGAAGTAGATGAAGTTTTGAATTACTTCCCCGAACATACACCGATATTTGCAGAAATACGCAGAAAGCTAGACGAGTTTATTGCGTACAATTAACGTGAGATTGAAATCATAAAAGCTGTTAATTACCCAAATAGAAAAGAATTGGCAGAGCGTGTAAGCAAAACGATATGCTCAAGCCTTATTTTTAGTGTGCTTGACGGTAAGAGTGGTTCTGTTGGGGAGTTTGTGTCGGGGATGCCTGTAGATAGCCTATTGAGGCATTTGAGAGTTGCAAAATGGCCCAATATTTAACAAAATATTTTTAGCAATTTTGAATAAAAACACCGCTATTTGTAAGTGTAATAGCGGTGTTTTTATGATAATTGAACTTGGTTATTCAGCAGCAAAATAGGTTTTAACCTTTATATCGTCACGATTGCATATATCTTTAACAAAGTTAACTTTACCCCATAAACTGCGGTCTCCAATTATAGCCAATCTGTATCTTGCTCGAGACACAGCAACATTAATTATGTTCGGTTTTCGTCCAACCCATTTTGAGGCGCCTTCGCCCGAAACTTCATCGCATCCAAGAACCAAAATGACCTCGTCAGCCTCTTTTCCTTGAAATGTATGTATGGTTCCGCAATGACCTTTCAGCCATTTGTCTATTTTTTTCTCTCTGTCCTCAATATCCGGCATATCAGCCAGCAAAACTTTCCTTAGCTCTCTTTGAAGCGGATTTTTCACGGTTGTAAAAGGTGTAATGACATATACAGATGGCAAGCCATTATATACCGTCATTGCTTTTTTTATCATCTGGCACACAATTTCTGTCTGCTCTTTAACAGAATGGTCTTTATTTCCTTTTGCCTTTCCCTTAATATCATACCAGCAAGATTCATTTAGTAAAAATGACCTATCCATATCAGGACTTCTTGTGGCTAACATCATCCTTCCATTATAAGCTGCTTGATTAGATATATCAAACATAGGATTAACACATCTTCGATGAACAATTAGCGGGCAGCCAATCCAAATTTCTTCATCTTCCGCACTTTTTCTTTTGCCTCCATATGGTGTCTGAGCATCCGCAAGCACTTGAACGGATAGCTCACTTGAGCGGTAGTCTTGGGGTACATTATTTTTCTCAGCGAAATGGCGCATAAGAACTTTTGGGGTAGTAAGTATTGGCTCTACTTGTAAGGGGTCGCCCACGATAATAGATTTACGTGTACGCAAAATAGCACCTACGGCACTTTGCGGCGTGGCTTGCCCGGCTTCATCAACCACTAAAATTCCAAGCTCTTCTTGGTCGGCATTGGCTAAAAAAGTTCTAACGGAAGCGAAAGAAGTAGATATTACGGGAACAACGAGTTGCAGTGTATTAAATAAGCTACTAAATGCCAACTTGTGATCTTTCTCGGCAAACTCTCCGTCCCACATTTTTGCAAGACGCATTAGGTTTTGTTTAACAGCATTACTATTTGTTGCAAAAGCTTTATGCAACATCAACGCTTGATAAAAAAGCTCTTCACGCTTTTTGTCATATTCATAATAAGTCCAAGGACAGGATGTTTGAGTTTTCTCGTTAGTAGCTGTATCTTTCCAAAAATGTTCATCTACAAAATTATCACCAAATTTTTCCTTACATTCTTCTAATTCAATTTGTATTTTTTTATACAATTCCTCAGAATCACTTATTTTACTTTTGAAAACTTTTACCTCTTCTTCAAGGTTTTTAGATGTTATTTCCGTACCACGAATTTCCGCAGCTACATCTTCAATTAAAACAACCATCTCGGATTGGTTATTTTTTAATTTTTGCAAATCTTGCAATTTTTTATTTTTCTTAAAAAATATAGGAAATATTTTAATTAAAAATGGCAAATTGCATTGGATGATGCTGATGTTTTCGGATAATCTCGTACAATCACTCTCCAGTACCGACAATTCATCTTTTTTGTTTATTAGGAATTGCTGTATAGCACTATGCTTATGAACTAATTGCGATAATTTATTTCGTGCGTCTTCAATAGTTTTTAGAACCTCCTCTGTCTTGGCTTGCAGTGTTTGTGCGTAAGCAATTCCTTCTCGTGCTTCCTGTACTTTTTCATATGCTGCCTTAAAACTATTGCAAGCAATGTTCCAATCAGGCTTAGGATAATCTTTATTAAAATATTTCATCAAGCCGTACTTTTCCGTTTTTGCTGGCAACACCTTGCATAAAAAATCCTTTATATTTTCGCTTTTTCCTAATTTAGCAGATATCAACCCCCAAGCAGGCTGACCAATTAACTCGGTCGCAACATCCCCAAAGTATGCGTTGTCAAAATCATTACTATTTACAAATAAACCGCTTCGGTCTGTGTCAATCTTTTTAGGAAGCTCCAAAGATATATTTTCTACAGCAGCATTATTATTTGACGCTACAATTATGCCATAAGTTGTTAGTTTGCCGTCTGGAACATAATACGTGCTATCACATTTTTCTGGCGGCTCATTAAACTTCTCCTCTTTAAAAGCATCGTCTGGTTTTTCATATTGGCTTAAAAGCAAGGCTCTCTCTACAATATTGGATGCAATTACTTCTTTAAGTAAAGTGGTTTTCCCTGTGCCCGGCGGCCCATTTACCGCAATCATTTTCTCATTACTTACGGATAAATTAATTGCTAATTGCTGCATAAGACTAGGTGAATGTTTTGAAGGCCAAGTCCCAAGCGGGAATTTTTCAGCCTTAAGCCATTTTTCCATAATATTGACATCTACATCAATTTCATACCTCTCTCTTTTTTCTTCAATGAAAGCCTGTCCATAAGCTGAAATTAATTCCGTAGGAGACTCTGCGACTTTAAGGATTTCTCCGGTATAAAAACTGTTCATCAATGCAGTTGATGTATTAATTTTGGGGAAGTCGCCATCCTTTTTGCGTCTATATTTTTCTTCTTCTGCCCATATCTCGAACGAAAATAATTTTGACTGAGAAAAGTTTAATTTTTCGCATATTCCCTTAAACATTTCATTCAAATCATTTAATGCAAGCACCATTTCTTTTTCAATGAGCGTATCGTTCCATTTCTTTTGAAACGATTTCAAATTTGCTTCGGATAAATCAAAATTTTTATCCTTAGCCATATTTCCTACTGTCCACGCAAAGGCAGAAATAGAAAAAGAATTTGGGTGATACATCCCATTTTCTGTCAGCTTTAAGGCACATAAACAAGCAGATGACACGTTGGGCTCTATCAAATCTTCCTCTGGTTGGTTCAAAGAAGTTAATAGCCAATCCGTCATTTCCCCAACATTAGCCTTGCCTATATATACGTTATAGTAAATTTGAACATTGGGGTCGTTTTTCGGATTATCCCAAGGTAGAGAGCCTTTTGTTATTTGTTTATGCTCCTTTTTGTTAACAGGCCAGTTAGGCTGGAGCAATTCTAAAATATGCCAGTATTTTAATATATTATCTATCATAAGTGATTCCTTCCTATACCTATTCATTCACTCTATCCCTAACTCGCCAAAAAGCATAAAGTGGCAATATCCTCTCCGACATTTTATCAAGGGATGTTAAGATTGATTTTTCAGGGGCAAATTTTTTGATATATTGCGTGATAGAGCGAGCGTGGCTGGCGGTTTTTGCCTTTACTTCTATTGGGACTATGTGTGCGTCATCTTGGATGATAAAGTCTACTTCCGCCCTTGCAGAACCTTCTGCCGTCCAGTAATAAATGTCCTGTCCATAAGCCTTTTTAAGCTCACAACACACAAAATTTTCTGCCATAGCCCCCTTAAATTCTTGATAGTCCTTTGCGTTGTCAAAAAGTACAGACGGCGGCAAATTCGCCATTTTTCTAAGCAATCCGATGTCCGACATATATAGCTTAAAAAACGTATGATTTGCATATGCTTTTAGTGGAAAGGCAGGCTTTTCTATATTTTCGATCTTATAGACCAAACCTGCACGAATAAGCCATTCTAAAGCATCCTCCAAATCCTTTGCCCGCCAGCTTTTTTTAACTTGACTGAAAATAAATTTGCGATTTTCTTTAGAAAGCTGGCTTGGTATGGCATTCCACACAGCAGACAGCTTCGGAAAATAAGAGATAGGAGCGTGTTTAGCAAAATCGTTTTCATAACTTTGGATGATTTGGGATTGGATTTTTTCGACATTCTCAATGCTTTGTGTAGATATCCAGTTCTTTACAACTTCTGGCATACCGCCAACAGTATGAAAATCACGATAAAACCCTTCTAACTGTGTTTTGAACGTATGCCAAATAGGGTCATCAAAACTTGCATCTTTTAATGTTTCTGCAAGCACGTGATTTTGTGCGTGCAAAAACTCATAAAAATTCATAGGATAAAGCGTTAAAAATTCAACCTTGCCAACAGGAAAAGATGTGCCCTTTGGAATTGCAACACCCAATAAAGACCCTGCCGCAATAATGTGATATTCGGGAGCATCCTCGCAAAAATATTTAAGAGAAGCCAAGGCTTTGCCGCAAGATTGTATTTCGTCAAAAATAATAAGTGTTGTCGTGGGTTTTATATCCTTGCCGTGCAAAAGAGATAAATCTTTAATAATCCGTCTTGGGTTCAAATCAACTTCAAAGATATTGTCAAGCCCTTTGCCTTCGTCAAAGTTGCAATACACCACATCGTCGTAATGCAAACGACCAAATTCTTTAATAAGATAAGTCTTGCCGCATTGCCGTACACCCTGCACGATAAGCGGCTTTTTATCAGCATTTTTCTTCCAATTTATTAAATCAGCTATTAGTGTTCTTTGCATTTTTTATCACCTCAGCATATAGTATATCCGTTTCAATGGTAAAAGTCAACAAAATTATAGTGTAATTTTGTGAAATAACTCTGCAAAATTACACTATAATTTTGAATTTCATATACTTATGTAAATACCCAATCCGCAAATAAAAGAATAACTACCTTTGTAAGCATCTTTGGCTCTTTGGAATATGTATTGCATTTTGCTATGGTTAATACCTATTTCATCAGCCACTTCCATTTGAGTTTTTCCTTCAAAAAAGCGCAGTTGCAGAATGTGTTTTTCTCGTTCGCCAAGGCGTTTTAAGGCTTCAGACAATGAGATATTTTCAAGCCACATTGCATCGGTGTTTTTATCATCGCTTACTTGGTCCATGACAAAAAGTGCGTCTGCACCGTCGTTGTAAACGGGCTCGAAAAGCGAAACGGGTTCTTGGATGGCATCTAGCGCAAGCACAATATCTGATACGGGGATTTCAAGCTCTTTGGCAATTTCTTCAATAGTAGGCTCTTTTGAATTCAAATTTATTAATTTTTCCTTGGCTTGCAATGCTTTATAAGCAATGTCACGCAAGGAACGGCTAACCCGTATGGTGTTATTATCCCGTAAATATCTTCGTATTTCGCCTATAATCATAGGCATCAATGTCATTTGGGGAAAATTGCGTAATTAAGCCACTAAAAGGGCTTATTTATTAGGCTTGCACTTCTATTATATCACATCTTGATTCACAATACAACGACCATTTTTGATTTTGATTAGATTTCATATCTAGTTTTTTGTTGCATGTGCAACGAAAAATTTGGTCAAGGTATGGTATAATGATGGTGGAGGTGCTGACGATGAAAGTTTTAGTTGATAAATTAATTAAAAACAGGACATTGAAGTTTGATGAGTTTAAGGAGTTGCTTGCAACCACCGACCCATATCTACACCAAAAAGCTAATGAGGTGCGGATGCAAGTTTTTGGCAATAAAATTTTCGCGCGTGGGTTAATTGAGTTTACTAATTATTGTAAAAACGATTGTTTTTATTGTGGGTTGCGGACAAGCAATGGCGGGGCAGCGAGGTATAGGCTTACCAAGGAGCAGATTTTGGAGAGCTACGAAGCGGGATATGAGCTTGGCTATCGCACATTTGTGTTGCAGGGCGGCGAAGACCCTTTCTTTACGGATGATGTGTTGGTGGACCTTGTAAGGGCAATTAAGGGAGGGCATACTGACTGCGCAGTCACCCTCTCCATTGGTGAACGCAGCAGGGAAAGTTTCCAAAGGCTGTATGATGCGGGGGTGGACCGTTATCTATTAAGGCAGGAAACTACAAACCCTAAACATTATGCAAGTATGCATCCGCTGGATATGAGATTACAAAGCCGCTTGGACTGCCTATGGACTTTAAAGGAAATCGGCTATCAAGTGGGTTGCGGTTTTATGGTGGGGTCGCCAAGTCAAACATTGGACGACATTGTGGGTGATTTGATGTTCATCAAGGAGCTTGACCCCCAAATGGTGGGTGTTGGGCCATTTTTGCCCCATGATGCTACGCCTTTTGGCGGCGAGGCGGCTGGATGTGTGCAAACTACACTCAACATCATTGCCATCCTACGCCTAATGAAACCAAACTTACTATTGCCCGCAACCACGGCTCTTGGAACAATCAAGGACAATGGGCGGGAGTTAGGCATAATGGCGGGGGCAAATGTGGTGATGCCTAACATTTCACCAACAAGCGAACGCAAAAAATATCTTTTGTACAATAATAAAATAGGCACAACCAGCTCTGCTATGGATAGCGGCGGCGATATGGCAAGGCGCATGTCGGCTATTGGGTGCGAACTTGCAATTGACAGGGGGGACTATAATGAAAGCTGATTTTATCAATCACCAAGAGATTTTGAACACGCTAAAATGGGCGGACGAAAACAAGGGTAACCATGAAATGATTGACGCTATAATGGTAAAAGCCGCCGCCAAAAATGGGCTGACCCCTCGTGAAGCGTCGCTGCTTTTGGTGTCCGATAAAACGGATGAACTTTTTAAGTTGGCAAAGGGGATTAAAGACGAGTTTTATGGCGGTCGTGTGGTGTTGTTTGCGCCGCTGTATTTATCCAATTATTGTGTAAATGGATGTACATACTGTCCGTATAGATTGGAAAATGAGGACATGCCCCGCCGCAAGCTAAGCCAAGATGACATTGCTCGTGAAGTGGTGGCATTGCAGGAAATGGGTCATAAGCGTATTGTTATCGAGGCGGGCGAGCATCCCAAATACAACAACATTGAATATATTATCGAGTGTATACGCACTATACAAAATACGAAATATAAAAATGGTGCAATTCGTAGGGTCAATGTCAATATTGCCGCCGCAACTGCGGAAGAATACCGCAAGCTAAAAGCCGCCGATATTGGCACATATATCCTATTCCAAGAAACCTATCACAAGCCAACATACGAGGCATTGCACCCATCAGGCCCAAAGGCGGATTATGACTGGCACACCACCGCACACGACCGCGCAATGCAGGCGGGGCTTGATGATGTGGGGGTTGGTGTGTTGTTTGGGCTATATGATTACCGCTATGAACTGGCAGCGATTCTTATGCACGCTGACCATTTAGAGCGTATGTACGGGGTTGGACCGCATACGGTGTCGCTGCCCCGTATACGCTCGGCGCAGGGCATTGATTCCAGCAACTTCCCAAATGCCATTGACGACGCAACCTTTGCCCGCCTTGTTGCTACTGTGCGGGTGGCTGTGCCGTATACAGGCATAATCATCTCGACCCGCGAAACCGAATCCTGCCGCAAAATTGCACTTGACCTTGGAGCTACGCAAATTAGTGGCGGTTCAAAAACCACCGTGGGCGGTTATGCCGAGGATACAAATGAAGATTACGATGGTACAGACCAATTTGACCTTTGTGACCACCGTACTCTAGGGGAGATTGTGGATTGGCTAATTGAGGGCGGTTTTATCCCTAGCTTTTGCACGGCGTGTTACCGCCTTGGGCGCACAGGCGACCGCTTCATGGACTTGTGCAAAAGTGGGCAAATTCTAAATTGTTGCCACCCCAATGCTTTAACGACTTTACAGGAATATCTGTTGGATTATGCCCCCGACAACCCCGCAAAAGCCGCTGCCGAGGTCGTAATTCAAGCTGGAATCCAAAACATCCCAAGCGAAAAAATGCGTGAAATAACCACGGCAAATCTACAAAAAATAAAAGAAGGCGGGAGGGACTACTACGTATGAATAAATCACCTAATAGCCACAGGCTGCATATAGGCATTTTTGGGCGGCAAAATGCAGGAAAATCCAGCCTTATCAATGCCATAACCAACCAAGATGCCGCCGTGGTGTCGGACGTTAAGGGAACAACAACCGACCCCGTGTTTAAACCAATGGAATTACTGCCCATTGGCCCTGTAATGCTAATTGACACCCCAGGCATTGACGACACCACCGAGCTTGGCGAAAAACGAATATCCCGCACCCAAAAAATACTGCGCCGTACCGACCTTGCTTTGTTGGCGGTGGATTCGACAGTCGGAATGAATGAAGATGACCAACGTATGATTGAATTGTTCACAAAAAAAGGCATATCGTATCTAATTATCTACACAAAATCCGACTTACCAAACACCCGTGCGGGCGAGCAATACTCGCTCGCTGTTAGTGCCGTAACAGGAGAGGGCATACATGAGCTAAAAGAAAAAATCGCTGAAATTGGTAAGTTAGAAGAGGAATTTCCTCTTGTGGCGGATTTGCTTACCACAGGTGATGTGGTGGTGCTTGTTGTGCCGATTGACAGCTCCGCCCCCAAAGGTAGACTTATCCTGCCACAACAACAAGTGTTGAGGGATGTAATTGACATGGGCGCAGTCGCCATTGTTTGCCAACCCGCACAACTGGACGAGGTATTAAAAACACCGCCAAAGCTGGTAATAGCCGACAGTCAAGTATTTGGGCAAGTGGCGAAAATTGTGCCGTCCCACATCCCCCTAACATCTTTTTCGATTTTGATGGCACGCTATAAAGGTGTACTAAAAGAAGCGGTGCAGGGTGCGGCAAATATATCCGAAATAAAAACAGGGGATAAAATCCTCATTGCTGAGGGTTGCACCCACCACCGCCAATGTGACGACATTGGCACAGTAAAAATCCCCAAATGGATTGAAGAAAAAACAGGCGAAAGACCAACCTTCGAGTTTTCATCAGGCGGCGACTTTCCCCACGACCTAACGCCCTACAAACTCATCATCCATTGTGGTTCATGTATGCAAAACACCCGTGAAATGCAACATCGTAAAAATGCCGCAATTAATGCAGGCATCCCTATCACCAATTACGGCATTGCTATAAGCTACATACACGGCATACTTGACAGAATCATCGCCCCATTTGCAGAGGTGCTAAAATGACAGACCTGTTTCACGGCATTGCCGAAACTGACCTACCGAGATTACTTAAGTGCATTAATGCAAGAACCGTTCACTACAAAAAGGACGAGCTAATTATTGAAGAAGGTAGCGTTGCTACTGAATTTGGCATAGTGGTGTCGGGACAGGCACGCTCCATCAAATGGGATTTATCGGGGCGGCTTATAATACTTACTTTCATCGAACAAAACAGTGTCATTGGCGTGATGGTTGCCGCACGAGAGGGTCACATCAGCCCTGTATCCGTACAAGCCACCACGGATTCTACCATCACACTAATATCTTTTGAACGCCTTCTTGCCCGCTGTAAAGGTAATTGCGCAGGACACGAGCAACTCCTGCGCAATTACATCAATGCAGTCGCTGACAAAGGACTTGAGCTCCACGAGCGCATTAACTGCCTTCTTAAACCCACCGTGCGGGATAAAATCCTAACCTTTTTGCAGCGCACCTCAAAAGAGCAACAAAGCTCCTCCTTCACTATACCTATGAACAGAAATGTAATGGCAGAATACCTAAATGTTGACCGAGCCGCCCTGTCTCGCGAATTGTCACGAATGAAAAAGGAGGGGCTGATTGATTATCACAAAAACTGGTTTTATTTTGAATAGCTGTTGACAAATGAAGAGGGCGATATAATACCATCGTATAATCACTAACAACATTGTAGGGGCGACTTTCAGTCGCCCGCTGGAGCTTGCACCTTTGTCAAACACATATACAGTCCCTATTTTATTAAAAGTGCGAGCTTATTTATCCGTTCCATCAGGGCATTGCAAATTGCGTTGCGGCGTGCTTCGTCCACAAAAGAAGACTGCTTAAGTATAGCATCAAATTCTTCCTCCGCACCATTTAGTTTGCCGAGGTCAAGCCACGAAAAATCCTCCAACAACTTAATTTGTTCTTCATGGCTGTTGCGAAACGGCTTACTTTCCATTGCAAAACCGACCCGCATTGTGTTATACCAAATTGATGTGCCATTATCAAAAATAGGTGCCGCACCTACCCATTTCAGGGTTGCTGCATCACGAATGAAGCCAAAATTGTTATAATGTCTGTCCTCATTCATTATGATGTAATCCAACACAAGCATTTGATGCAATGCAGAACGAACGTTAGGTATACCAAGCGAGTCGGCACAACGTAAGAGGTGAGAAAAATAGGAATCATGATTCTTTCTTTTAGATATAGCAATTATTCGCCATGCTGGAACAAACTCCGTTTCTTTAGTTACAAAATTATCGCAAAGGCTGTAAGGGTTTTCGCCCTCGGTTTTTACTGTATAACTAACGTGCGGCATATCAAGCCGTCGGCATATTGCACTTGCAATAACTTCATTATACGGCTCTTGTTGAAAAACGCCGCTGCCGCCTTTTATCAAAACACGCTTACCATCAATAATCTGCCATTTTTTCTTTAACCATCCGTCAGACGTATTGTTTGGCGAAATGAGGTTAAATGCATCTTTGGGTTTACCGCCAAAAAGTGCATTCCCGACATCCTCCGAAAATGGATTATTGAAGAAATTGATTTTTCCCCAGTCGAGTGGATTTTTTACGGGATTGACCCAATACTGGTCGGAAAGAGACAAACCAAAACAGCGCATTATAAGTCTTTCGGTGGTTGAAACACCCAATGCGTAGAGAGCCTCTTTGATGTTTTGCCTGCTTGCCGGAATGCAGCGACCCAACCACCATTCATGTAAATCTTTGCGGTTTGGTACGCCATCTTTGATACTTATTCCAATAGGAAGACGCTCATTATTATATACTTTACCAATTTTTGAAATAAACTCCGTTTCGCTATCAATCTCCAACTGAACAACAGGCACATTCCTATGCATAAGCGTATACTCCATACGTTACTCCCCCTGCAATCTACCGACAGTTTCCCTTTACAGACTATTTATTATCATCGTTTCCGTCCTCTTTGATTCTGCTGAGTTTGTAATCAATGACCACGTGACCATCCGTAATAGTGATTTTGTTTATACAATCGTTAAGCAGCACCTTTTTTTCTTTAATTGTCATATACTCCCAAGTTTCGGGGAGCTCGGTCAATGTCTTATGCAGATTTGCAAAGCCGCCTGTTGACTTGTTTTTTTCTGTTTCATTTTCTATTTGCAACTGAATGTTATACAACTCTTTTTTTGTGGTGTTGATAGATTCAAGCAAAATATCATCCGTGCTTTCAGCATAAAGGTTGTACAAGCGACGCAGTTTTTGTGCAATGCTGCTGTATTGGTCGTGCAATACTTCCAACAGGCTCATATTGGAAATTTTCGGCGGTGCAAGTTTGCTGTATTCAAAGGATAGCTCCAAGAAATCTTTTACTACCAAATCCTCAACGTCTGTCGCCCAAATTTTAGGATTATTACAATTTTCATCCTTCACCAAATGTTTTTTGCTCTTGTCTTGTGAATAGCAAACCAGCTTGCAATCTCGCTTGCCCCATTTCTGGTAACGCATTTTCGCCCCGCATCTACCGCAAACCAAAAGCCCCGTGAGTAAATAATTTGACTCCGAAACCTTTTTAACAGACCGTTCCTTCATGTATCTCATTGTTCCTTCATAAGTTTCAAGGCTGATTATTGGTTCATGTTTACCAAGATACTCTTCACCATTGTATTGAATATAACCCGCATTGGACTTGCGTGTTAAAATTTGGTATGCCAATTTATCATATTTCAAGCCTAAACTTTGAGCGATATGACCTGTAGAATGTCCTTTCAAATACAGCTCATACACCTTGCGAACCCGCTCAGCATCCTTATTAGGCACAAGTGTACCAGTAATTTCGTCATAATCATAACCAAAAGGCGTGCGTCCGCCGCCCATCCATTTTCCGCTTTTCACACGCTCACGCATTCCCATGCGGGTACGTTCACGGATATTTTCACGTTCAAGCTGTGCAAACGCCGATAAAATACCAAGCATCAACCTCCCTAGAGGTGTTGACGTATCCATACTTTCGTTCATGGAAATAAAATCCACACCGTGGGGATTAAAAACATCCTCTATCAAATACAGGGTGTCCTTTTGGCTACGAGAAAGTCTGTCGAGTTTGTACACAACCACATGTGAAATTTTGCCTTGTTTAATGTCGCTAATCAATAGTTGCATCTGCGGTCTTTCGATATTGCTTCCCGTAAAGCCGCCGTCTATGTAGTAGGCATAGTTTTTTATGCCCTTTGAAACGCAATGAGCAGTCAGCATTTCTTTTTGTGCATCAATAGAATAGCCTTCCTCACGCTGTGCTTCAGTAGAAACACGAATGTATATTGCTGCTGTTTTTGTCTTGTTCAAAGTCATCCCCCTCAAGACTACAATAAGACAGGCGCATATGCCCACATTTATTGTAACACATACCGCTAAAAATTTCAACTTGTTTTTTTCGTTTTGTCATCAGGTGAAACACCTCTCTTTACGCGCTCGTTAACGGAATGGATAATTTTTTCAAATACCTCACTCCGAAAAACGTATGATTTCATTTGCTCCTGTGTAACAGGATTGCCGTTTAGAGTTCTTGATAAAGTTAAGTTATTAGTCATCGCAACACCTCTCTTAAAATGATTTCCAATATTTACATTGGATATTCCAATTTTTTGATGCAAAATTTTGCATGACCTTAAAGGTCGCCGGCTGTAAAATAAAGAAAGTCATAGGCATATGCCGTTTCCAGCGTATGCCTATGACCTTTTAATTCTTTCGTGAAACTAAATGAAGCAGAGGGAAGGCTAATTTCAGCTCCCTCTGCTCTATATTTTCCGTTAATTATGCATATTGTCCTAATTATTTTAATTTCTTGCCGCAGAAATCACTTCCTTTCTTCAACGCTCGTTTTATTGATAACGAATACGTCTTGCCCTTTTGTACTTTGCGGTGGGCTTGTGGTTTATGTCTTTAAAATAAGAATAACACATAAGGATACTTTTGTCAATACTTTTTACTTTTGTCAAGCGAAATTTCAACCACACAATCTAAATGAAAAATCGACCACTCGCATCTGAATAATGGTCGATTTTTCGATTGACACACACTGTGTGTTTGGTGCGTCTTTGGCAGTATCTTTTATGGTGAGGTATTTTGAAAAAGCAAAAGAACATTTTTATCTACACATTACTCACTGTTCCAACTTCATTCTCTTCACACTTCCTCATTTAACCGCCTGTCCACATTCGTAGCAAAGCTCTTGACAATCACATCCAAAATGTTGGCGACACTTTATGATGTAACCGTTGCTACAATAAATCAGCATAGTTAATTTGCAACATAAACCCACTGTACATCGTTAAGTACGTTTCGTTTAAACCTTTCATCGCTAGAACCCATAAGAGCAGGAAAGGTTACGTAATCGATTTTATCCCCATATGCAATTTCCATATCTTCCATAAAGTCATCTAAATTGTCTAAAAAATCATCAGAGCTGTTGTCATAATCAATTATAATATCGAGGTCGCTTATTTTTGTTTGTTCGTTGCGGGCGTAGGAGCCAAAGATTCCCACTCGAAGAATATACGGATACTGTTTAGCTTCAAGAATTGTTTGCCTAACTTCGTTCGATACCATTTTTGACCTCCTCTAGCTCTGCAATAACTTCAAATTTTAGTAGTTGCTGCGTTCTTCTAAATATTATGTCAAAATCTAAACTTTCATAATCGTGGCTTGCTATATTTCTTGCGGCTTTTAGACCGATTTTGTTAAAAGAGGGTGCTTGTGCAAGAACATCCTTGCTCATTCGCTTTTTAACCTCGAAAATATTTGTTATTGCTTGTGTGACGGCAAGTTGGCATACATAATTATTGCTCAAATCGGTCGCCTTTTTTATTTTGAATACATCATAGGCATCGCCTATTGCTTTAATGTATTTTAATATTTTGTTAATGCACTCAAAATCAAGATTGTATGCCTGCTTCACTTCGTCAACTCCTTTAAAACTTGTGATTTCAATACTTTTGATGCTATTATATCAGACGGAGAAGCAAAATTCAATCAAAATCTTCATAAAATTCAAACGACCCGACGTGATTCGCATTGTTAGGGAATGTGTCGGGTGCTATTGTTATTATTGCTTATGAAAGTAAGTTTTGCTACCAGTTGATTTCTACCCTTACCCCTCTTGCATTATCAAACTCTATCCTAAACATCAGTATTAATGGGCTTGCCGTTTTCGCTTGCGACGGTGTTTCGTTTTGGTTTTTGTCCATGTGCAAAAACTCCTTTATAAAAGATTAGGGCGCAGCTTCAAAAAGAGAGCCGCGCCCTTGTGATATGGTGCGTAAAATTTGCCAATCTATATAAAAAGCCCATCAAGCGGCTGCACACTTCCGCAAATGGGCTTGGGATTTTTCTTTGAATTAGCTTTGTAGTGTTCGTATTGCAAAAATAATTATCGTAAAATTAGGGGTTGTTTTTGTGCCTTATATGGGGTATAATAAGGGTATATTTGATTCGTGAAGGAGTTGAGCATATGCAACCAATCATTAAGCCATCAAGCGAACTGCGCAAAAACTACAACAATGTAGCAGAGATATGCCGCACTAATAAAGTTCCTGTATTCCTTACTCTCAATGGCGAGGGCGATATGGTTCTTATGGACATAGAAACATATGGCCGCCGTGAAGAAAACTTGGCTACGGCAGAACGCCTGATAGCCGCTGAAACCGCACGGCTCATGGGTACGCAAGGGTATTCTATCGACGAGTTCCAAAGAAATATGCGCCAAGCCATTAAACGAGGGGTAGGCAAAAATAGATAATGTAGATAAGGTATACACGGTAATAATCGACCCTGCCGTGAACGACAGAATGTTTGACCACTTTGAATTTTTGGCAAGGGTGAGTGAATCATCCGCCGAAAGGCTTTTGGATAACCTCGTGGCCGATATGCACTCGTTGGAGCGTTTGCCGTTTCGCAATCCTGTTTTCGGCAGACCCTATTTGCGAAGCGGAAAATATCGATATATGGTATCATACGAGCGGTATCTAATCGTTTATCAAGTCGTTGATAATACGGTTTTTATTGACGACATACAGGATTCACGACAGTCTGATAATAAGTCATTGTTGTATCCATAGCTTAGTGGGCTTGTGTAATAGGCACAAACTAAACGGTGTCGTCGGCAGCATTTTTCACATCCTCCCTTGGAGTGTGTGACCCACTCTGACACCTTTTCCGCAAGCGGCAAAGGTGTCGGTGGGCTCTGCCGAGGGCTTTGTGTGTTGTGGCAAGCCACTCCACGAAAAAAGCCATTGCGAGTTTACATTCACAACGGCTTTTTTAAGTCTTTATACTTCGTGAAAGTTAAAATGACTTTTCAATCTTCATCATCGTTATTACTTTTTTTCTTGATTAACGCTGTAACAAATACGGCGATTAAACCAACAGCCGAAAAAACAAAAAGAGCAATCGCACCATAACTATTTGCGGGTTCATTTACTTCAACAGTTGATTGCCCGAGGAAAAAAACAGCAGATATTCCAAGTGCAATAGCACATACAAGCGCAACAACAAGTCTAATTGTGTTGCTTTTCTTGTTTGTTGGAAGATAAGCATTTGCAATGACCAGCCGAACAAGGTAGACACTCAAGCATATCGTAACAATCAGCATGATATTTGTTGGGTATTCTAACCATGTTATCCCAAATCCACGAAGTCCATTGTTTATGAATAACAAAATTGTCATTACCATAAACATTTGATTTCCAATTTTGTTGCGTTGCTGATTCTGCATTTCATCTAAACCGTTTTTCTTGTTATTCATTCTCATTTTCCTCCCAAAATAATTGGTCAAGTGTTTTGCCAAGCACTTTACAAATGGCAAGGCAAAGCTTAATTGAGGGATTATAGTCACCCTTTTCAATGGCGTTCATAGTTTGCCGAGCTACCCCAACAGCTTCGGCAAGGTCTTTTTGCGACATGTCTTTTGCCGCTCGTGCGGATTTTATCCGTAGATTCTTTGCCACGTCCTCACCTCCTGAATATCATTGTAGCATATACAAGAATAAAAGTCAAATATATACGACATAAATATTTTTATATATTTCTTCTGTTCATATATATACTCCATAGGTATGACTTAGGCAATGAAAATAGCAGACACCTTCTTGGCATCTGCTATCCCCAACATTCCGTAGTTTCCCCAACGTATACAGCCCCATCATTATTGCAGATTTTCTTACATCTACTTAGGTGTGTAGTGCTTTACATCTGGTCATTTTCTGTAAACCTCTGGTGCTTTCTTAATTGTGAGCCGCTTCACTCAAATAAAGAGTTTTTGCTTCATATGTTTTTAAATACAGAATTTCAATTAAATTCAACCACATTAGAGCAGAAGTGAGCGTTAAAGAGGGGAGGTGTTTTCTCAAGAAACTAAAATCAGTAAGACACCATACATAATCAATGCAAAATATATAGCAGAGGGAGTTGAAATAACTCAACCCTCTGCTTTGTTTTGTTTTACGGAAAACCTCAAAGAGGAAAACCAAGGCAACTCTGCAAACAATTTAATACTTTGGTTTTATTTCTTTAATGGTTCTTACGATTACGATGTAGGATTGTAATTTTTCGTCAAAACAATAGTCGCAATTTTCAAATTTAATTACGTAAAATCAAATTTCAATAACATCTTTATAATCCAAATAGCAAGTTATAAATTACGTTTTTACGCTCTAACCCCAGCATACAACACCGCTCCAAAAGGGAGCGGATCGAACGCCCAAGCAATGTCTGTGTTGTAACACAGACCGCTTTCAAGGGGTATCCCCTTGACCCCATGTACAAAACATTTCACTTCGTTTCATATTTTTGCGCATCAAAAAAGCAGCGGAGCTGCTTTTTTGAAAGCGTTCCGCTGCTAAAAGATTTGATATTGTGCATAGGACCGTTTCCTTCGATAGGTCGGATTTGGCTTCTTTTGCACTTGTATTGAGTATATTTCTCGCCTGTTTTCTGCATCAAGCCATTAAACAAATTTGTTTTTATAAA
>Ga0136643_10004680_pt1 | contig 18998 bp, 16 predicted proteins | sample TergutLab28metaG_FD_96883 | JGI IMG/M metagenome (GOLD analysis project Ga0136643, IMG submission 96883) | Labiotermes labralis P1 segment gut microbial communities from Petit-Saut dam, French Guiana - Lab288 P1 (version 3) (version 3) | ecosystem: Host-associated > Arthropoda: Insects >...
GGCGTGAGAGGCCCGTTGGTACTAGTACCAACGCCGGATTGGTGGCGTGAGAGGCCCGTTGGTACTAGTACCAACGCCGGATTGGTGGCGTGAGAGGCCCGTTGGTACTAGTACCAATGCCGGATTGGTGGCGTGAGAGGCCCGTTGGTACTAGTACCAACGCCGGTCGGAAAGTGTTAACTTCTACAGGTTTCACATTGAACTTTCAGTGTGTAGGATTAGAGTGTTTAAATCCTCCACAATGTGATTGAGTCTTCATTTTAACCTGTTGTAGACATCTTGGGATACGCAAACACATGTAGGACACCTCAGGATTCTGTTACAGATGTGTGTTGTTGCATATGCACATCTGTAACAGAATCTGCCTTTGTTGCATTCCTTTGTTAGAGGCCTCCCTTTTGATTGCCATGCTAAGACCAAAACATGTACAGGGGTGCTGATAAATCCTTAGCCCGACCAGGATGGAAACAAGCTGATGTTTCTGTCAGAATGATGTGAATTTCCTTCGGCGCCTTGCCTTGTAGGAAAAGAAATCTGATGACAGCTCACATCTCAATTTTGTTGAAATCGCGCACATACCTGACATTCTTCCGAGTTTGTTTCCTTCCTGGTCGGGCTAAGGACTTATCAGCACCCCAGGTAGGAGTTACACTGTAAAGTGATAAATGATACTGTGTTGTTAATTTTGCAGTGGTTGGATTAAATACTTTGTAATCATTGAATAAAGAGAGACCAACGTGATGTCACTTGCTTTATTATTTCAATATTTAATGCTCATCATGTTTGGGATGTTGATACATGTTGAGCATTAAATAATGAAATAATAAAGCAAGTGACATCAAGTTGGTCTCTTTATTCAGCTATTAAGATGATGCACAGTCCAATAAACATAAGACTCACTTTGTAATCAGTATATTGCTTGGAATGTGAAAAACATGAAGTTTATAATATCAAAGTATCTGCTGTCCACACCAGGAAGGCATGCAGTTGCAGCAGAGGAGTGGAGAAGTTCCAAATCATTAGAATCACATTGATTAAATTAATAGGTCTGACACATAGAGATATGGGTTGATGACTGTGATTTTGTTTCCAGGTGAAAATTGTGACACATTGCAGTACTCCAAGACTGTACAAGAAAAGGAAGCAGAAAACTATGGAAGTATGGCAGCAGGTGTTGTGGTAGCACTGATCCTTGTGGCTATCATAGTGGCTCTGCTGTTCTACTATAGACGTCGTGTTGCTAACCTGAAGACTGAGATTGCCCATGTGCAATACATAGCTGATCCTCAAGCTGCACCAGGTGATGCTGAACATATTGTATCAAAATTGGTGACCCTGTGTGCACTGTTCTACGAGAGTCTAGGTGGAAGTTTCAGCTGCATTGGTCATGCTATGTATGTTGCATGGTGGCATGATAATGTGGCTGGCGTGCTGTGTGCTAAATTTAAGTTGCTAATAGTAGCTGATTATTAGCAATGCTGTCTTAATGTGCCACTGGATGACAGCTGCGTTCAACATGCTGTGTTCACTGTGTGGTGTGTTAATATAATAGCATGCTTTGGAGGAGGGGGGGGGGGATTGTGTACAGATTTGCAGAACCAGTGATTAATTGCTTAATATTCATATTTCTTAACCTAGAATGTGGTACTTAATTTTTTTTTACTGAAATTTCTTCTCTAGTATTAAGATTTCATATATTATGTAAGTACATTGTTGTTGTGGTAATTTGGTAAAGGAGAATGAGTTCAGTTGAGTATGTGGCAAGCACATTAGAGATATGAAATTTGTGCAAGATTAAGGAAGAAGAGAGCACTATGTGACAGAGGCATAGATAGGATAGTATTCACGTGGATACTGGAGGGATACAGTGTGAGGGTGGCAGAGTGGATGTGCTGGTCGCAGGATAGATTCAGTGGCAGGCTTGTGGAACATGGTATAGAAAGATGGAAAGTCCTTGACTAACTGAGCAACTTTCAGCTTTTCATTAAGACCTGTGTTCCATTAAATTAGTTTTCCACGTTTTTATTTTGTATATTCAAGCTGTTCTATTAATTGTGCATTAATACGCCCAGAACTCATAGCTGTACATCATGGGTTTTGTCAGCAGATCGACACCACTTTGACAACCCAGTGTATTCGTACCAGACTCCAGCCAGTAAGGGAGACGATGGAACCAATTTGCTGTTGAACAATGTGCAGAAGATACGCAACGATCTTGTCTGTAGCAAGAACACCACCAACCTGGAGCGCCAGAAACTGGGGGCTGGCTGCAGTGAGGATGACGATGATATTAGTACCAAAGGTATGACATGTTGTATGCTTTATTTCTGTTTTCACATCATGTATTACCTGCTGGTCATCCAGATCATCGTACCTCTTTCACCATATTATGTAGCCTTGTTTAATTGCCACACACAAATTCCTCTCCAGGACCTTCCTCCTGCCAACACAAATTCTGTTATTTTTTTATTTCTAGGAAATATACAATTTTGTGTTTTTTCAACCATTCTGGCCCCATAATTTATTTAACATGTTTTAGTGTTGATTTTGTCTGATACATTAATCAGTATTCTGTCTTGCATTATTTCCTTGTCGATGATCCCCAAGAACTGTATGTTATGGCTTGCATGAGTTGATTGGCTCAGAATCATGTGCTGTCGAATGAGTTAATTAATCTAGCACCATGAGCTTTCCAACAAATTTACCCGTCTTTGAAGTCTTTTACAAATTGTACCGCCACCCTCCTTACGCTGTGTTATCCTGTTTTTAGAATCTCTTTCACTGAATGTCAGTATATAACATACATGTTCTCAGGGTACAACCAACAAGCTGCAACTCTTCTCAGTCTATTTATTTCTGTAAGATGCTCTGCATGTTTCAGACGGTTTATCCGTCCATCATCAGGGGCTCAAAACTGCACATACAGCGTCAGGCATTTTCCAGACCATTACTGTTGCCTGCAGGTAGCAGTAATGGTCTGAAAAATGCCTGATGCTGTATGTGCAGTTTTGAGCCCCTGATGATGGACAGAAAAACCGTATGAAACACGTAGAGCGTCTTACAGAAATAAATAGAGAAGAGTCGCATCTTGTTGGTTGTACCCTGAGAATATATTAGCAACGCACGGATCTATGAATGTTAAAAATAACATACATGCTTTTGTCAGAGTAAGACCACCGGAGAGAGTGTGGTTGCAATCTGTTAATGACCAGGTGAAATGTTAACACCGTCCCATCGCAGACTGCGAAATGACACTACACAACTGCTGCAAAAGAGCAGTTGACTGTCTTAAACATTGTTAGTCAACTGTGGGTTAAGCATTCCAGCATCTTGAGTTTCCTTATGAGGTGTGCTTGATTAATTAAGCATCAGTTGACAGTTACTTCATAGATTGTTTTTGTTTACATGTATGCTCAGATTAGATATCACTCTCTCTCACTCCATGCTAGAGCTGTGGTGTAGAGTCACAGTTGTGTTTTCTCTGTGTGTCATTTTGGATGTTTTGACAGCTGAATGAGATGTATCGGTGTGTTGTTAGGGGCATATGGATTGACGTATGACCATCCCACTTTTACCAAGAATCGTGAGGCAGATGCTGGTAACCCAAACGTGAATGTGTACCACAGTATTGAGGATCTACAAGATGATAGGAAGGTGGAACATCTCTACGATGAGATCAAGCAGAAGGAAGGACAGGGTAAGCTGACTGGAAGTGGAGAGTCAGGACTCCAGTGCATGATAGAAACAGATGCATCATTAAATGTAACTTGTAAGGTGCTTGTGGGACAGTGTTTGTCATTTTCATCTCCACTTGTGTATGTATGTCCTTAGAGCTTCTACTGACAAGCATTAAGCACACATGACATCCATGTATGCCCTGATGTTTTCAGACCTGGAATACGACCACCTGGATTACAGCCGTCCTGGCAGCTCCTGGAAACCACATTACCAGCGTATGGCCAATGGCTTCTCACCTCACTTGAAAGATGCTACTAGCAAAGATGGTGCTGACAGTGCAGACTGATGGTTTGCTACAAGAAAAGTTCCTGTTGGCAGGTGATGCATGCAATGAGGTTGGTGCCAATGTACAAAACTCTGAGACTGATAGGTGTATACTAACTGGGTTGAAGTGGCGGTAGAGCCAACATTACGACAGTAATCTTGAATGATTGTGGTATCCAGTTGTGATGTAGGTGTTACATTCCTGTTTGTTTGGACACATCTCTTGATGTAAATATCTGTGTAATTAAGATAGAACTGTACACCTGTTAATGGAAATCTGATTTGTCTAAACTGCAGTTACTTAGGATATGTGGCCAAGCGTAAGTTTAGAATCTGAGGGAAAGTTTAACGTTTCTCTGTTATGTTACATAATACTCTCCTATGCTATTACATAATCTTTCTGCCATTTTGAACATTGTGCATAGTGGACAGTGAGGATTCTTATCACTCCATGCTCCAACAGACAGAAATATTCCATTCTGATCTCTCAGCATCTGGATCAGAATAGCTGATTGGCTGTGGTTATGTGGTTTGTACTAACCATAAAAGTTGGAACTTGAAACATTCATGGTTGTCACATTTTTCTGTGATTTCTTTTAGCGTGAAATATTGGGTCATATAGGAACTTTTGCATTGGTTGTCCACTGATTCTCATTTTACATGCTTGTAGTAATTATGTTGTTGCACGAGGTTCTGTCTTTTTGATCACTGGAATCCAAAATGTTACCATCCTGTTTGTTTTAGAGGGAAACATTCAGGGCAGACATAATTCAAAACTGGAAATTGGCTCAAATTCAAAATACCTTACTTTGTTTTACAGAAAAAAAATATATATTCAGTTATTATGACATTAGGAAATGCTTCAATATATTCTTCATATGTCATAAAATTTCTGGACATATATCCAGAAATTATTTTTAGAAACCTTTAATGATGTTGAATATCAATGTACTTGTAGACTACTGTCTTTCGGGAATGTGATGATGATGGTGGGTAGTATGGTAGCTAGTTAGCAGTGTTTTGGAGGTTTTTCTGAAACTTTGGAACAGAGTATCATCCCAGAAGACAATATTGTTTATAATAACCACTGTGAGAAACTAAAATCTTGCAGAATTCTGTGTATGTAACATGAAAAATGCTCGTGTTTTTGAACAGAGAGTTCTACACAGCTAAAGGCATGTAGTGGTAGCTGGAGGTCTTATACACAGTATTCGTTTTGTCGGTGAGTTGATTTGACAGCTTCGTATGTGATTCATGTGATACACAAGGTAAAATATTCAAACACGTTGTCTAATATTCACAGTTTTTGGATACCATTAAGTATCACAGCTCAAATACATAGTAGTGTGGTCCGACAACATGCAGACATTTGAGCAATGTTTGTACAAGTGGGTGTGTGGCTGTGTGTATGTTCCGTTGTTTTATTTGTGCACAGTGATGGTGCTTGGATGCAGTAATACAATCAGTAAAACTGTAGCAGTCAGTAACCACTTACAAGTGACTAGAACAGAGCAATAACATTATTTACAAGCAATAATTTTTAATGAATATTTGTTTTGTTAGATTTCAGTTATTTTATGTATATATTTTAAAGATAGACTTTATCTATGTAACCATATAATGTATTGTTTTTAGTAATCGTTTCTTAATGAAGTTGCAGATTGTATATAATGTGTGTGTGTGTGTATGTGTGTGTATAACTGTGGAGTCATGTGTTCACAGCTTCCGTAATCAATACTCGAAAATCATGGAATCTGATTAGATGAGAAAGTGAAGTTAGCACAAAATGTAACTTGGTCTTCAAAAAAAAAAAAAGGACAGACACATAATATGCAAGAAGTACTTCTTATTTGAGCCAGTTACTGACAGAAAGTATGAGAAGACTGAGTAACCCACATTGTGGAAACATTAAATACTAGTTTTCTCAGATACTCCAGACCATCTTCTGTCACTGAAGTAACTTTGTCAACAAAAAAAGACCATTGTCTTTGCTGGGGGGCCACACCAGCAATGGACTGTCATTTGTGATGGGTACAGTGAAGAATGTATACAGGTTTTGAATTTCTGAGTTGTCAGGCTAAAGCCGCAACACTTCAATATCTGTGGTGCTTTGTACTGCACAGTGATCATCCTGGTAAAGACTTCACATCAGAGCATCATATATGTTCCTTACGAAAGTAGATACAGGGTTCAAATACACAGGTGCCTTCATTTATGATAATATACCAAGGTTATTCTTCATGTAATGATCAAACTGTACATATAGTCTCTTCAGAAAGAAAATTGATGGACACTTGGTGTATCATCAGTTACGGAAGATTTCATCTTAATCTGAAGTGGGGAGACTGTTTAGAGTGGTAAGCAAGGTCTGTCATTGCAGAGTTAAATCAAGAGTTATTCTTGTTTAAGATGTAAGAGTGTATAGAATTAAAGACAGTTTCAGAATAGAATGATATGACCGGGAGACTTCTACTACATCAGAAGGAACATTTCAAGATTTTGGCAGCTTCAGATTAAGATATCTGTTCGTGGTATGTGCTACAATGGCAAAGGCTATCTGAAATGTTGGTTTTAATTTTAAGTTTCACTTGCAGCATTTGGCCCTTTCTGCTTTCTCTGCTAGTTGACTGTAACACACACTATCACTAATGCAATAGACTGTAGTCACTTGGTAGAATAGAACTGTAATCACCTCAGTCATGGAAGAAATCCCACTTGCACAGTACAGTCCATTGTCATTTTTAAGATGTGAGAAAAGAAGGAAAGTAAGATATGTGGTGTGAAGAGATGGTTTCCTAAGTGTAAATAATAAAAAAAAATTGTAAAGAATATTTTATGAAGTCAAAAATACCAAGTATGAACTGAATTTCAAACATACTTTGAGACTCTTCATTCCTTTGACAGTGTGAGTGATGTCCTGTGTAGAGTTTCTTGTGGTCTGTTATAAACTGTTCTTGTCCACATTTGCCAACAAATGACAGCCTGCTTTCATTATTTTTGGGTAATAATTTACCTGTGTCATTGCAGTGTACTGCATGTCACAAATTCTGCACCCTCCCTTTCCCCGATATCCTCAGAAACTAAGTGTTTGGTTCTAATAGGGTAACAGGAATGATTACACTGTAAATAAACCAAATTTCACATTTGTGTCCAAATTCTGTGTCATGTGGAAACGGCTGCTGAGGACAAGCATGTAATCTTGTTGGCTAAGAATTTGTGGGTGACAGGTTATAGAAGATGATTTGAAATAACGAATACTAGTACAGTATTTACATGGGGAACTTTAATCCTTCTTCCCCACTCCCCTCTTACTTACTCCATGGTGCATAGTCCTTCTTGAGCAGCTAACTGGTTTGCAGCTAGTCAAGAAATTCCCCGCATTTCACGGAACCCGACAGTTCGTTACCGCACTCACAAGCGTCCGCCACCCACTCCCCTCTCTCTCTCTTTAAACCACAAGTTTGTGTCAAATTGTGGATGCATAATGTGAATACACTGTCAAGAGTAGAATATTACACATGAGAGTTGGGTAAGGAAAATTATGGCTGTATAATATTGAGAAAAAGATGGGTAGTGTGAGAAAAACTTAAAATTTTCATTTTTTCCAGTTTAATTCATAACAACCATTTTGAACCCAGATGTTATCTGTTTCGACAGCATGGAATATGATAAGTTCTGAAGGGTGATCCTTGTTAACAGTAACAGATTTCTTCTGGCAGTTTTTCCTCTTGCCTGTATCCATTCTAGAAATACTGCTTCTGTTTGCTGGGTAAGAATGTCTTGCCACACTGAAGTGAGGTAATAAAAATGAAAAACATGCATGACAAAACTGTCCAATGATAGCTGCTACTCCTGATCTGAGACAGTAGGTTGAAGATTAATGTTAAAAGGTCTGCGATGCTACTGTGATTTTGTGTCCCATATGATGAGGCCATGTATGTAGGTGAAGGTATGGCTGTTATGCTGTGGTGGGCTGCCCTGGCAGTTCAGAAAAAGTCCTAAGTGACGAAAAAGGCAACACAATAGCAGATAGTTTGCAAGTCTGTGTTCTGTTCACCAAGCTGGCACATACAGCACTAGGTATGGTGCCCATATGCTAGGCTAGTCTGTGAGTGGAAGTGGCAGAAATGATAGTATGAAGGCAGACAGTAAATGCTGGTCTGAGATACAAGGTGTAAACCCTGGGCATTGTTATGTTAAAAGTATATGCAAAGCTGCTGCTGTGCACCATGAAGGTATATTGGGTTTGACGTATTGTGGCATGCATACGTAACTTGGGCAGTAGATGGGGGTGAGTGGTTCATGCTCAAGCAGCCATATTTGTTGTACGCATTGACTGGCAGACCTGGTGTATTAAACTGTGATATGTTCTACATGGTTGGCCTAGTTCAATTAAAAATATATGGAAAATTCTCTGGTGTAATCTATGAAGATTACATTCCTATGGGAAATTTACAGATGAGCTGGTACATTGCTTTGAAACATTTGTAAAGTCCAATTAGATTGTAATCTTGACAACCATGGCCACAACTGGATATGACAGTTGCAGCGCTCTTTGCTATGCTGTTCGACTGGAATCAAAAGTATGTGTGACACTGCACTTTTTTTTTTTCTGGTGGCGGGGTGTTCGGTTGCAGCAGGAGATCCGAAATACCCACGAAGTATGGTGGATATAGTTTGGAACTGCGCAGGACTATAATCAAGGCAGCTGTTGGTTGATCCGTGATTGTGATGTGGCGATTAAATGCTGATGTCGGTTCCGTGGAGGCTGAGTTGGTAATTGTTATCCGTGCCAGTTAGTGCTGTCTGTGAGGAGAGTAGGCGCGAAGAAACGGGCTAGGGAAGGGAATGTGTCAATTTCTTCAACAGTAGTACAAGTTTGCTCGTTGTGTGTAGTTAAACGTTATAGTAATACATTCAGGAAAAAATGGAGAGTAATATTTTCAATGTAAGTGAAGTGACATTGTTACGGTTTGGAACCTGCATCCGACTCTTATTTCATACAGCCAGGTAAAGGGGCGTAGAACGTGTCTATGATTTGTAAATAGCGGTAACTAGTTGTTTGTTGATAATTAATATTAGGTAATATTTCAGTGCTGCAGGACATCAGTGCTTATGTAGATCATTTAATTTTTCCTCTCCGATGCATGTGTAACCGATCATCGTTGGGTTAGTAGTAACAGTAATAAAAAGTTGAAGTAAACAGTGAAACATAATTTTTTGTTCGACTGTGGTACATGAAAACATGGAGGTCTCCTATGGTCAATTAAAGGGCCTTTGCTGTTCATAATATACGTGAATGACATTTCCTCTCAATATAAATTCCTTATCAGAACCCTAATATTCGCTGCTGACACTAGTATCATAATTAAAAAATATTATGATCTGTATATAGTGTCAAATTAGGTCTGCCTCATATGTATAAATGGTTTACTGCTAATAGGTTAGTATATAGTCTACATAAAACGAATGTAATAAGGTTTATAACAAATTATTCTCCACACTGTACATTAAACATTGGTTATGTAGAGGAAATGGTAAATAGGAAATTCCTTAGTTTACGAATTCATAACCACTGACATTGGAAGAATAATATTGATCAAGGGATTCCACATATCAGCAGGCTGTGTTATGCAGTTTGGGCAGTGTTCCATATCAGCAACATTAACCACTCTGAATCAATTTATTTTACTTATTTTCAGTCTTTAATACTCTTTTTTGTATATTAGCTTTTGGTCCTTATAGTTTAACCATTACCTCCTTCAGAATGATTGCCCAATCTATCCATCTTCCGTTAGTTACTGAATAAATGTTATTTTTTTTGGGTGTGTGGGTGATTAGCCTTCAGCACTAGGAGGATTGATGTACCTGAGCTACACAGCCCCTCCTCCTCTTGCTGTGGGACACACTTTACCTGGTTCCTTGGTTGGGATGTGGCTGGCTTGGGTAGACCTACCAGCATGGCTTTCAACTTCACTGGGACTCACGAACCTACCCAATTGACACTGAAGGTGCCTGTGATGTGGTGACATCCCCTGGGGAGGCAGTCTGTACTGTAGTATGGAATAATTTTCTGGGGTAATTCATCCAACAGTGGAAATGTATTCATTCTGCCAAAGAATGATTGGCAGAAAACCCATAACTTCACATTAGGAGTCTATTTCAAATGAGAGATTTTGCTTCTTTCATAATATTTATTTTCATTGATAAACTTCATTGCAAATAACCAGGAACATTATCAAATATGTCTGTGGATTGTATAATATAAAGAATAAGCACCACCTTTGTAGACCAACAGTTTACCTTTCATGCTGCCAGAAAAGTGCATTCTGTGCTGGCATCAACATTTTCTGCAGTTTAGCCCCTGGTCTCAAGTCTCAGTAGTGAAAAGGCACAGTGTAAAGTAGCATTAGGAAGATACTTAAATACACACCCCTTTTTCTCTCTTGATGAGTTATCTATGTTTAAAAGAATGCAAAATCATTGTATGTGAAATCCTTATAACATTTTGTATCATAATAATTCAATATTTTTTGCCTATTTAGTATGTTTATGACGTATTCCACATCCTATTGTCCATTTGGCAGACTTCTGGATCCATGGTATGTATGTATGTATGTATTATCAGGTGTGGGCTTGTACAAAAGTTTCATATTCTCATTGAAAGGCTGAAGGGGGATTGAAAGTGCCTCAGCATTAAAAGCCATATTTGAAAGGGGAGGGGAAAAATATTTCCATGCATTAAATGTTTTGTGTGTGTAGAGCTCTGTTTGGCCATTGTTATGAATTTTTAATTACTGTCTAGATGTATTTAAAAATTAATCGACCTTTTCAGCTTTGATGGAACTGTTTGGTGTGACACAGTCAACCATATTTACCTAATCATAATTTATAAGAAATTGTAATGTCAGATGTGCTAAAACACTTAATGGGTATGTTCATGGTAAACAACTTCACACAGTGGGTAAGTCTTCATGGAAAATTATTAATTAAGATATGGGGTTAAGACAAGAGGAGGCAACTGATGACATGTATTGACATATGTAGAGAATAGTTAGTTTTGTTTGACTAATTGACTTTCCCCTCACTAGTCTGTTGTAACTGTCAATATAACATAAATGTGGAAAGACAAATATCACTAATTGCTATCCTAGTATGTGATTGTGCATAAAAATTGCATGTCACAGAATTTGCACATTCATATACTTTAAAATTTGCCTTTTTCAGTATTTATTTACTTTTGAAATATTTGTTTCATATTTTGGTGACTGAGTATTGTTTACTTGGTTGTCCTGCCTTGTAATTTGATAGACAGAAGCCACACTGCATGGTATAGCATCCGAGATTGTTATTGAATTAGCATGACTCAAGCTTCACTCTTGTTCATGCATGCCGTTGACCACAGATCATCTAGTTGACGTTGGTCCTAGTACATCATTGGCAAGATAACGGTACTTGAAAATCGTTAGATATCTCTGCCGCATTTTGAATATAGGGGAAAACAGAGACAATATTTTGACGTGAAATGCAACAAGTTTCGTTTGTAAAATGTTAGGCAAAGCGGTTTTAAGTGTTTTTATAATTAAGGGGCTGCGAGAGGGAAGGAAACTCGCAGTGCTACAAACTCGCGCTCATGTAAGTGAACAGTGGTCAGCGAGGAAGAAATATTTGGCACAGAGGAAGCATAGGTTGACCTGGGCTCACAGACGACGTAATGAAGCGTAATCCGTGATCCGAAATGTGAATGTTAGCGGTCCCAATTTCGAAAGTTGATATTTTTGTTTCGTTATTGTGTAGAAATTTAATAACTGAAATCTGGTGATATGTAAAACATCGACAATAATATTTGTAAAAGACTCGACGCAATATATTGTATTGGTAGAATATGTGACATTTGTGCGAATATTTGAATTATCATGTGCACAGAGCACTTTCGTTCGCGTTTTCCGAAGCATGTTGCAACACGTCACAAAAACACAATTGATGCAGTGCTGGTCCTTGTGGTGTTGGAAAACTGTGCGTACGTATATACATGTATATTCCAGTGATCCAAAGCTGATTCTGTGTGTCGCAAAAATCCAAAATATGTAATACTACAATATTGTAAGTATTTCACGTACAGTGTTTAAATGTTAATATAAATTTGGTAAAAAAGACTGCGAATCATTTGTCAACATAAGACATTAACTGACTACAAGGAGTAATTATTAAAGATCGTAACGTTGCTTCAAATTAAGCCTTTGCATTCATCAGAGTCTTGTGCATACATGATGCACTGCTGGCAATTCTGATGCCAGCATAGTACATACTTTTCTGAAAACATTGACGGTTGACATATTGTTTCTGAAAAAAGTCTGCGATCTCCTTAAATCTTTAAATGAACCATGTTTCACACCAACCATACCTGTTACTGTCATATACGTGTTTATATAAAGTGTACTTCGAGCCATAGACTTAGGAGTTTTATCAAGTAATGTGTGTGGACATGCTTTGTGATTATGGAAACCAAAATGAATGAACTTGATATGCTTTGCACAATTGCAAAAACCTACAGTTCAGTCACACCAAAAGTGACTGATCCAATAAAGCAAGGAACTTTATTCGTGAAAAAATTTTCTTCGCCATCAAATACAGCTGCCTTTTATTTAAAAATAGCTATGTATTTCAATTGTTTATGATGATCATCAGGCCTTCAACACAGTAGTTTAAAATAAGGTAAAGTGTCATACATATATATTCACCATATGGTTTATTTTAAAACATTGTGTTGATGGCCTGATTGTTGTAAACAACCAAAATGTGTAACACTTTCTACATAACGAGGGGCTGTGTTCAGCAGCATAAAAAATATTTGTTTTTGAACACCATCAAACAATGGTATGTACTCCATTAAAATAAGGAACTGTATAGCTGAAATCAAACCTGTTAACTTTGCAAATTATGCAGCAGGAAGTGTCTTAACACTATGTTCCCAGTGTACTGTCAGCACTCTCGGTTTCAGATTTTGTAATTTCTGAGCTGACATTAGTGTGTGTGTGTATAGGGGGGTGTGGGGGAGCTGAAGTGTGTTACATCTCTGTTTTCAAAATGAGCTGCTAGTTTTGTCATGTCCACCTGCAGGTACTAGTGTCCAAGCTGAGGGATCTATGTCAGTGAATCTGTATGTCCATTTCATTCAAAATTTCATTGAGCCATTTTGCTTTTGGCATAATTTGACATTTTCTTTCTTAAAGGGTGTTCCTTTCCTTTGAGGAACTCTGTACCTATACAAAGACACACACCTCCAATTACAGTGTTTCTGTTTTAATGTAATCTAAGATTCATGAAAACTTGCCACATAAAGTTCTCAATATATTGCAGATGTACCAAAGAAACAGAGATGTACATCGACTTCCTTGAGTCCAGCACCAGTGGGGCAAGAGAGTTGCAACCACAATAATATAGAATCTTATTATGTTTGGTGTTCAACAGTTTGGGCAACATGCATTTATAAAGGTCAACATATCACATTTAGATGACTGAAATAAAAAGGGTAGGTATAAGAAAGGATCTCAGAATTCATATCCAGTGCCCTGAGCTGAACAGTTTGGTCTCGCTGATATATCATTTCCTGAATATTTTATATTGTGAGTATGAATATCCATGGACCGACTCCTTCAGAATGTGGAGTGTTCACTTTAGTTTATTTTACCTTGAATTTTCTTGTCTTGTGGTGTTTTTAACTTATTCTGGTATCAGTAGTACTAAATTAATGCTCTCAATTTAGTCTGCTCCAAATTACCAAGGTAACAGTCGTGTTTTGTTGTGCTTATATAAACGAAAAAGACAGGACAATAGAACAATGGATGATATAGACAAGTTGCAAAAAACACTACTGTTCAGAGTGCATGTTAAATTTTGTTTAGGTGTGTGTTCACGGTCAGTACACAGATACTTGCTGTACACCAGTACCAGTACCATCTACTTCTAATCACACACAACAATAGCAGTTGATTGGTATCACTGAGAAGTGTCATTGTGTAATCTATCCCCCATTTGTCACCAAGGCGTCTTTCTTTTATGCACAGGTCATCACTAGACTATTGTGTTTCCACACATATTCACTGTGCGTTTCAGTGTTTCTGTGTGAATGAGATATTTCAGCATGTTTCCAACAGAAGTACCATGATTATCATCTTAGTTTCTTCTACTACTGCCATTTTGTTCCTGTATTGTGTTCTTGAGATTGCTAAGATTAGTTAACGGGCTGTTACTGACAGAGACACCATTCATCTGGATGACTGAGTTTGTGTCAGTGTAAATTGAAAGGTACAGGGAACCCTCTGTCCATGTGTCATGTTGCAGTACTACAGAATGAGATGAGAATTTGTACCCTGTGAAGTTTCTGGTCCAAAATGTAAGCAGCCTGGAACACAGGTATCATGTGCAGCACATGGTAGACTGTAATGATACTGTAACTTGTAATTGCTTGGTTGGTGCACGCTGCAATTCAGTGGTTGATAGGATTACAGACAGCCAGTGGCTAAGGCCAGAAATATTATTCAGTCTGTCTGTACCACTGCTAGATAGCATAAGCTGACCTTACACAATACAGTAGTGGTTGAGTCAATTCTGTAATTGCTTTCTAACTGCAGTTCACAGAACTCAGAACTGACCATGTGGCTAGAGGTGACATCATCAGATGCAAATGTATGCCCTCCATATCAACAATATTGTATTCTACTGCCTTACACAACTTACTTTCACCGTGCCATCTGCTGTGTATACATTTCAGTGTCACAGTTTCTCTGTCGATACCACAAAACACAATGGGATACAGGAGAAGTCATCCACAATGAAGAAAACAAGACTGCAAAGACATTGAAAGAGTCAGTATTCCACACATCAAGTCATCACCCAACAAAGACAAGTGATCTATAGCACTGTCTATACAGCAAGATGAAGGGACAGTAGGCTGAGTGACAGCTACAGTCATCCCTAGGTGCCACTGGTGGTCGTATAGAGCAGAATGAAAAGAAATGGCTTTCACTTTGTGATGTGTGTTCATGCTCAGATCTGAAGAGTTTATTTTGCATTGTCTGAGAGCATACCTCTTTTTCCCAGAGGCTCCACACATATACTCTGCAGTGTGAAAACATTTTCCATTGTCGTCGTGATCTCACCAGCCTGTAAAAGGCTAAGCAACATTCCGAGCAGTGCTCCGTCTGTCCCACCTTCAGTTAGCAAAAGTTCTGGATGGAAGCAATAGTTGCTTTCACATATGAAGTACAGAAGCAAAGATGACAATGGTATGGTATTATGGGCACTGTCAATGGTCTGGTACATAAGTGCTGACATTACTGATTAAAATGTGGACAGCACAGAATTTTTTGTAGAGTATTGAAATGACAACCATATTAATAATATTAACAGTTCTTTGTAATGACATCATGGAAGAGAGAACTTGGTTTGTGAGATCTGAGGTTCTCACAGCAGTTTTGGTAAAGATTCAGTTTTTCAGGGATATGATGTTACATTTATTAGATGTTGGAGATGGTTGCTGCCTTGGTAGTGGTCCAGAAATTTTTCAAAAAATGTAGCAGCCACTTAAAATATCTTGGTGCCTCAAGGGTAACATACAGCAAGTTCAGTACTGAAAACCCACAAGACAATTTTATGGTATTTAAATAGTGGTACCAATAATGAAAATGTCATCTTAGCAATCTTTTTCCCCTCAGATTCTTCATATTCTTCACTCAGCACTATAAACCATTTTGCATCTGACTTAACATGGCCCATACCTGCCAAAATCGAAGCAGGACACAATCATGCACTTGCACACACACATGGCCCTGGGGTTGACTCAGCCTATAACAGAAGTGAGTACCAGGAATATTTCCTGGGGGGTAAAGGGAGCTGGTGTGTAGGGCTGACAACCTTACCACCTTTATGTGCCGACTGTCTTGAAATCTGGGAGCCTGAACCTCCTGGAACTCTGGGGCTGTCCAGGCCTGTAATGGGATTTCTTTACCTTTTAATATATAACAGTGTACACGGTGGAAAAAAGTGTGTGATATTAAATATGTAAAAATATATACTGCTCTTCTATAATTCAGTTTCCCAATGTGACATTTCCATCAACGTTTCAGTTCTTAATAATTTTTGGTACGGGATTTGAGGTGCTCACAGTGGTGAGGATTCATAATGTGGTTTGAGTTAGGTCACCATATAGTCTGGTATGTACATGGTTATGAATGTTGTGGAGGGGCATTTTGGGTCTTTCTACGCAGGCCATCAGATGAAGGAAGCAGTAGGTCCAGGCCAAATCGTCTGTGCTGACCGTTTAGATTACACAGTCCCATATCCGAGAAGACCACAATTTCAAATCTTGATATATATTTTTCATACACTGTGTCACTTTGTTACAAAAAACTTACACATAAGTCATGCAATACATAGCCCTGTTAATTTTATGTTATACTTTGGTTTCAGCAAAAATGTATCGCAGGAAATATAATGGAAAATGGTAAGGTATATTGCCTAATACGTGTACGTAGTTGTTTTGTAATAATTTTGAAGGTTTATATTTTTTAGTAACGTCATGCTAAAAGAGGAATCGGTTATGGTATTGAAGTCGGTTGCATTACTGGTGTGTGATAAATAGTTCGAAAAACTACCACCAGGAGCGTGCCACGGAGTTGCCAATCTGTACAAGTTGTAATCTGAGGTTTATTCGTTGTTCTTGCGAGGACATGTGTGCGTGGTTTGGAAACCAGCAAAAGTAATGTGCTCTTGGAAATCAGGGTTTAAGTTCTCATTCGGAAGAAACAAACAAAAAAAGGGTAAGGTTTTGGAATTCTTAGTTGAAAAAACTGAGTATATCGACTGATGTGCATGCACAAAACAAAACACTGTTAGCAGTACGTAAGGAGCTACTATTGCCGCCGACAATTCGCTTTGCGGAAGGTGGCGACATATTTTTTGTTCATTAATAGCTAGTTACGTATATTAAAATGTGTTTTTATAGTGCTTGCTGTTTACACAATACGTGGGCCTAGTATTGGATGTTCATGTTAATGTGCGGCAAAGTATATTTTCAAGAAATGCAAAATGGTGGTCAGTGTAAAGAATAAAATTTAATTTATTCGCATTATGAATAGGAGTAAGCGAAGAATGTAGAACATGTTACGGCCTAATCTAACATTACTTGAATACAGATACGTAGTTTTACGTTAGTCATGAACAGTTTTTAGGTACGTTTGTCATGCAAGGTTTTTTCGGATATATAATAAAGGCAGGTTCCCGTACAGACTAGGATTGAGCATAAATGGCCTTAAAAACCCTTGTATATCGTGATTTAAATTTTCGATGTTCGGGGGGAGAGGGATGTTATTGAATGATTGCAGGATAGTACGTAATCTGTGCTGTTTGCGAGGCCTAGTATTAGGGGTGTAAAAATTATGTATTGTGTATCCCTGAGTGTGGTGGAAATTATTCCATAACCACAGCAAATGGTAATGTGGAGGGTGTGGATACATTGGCAGGTACAGGAATATTGCACTTCCTAAATATTTACGTACAACAGACCCCCATTAATGCTCATCATTCTGTTGATAATTCTCTGTTTTTGTGTCAAGTTTCCTCAGTTGTACATAAACGATTCCTATCCAAACTGCCAATTTGCAGGCCTCTATTGCATCCTGATAGAGACCAACTTCAAAATTGCCTTGACAGTGCACTTGCCGAGTTGGAGAACTGGATTAAAGCAAATTTATTTATTTCGTTTTTTTTTAATACTGTTCACCTTCCTTAGATCCATTACAAGATACAAGACCAACTGGATGTGGAAGTAGTCAAGATACATTAGATAGTTACAATAAAAGTATTACTTAATTCTTATTCTAAATATATAAAAATATAATTAGTCGTAGTTCAAATCAGTACATAATTATCTATGCTTGTACATGGACAAGTACTGGTTTAAAATCTCTTACATTTACAAAATTGTAGAACTCATCTATCGAGTAGAGTGTTGTCTTTAACAGAAATTTTTTTAGGAGTGACCTAAATCTGACGGGATTATGAGATTCATTTTTTAAGGTGGGAGGAAGAGTATTAAACATCTTTATCCCCATATTGTAGGGTCCTAGTTGGTACTTCTTTAGGTGAGCTGAGGGTTGATGTAAGTTTGTCCATGTTTAGGGAAAATAGTTTTCCATTCTTTACCACAAACAAAAGGAGACAGAAAATGTATTGGGAGGGCAATGTTAAGATGCCTAGTTCTGAAAACAGTCCTCTACATGAGTCTCTTCCCCCACAACTCATCATAGTTCTTATCATCCTCTTCTGCAATAAAAATACCTTTGAGCTAGAGGGCAATTGTCCCCAATATATTACCCCATACGACATTATAGTGTGAAAATATGCATAATAAATAGTTTTCAATGATTGTTCAGAAACATAGGGTTTAACCGATCTTATGGCAAAGCAAGCCGAGCTCAGCCTTGGTAGAATGGCATCAATGTGGGATTTCCAGGGCATGGAGTCATTAATGGTTAACCCCAAAAATTTTATATGAATAGCTTTAGTAATAGAGTTGCTGTCTAAGGTAACAGGTGTATGAAGATTATTCTGATTTTTATTTCGAAATTGGAGGTAATACGTTTTGCTAACATTTAAGGATAACGGGTTTTCCTGAAACCATTTGGTTAATTGGTGAATTGATGCCGAGATTGCCTTTTGGAGTTCACAGGCATTGCGACTGGTGATTATAATGCTGGTATCATCAGCAAATAGAATTGGAATTACCTTTGATGTTACTGCCATTGGCAAATCGTTGATGTATAACAAAAAAAAGTAAGGGGCCCAATACTGATCCTTGTGGGACTCCATGATTAACCTTTATCCATTCTGAAGCTACTTTAGAGTTTGTTCTAGAATTTTTTAGTAATACACGTTGGTATCTGTTGGACAAGTAAGATTCAATGAGTAGTTTAGCCTTACTAGCTATACCATAA
>Ga0136643_10004682_pt1 | contig 18997 bp, 22 predicted proteins | sample TergutLab28metaG_FD_96883 | JGI IMG/M metagenome (GOLD analysis project Ga0136643, IMG submission 96883) | Labiotermes labralis P1 segment gut microbial communities from Petit-Saut dam, French Guiana - Lab288 P1 (version 3) (version 3) | ecosystem: Host-associated > Arthropoda: Insects >...
GCAATCTTTCCGTGAGATGATTGAAAGGTTGTTAAATCAACAATCTAATGCTGCTAATATTGTCATTAATGGCGAAACTATGATACAAATTGACGAAGCGACCCGTGCGCAGGCTCAAGCAGATATTGCTGAGGATGGCTATTTTGGTGTGGCGCAGACCAGCGAACGTATTTTGAGCTTTGCCCGTGCTTTTGCGGGCGAAGATGAGGGGCGCATTGAAATAATGCGCAATGCTTTTTTGGCTGGCTTTGCTGCTGCCGAAGCTGCTTGGGGCGGACAGTTGCCTGAAATTTCTCAACAAACCTTTAATGCTGTCATGGCAGGTTTTGACGAGATGTTGGGCATTATCCAGCCTTCTGAATAATTACCACGCGCAATGGGGAGAAAGACGGAAAACCAAGATTTTAAATGTATAAATTGCGGTGGTTTTGTTACCGCCATTAAAAAAGGGACAATACGCAATCATTGTCCCTTTTGTTTACGTTCTTTGCACGTGGACATTACCCCTGGCGACCGTGCTAGTAATTGCGGCGGTGCAATGCACCCTATTTCTGTAATTTCTCACAGCAAAAAAGGATGGCAGATAATTCACCGATGCAGCACTTGCAATCACGAGCAACCCAATAAACTTGCTGATGACGATAATATAGATATTGTTGCCGAAATAATGCGAAATGCTTAACCGTGTTGACAGCACGGTTTTTTCGTGTTAAAATGAAAGTTGAGGGGATGAATATGCCTTATAAATACGACGACATTTTTAATAGTGGCGGGCAATACATCCTTGGCGACAATGTTGAGGTTATGCAGGAATTGCTTAAAAATGGTTTTGAAGGCAAATTTGACCTTGTGTATATTGACCCGCCGTTTTCCACCAACAATGTGTTTACAGTTTGTGAACGAACAAGCACCATTAGCCGTACAAAAAACGGTGATGTAGCTTATTGCGACAAATTTTCCAAAGTTGAATTTTTGGAATTTATTCGCCAGCGTCTGGTTTTGATACGAGAGCTAATGAGCGAACAAGGCTCGATTTATTTGCATATTGATACAAAAATCGGGCATTATGTCAAAATTTTGATGGATGAGGTTTTTGGAGAGAATAATTTTTTATCGGAAATAACTCGCAAAAAGTCCAATCCCAAAAATTTTGCCCGAAAGGCGTATGGCAACGAAAAAGATGTGATATTTTTTTACGCAAAAAGTGCCGGGAAGCATATTTGGAACGATATAACCGTAGCACACAATGAAGCGGATATTGCGAAAAAGTATCCAAAAATAGATGCAAACGGGCGGAAATACAATACTGTACCTCTTCATGCCCCGGGTGAAACGGTAAATGGCGTAACAGGCGGGATGTGGCGAGGGACTATGCCGCCAGCAGGAAGGCATTGGAGAACAGCCCCAGCTGAGCTTGACAGGCTAGACGAAGCTGGTTTAATTGAGTGGTCAAAAAACGGCAACCCACGACTTAAAAAATTTGCCGACGAACACAAAGGCAAGAAAATTCAAGATATTTGGCTGGATTTTAAAGACCCGCAATACCCAAAATATCCCACCCAAAAAAATTACAACATGCTGGATTTGATTGTGCGGCAATCATCTGCACCAAACTCATGGGTGCTTGATGCCTTTGCAGGAAGCGGCACAACCCTTGTTGCGGCAAAAAGAAACGGAAGAAAATTTGTTGGTATTGATAGTTCAAAAATAGCAGCAGAAATTGCGAAAATGCGGCTTGACGAAGTGAGGTAGCGCATGAAAGGTTTTTTTATTCAATATAATTCACCAGCGGTACTTACATTTAGTTCAGTTTCACTTTTAGTCCTTCTTTTGGGACAATGGACTGACCACTCTACAACATGGGCTGCTTTTTCAGTATATCGTAGCAGTTTTACAGACCCTTTGGCATATGTGCGCATTTTTGGGCATGTGCTGGGTCATGCCAACTTTGAGCATTTTTTTGGCAACTTTCTCATCATATTATTAGTGGGACCAATGCTTGAGGAGCGTTATGGTGCAAAAAAAATTCTTTTGCTTATTACTTTTACAGCTTTAATAACGGGTTTGGTGCAAATTATATTCTTTGATACAGCTCTTTTGGGTGCGTCGGGCGTGGTCTTTATGTTTATGATATTGGCTGGCTTTGCCAATATGCAGCGTGGCAAAATCCCGCTGACTTTAATTTTAGTTATTATTATTTTTATTGGGCGGGAATTTGTCGGTAGTATGACTATAGAAGACCAAGTTTCCCGCATAACCCATATAGTTGGCGGAATATGCGGCGCGATTTTTGGTGTAATTATCAACAAAGAAAAATTATTTAGATAAGGGGGAGATATTATGCAATTTGAATTATTAATTAGATTTTGGTATATTGTTACATTTGTGCTCAGTAACAATCTGTATATTGAAGAACCCGTGCCGCAACCAGATATTGTTTCTATAACAATATCTGCGGCTGGTGATGTAACCCTTGGCGGAGATGCAAGGTGGAATGGATACCACGCCTTTATGAGATATTACCGAAATAACGGGATGGAACATTTTTTCTATAATGTTAGGGATATATTTTATCAGTCTGATTTGTCAATAGTAAATTTAGAAGGTGCGTTGACGGATATTACATATCCTTACATTGACAAAGAATTCGTTTTTCGTGCCCCGCCGCATTTTGCGCGAATTTTAACATATGGAAATATTGATGCGGTAACAATAGCAAATAACCATACAATAGACTTTTTTGAAGCGGGTATTCGTGATACAAGGCGTGCGCTTGATGTTGAGGGTATTAGCTATTTTGGAAGCGAATTTAACACCATAATTGAGGTGAATGGTATAAATGTAGGGTTGTTTGGTTTTAGGATATGGTGGGATAACCAACATAACCGTGATTTGATTTATAGTGCAATACAAGACTTAAAAGACAGAGGGGCGGATTTGATAATCGCCTATCATCATTGGGGCGTGGAAAGCTCTAATTTCCCCGAGGGCTATCAAATTAGCATTGGAAGGTTTACTATTGATAGCGGTGCGCATTTGGTTTTGGGCTCGCATCCTCATGTATTGCAGGGAATAGAAAACTATAATGGCTGGAATATTGTGTATTCGTTAGCTGATTTTTCTTTTGGCGGCAATGCTAATCCCATTGACCAAGATGCAATGATTTTTCAACAAACATTTACATTTGTGGATGGGATTTTACAAATAGACAACAAAACCAATATTATTCCTGTTTTTATGTCGAGTGTGCGAACCCATAACGATTTTAGACCCACAGTGGCAGAAGGTGCGGATGCTGAAAGGATTTTGGGTAGAATTGAGAGATTTAGTGATGCCTTGAGATAAATGGATAAAGCAAAAAGATGTGGACAATTCGCATTGATAAAATCGTAGGGGCGGCATTTTGCCGCCTGTTGGAGCTAACGCTTTGCCGAATTCGGCTTCAAGGCGAAAGTGTTACAGGCGGCAAAATGCCGCCCCTACAAGAAATCCGTTGCCGTAAACTTTAGTCAGTGCGATTGCCTATTCCCAAACAAAAAATATGCTTGCTTTTGTTTTGAAACTGTTGTATAATAAAGACTATAAATTTTGGGAGTGAATGGGTGCTGGTGTGCCTCCTGGTCTTCAAAACCTGTGTTTGCGTGATGAGCGCATGGGTGGGTTCGATTCCCACACATTCCCGCCAAAAATAGTGGCGAAATGCCTAATATATTTTATGGGACACCACCTTTGGTGTCCTAATTTTGTAAAGATAACTGGCAATGATGCATAACCCCGCTTGGAGTACTTTTGAACGTCAAAAACCCTCAATTTGCGTTCAAAAGTGCTGGAAGCGGATGGTTATGCGCCATTGTCTACTATAAGGAGGCAGAAAATGAGCGAAATTGTTAAAAAAATCCAAGGTGGCGGCTGAGGTTCAAAAATTTCAGCTAGTTTGCTGACCTCAATTATTTCAAAAATCCCAACAATGTCAAATGAAAATCTTTTAGTTGGCTTTGATACTAATGATGATGGTGCTGTATATAAGCTCCGGGATGACTTGGCGATTATACAAACCCTCGATTTTTTTCCTCCATTGTGTGACGACCCTTATACATTTGGACAAATAGCCGCCGCAAATGCATTGTCAGACGTTGCTGCAATGGGGGGTGTGCCAACCCTTGCATTAAATATTTTGGCGTTTCCAAATGACGGCGACCCAGCATACCTTGAAGCTATGCTTGCTGGAGGTGCGCAAAAGGTGCAGGAAGCAGGGGCGGTACTTGCCGGCGGGCATTCGATAGCGGATGACACGGTAAAATACGGGCTTTCTGTTATGGGTGTTGTGCATCCAAATGACATTTTGTACAACAACCGCTGTGAGATGGGGGATGTTGTGGTGCTTACAAAGCCCCTTGGTGTAGGTATTGTTGCGGCGCAATATGCGGCTGGCAATGCTTCCAAAGCCACTTTTGACGAAGCGGTAAAGCACATGACATATTTAAATACAATAACCATGGATATTGCTCGTAAATATAAAATAAGTGCTGCCACAGACGTTACTGGTTTTGGGTTTTTAGGGCATCTTAACGAAATGGTTTGCGGAAATAGTATTGTGGTTGATGCCGCAAGTATTCCGCTTGTTAATGGTGCGTTGGAACTTACAACATCTGGAAAAGTAACGGGCGGAGGCAAGAAAAACAGAACTTCCCTTGGCGAAAAAATTGATTATGGCAATGTTGACGTAGCTCTGCAGGAATTAATGCTAGACCCGCAAACATCGGGTGGGCTACTTTTGAGTATGAGCAAAAATGACGCAAAGCAGCTAGTAAAAGACCTTGCGCAAAAGGGAATAATTGCCGCCGTTGTAGCGGAGGTCATTCCCAAAAGCGAAAAAAATATTATTTTAACGTAAAAAAACGCTTGACAAGCGAAGTATTGTGGTGTATAGTGTGTAAAGTCATAAACCTTGACAGGAGAACCCTAGATGGACGAACGCCTTCGTAATGCCTATTTATACGATTTTTACGGCGAATTACTAACCAATCGCCAACGTGAAATTTACAATTTGCATTTTTGTGAAGATATGTCATTGGCGGAAATTGGTGAACGATGCGGCATTTCTCGTCAAGGGGCAAATGATGCGTTGAAGCAGGCGCAAAAGTCTATGGAAGATTTTGATAAAGTACTATGCTTGCTATCAAAGCATTTTTCGCTACAAAAGCAGTTGGTGTCGGCATACGCTTTATTGGAGCAAAATGACATAGAGCAGGCGAAGCTGATTTTAAAGGATTTGATGGAGGTGTAGTATGGCATTTGAAAGTCTGGGGCAAAAATTGCAAAATGTGTTTAAGGGCTTGAAAAGCAAAGGCGTTTTGAGCGAAAAAGATGTCAAAGAAGCCATGCGTGAGGTTCGTCTTGCTCTTTTAGAAGCCGATGTAAACTTTAAGATTGTAAAAGAATTTGTTGCAAATGTTACTGAAAAGGCTGTGGGCGACACCGTTTTAAAAGGCTTAAACCCCGGGCAAGCGGTTATCAAAATTGTAAACGAAGAGCTTGTTGAATTGATGGGTAGCACTCAAAGCAAGCTAACTTTTGCAAACCAACCGCCAACGGTATATATGATGGTAGGCTTGCAAGGCTCAGGAAAGACCACTACATCAGCAAAAATTGCCGCCCAAATGCGAAAACAAGGCAAAAAACCCCTTTTGGTTGCCTGCGATATTTACCGCCCTGCGGCGATAAAGCAGTTGCAAACTCTTGGTGATAATATGGACATTCCTGTATTTGAGCGTGGCGGGCAAAACCCTGTTGCTACTGCAACCGAAGCCATTGAACATGCTCGTCATATGGGCATGGACATTGTTGTTGTGGACACCGCAGGCAGGTTGCATATTGACGAAGAGCTTATGGGTGAACTTGCAGACATCCGTACGGCAATTCGGCCGCAAGAAATTTTGCTTGTAGTGGATGCCATGACTGGGCAAGATGCGGTAAATGTAGCAGAGAGTTTTAGCGAAAAAATCGGTATAGATGGGGTTATTATCACAAAATTAGATGGTGACACCCGTGGCGGTGCTGCTTTGTCAGTCCGTAAAGTTACAGGCAAGCCGATAAAATACGTCGGAATGGGCGAAAAAGTTGAGAACCTTGAACCCTTCCACCCCGACCGCATGGCAAGTCGTATTCTTGGCATGGGTGATGTTTTGTCGCTTATAGACAAAGCTCAAGAAGCCTTTGACGCAGAGCAAGCAGCCGAACTTGAGCGAAAAATCCGCAAAAACGAATTTGACCTCAATGATTTTTTGGAGCAAATGCAGCAAGTTAAGAAAATGGGGCCTTTGCAAAACTTGCTTGGCATGATGCCGGGCATGGGCAAAATGAAAATAAATGCAGAAGACATCAATGAAAAAGCTCTTGGGCATGTGGAAGCTATTGTGAAATCCATGACACCAAAAGAGCGGGCAAATCCCGCATTGCTAAACGGCTCACGGCGCAAGCGTATAGCGGCTGGTAGCGGACGGGATGTGCAAGAGGTCAATAGAATGTTAAAGCAATTTGAAGAAATGAAAAAAATGATGGCACAGTTTACCAATATGGGCAAGTCAGGAAAACGCCGCGGCAAAATGCCAATGGGCGGCGGGTTTCCTTTCTAAATAAATTTTTCAAACAAATGGAGGAAGTAAGAAATGGTAAAAATTCGTTTAAAAAGAATGGGTGCAAAGAAAAAGCCTTTCTATCGTATTGTTGTGGCAGATGCCCGCACGGCACGTGATGGCAAAACTATCGAAGATATTGGTATTTACGACCCAACAAAAGACCCAATCGTATTCAATGTAGACACAGAAGCTGCGAAAAAATGGATGGGCAATGGTGCTCAACCAACAGATACTGTACGCAGACTTTTTAAGAATAACGGAGTGTTGTAAAAATGAAAGAATTGCTTGAAATTATCGCAAAAAGACTTGTGGATGACCCCGATGCTGTTACTGTAACCGAAAAGCAAGCACAAAAAGGTATTGTATTGGAGCTTCGTGTTGCCCAAGAAGACATGGGTAAAGTTATTGGCAAGCAAGGGCGCATTGCAAAAGCCATTCGTGTGGTAATGCGCGCCGCCGCTATTCATAATAATGCATTTTTCTCTGTGGACATTCTTCCGCAGGAGTAAGAAATTATGGATTATTTTGAGATTGGTAAAATTGTAAATACCGTGGGCGTTAAAGGCGAAATTCGTGTTTATCCCACCACCGATGAATTACGGCGATATGACCGATTGACGGAAATCGCCGTAATTTTTGACGATGGCACACGCAAAACGTGGATAATTGAAAAGGTTCGCTATCATCGAAATTTGGTAATGCTAAAACTTGCTGGCATAGATAATGTTGAAGATGCCCACAAATTACGTGGCGGAACTATTATTATTGAGCGTGAAAATGCCGTACCCCTAGGTGATGATGAGTACTACATTCCTGACCTTATAGGCATAAGCGTTGCCACCCAAGAGGGAGAACATTTAGGTACTTTAACAAATGTGCTACTGACAGGCGCAAATGACGTTTATGTTGTAAAACAGCCTAACGGAAAAGAAATATTGATACCAGCCATTGGCAAATGCATCATAGATGTGGACGTGGCGGGTAAAAAGATGGTTGTCGCACTTTTAGAGGGGCTGATATAATGAATTTTCATGTTCTCACCTTATTTCCCGAGGCCTTTGACGGAGTCAAACACTCCATGATAAAACGTGCGATGGATGATGAAAAAATTAGTATAAACACAGTATATATACGTGATTTTGCAATAAATTCCCGCCGTCAAACAGACGACTATCCTTACGGCGGCGGCGCAGGGATGATTATACGTCCAGAGCCTATTTATGACGCTTGGCAAAGTCTTAATTTGCCAAAATCACGTGTTGTTTACCTCACTCCAAGCGGCAAGGTTTTCAACCAAGCCTTGGCACAAGAGCTGTCGCAAGAAACAGATTTGATACTGCTTTGCGGTCATTATGAGGGCATAGACCAACGTATTATTGATGAAATTGTAACCGACGAAATTTCCATTGGCGACTACGTGCTGACAGGCGGGGAGTTAGCCGCCATGGTGGTTATAGATGCCGTTGCACGTCTTGTTCAAGATGTTATAAAACCAGAATCTCTAGCCCATGAGAGCTTTTCTGATGGACTTTTGGAGTATCCGCAATACACAAGACCGACAGAATTTTTGGGACGCAAAGTACCGGAAATACTTCTTTCGGGGCATCATGGGGAAATTGCAAAATGGAGATATGAAAAAGCCTTGGAATCAACCAGCCGTAAACGACCAGATTTATTGAGAGAAAAATTATGAAAAAAACTATAGCTGCAACTACTCTTGGTTGTAAGGTAAATTTATATGATACCAATGCTCTTTTAGAGGGCTTTGTTGCTGAGGGTTACACCGCAGTAGATTTTGATGATTTTGCCGATATTTATGTAATCAACACATGCTCTGTTACAAATTTAGCCGACAAAAAAAGCCGACAAATGGTAAGTAGAGCAAGGCAGCGCAATCCCCTTGCGATTATAGCTGCTATGGGTTGTTCTTCTCAGGCAAGCCCTGATAAATTTGGCGATTTGGGCGTAGATATTATTATGGGTACATCACGCCGTGGCGACCTTGTAGCTCATATTGAAAATTATAGTGGGCAACCCATTGTTGACATTGCCCCTGATACAAATGAGATGAGAAGCTATGAAGAAGAGGTTGTAGCTAATGACACAAGTCGCACTCGTGCTTTTTTAAAGATACAAGATGGCTGTGATAGTTTTTGTGCGTATTGTATTATTCCGTATGTTCGGGGTCGCTCCCGAAGCAGGGCTTATGACGACATAATGAAACAAGCCCAAAATTTTGACGATGCTGGGTATAAAGAAATTGTAGTGGCGGGTATTCATGTTGCATCTTATGGGAAAGATTTAAAAGGGAAAAATTTGCTAGATGTTTTGGGTGATATTGCCGCATTACCCAATATACAACGGGTTAGGCTGTCATCTGTTGAACCAAATATTATTACAAATGAGTTTTGTGAATTTGTGGCACAAACCCCCAAGTTTTGCGACCACCTGCATCTTTCGTTGCAATCAGGAAGCAACGAAATTTTGCGGTTTATGAACCGAAAATACACCACAGATGATTTTGCAAGAGCCGTGGAAATGTTGCGGCAAACTTCGCCAGATATTTCTATCACAACCGACATAATTGCGGGCTTTCCGGGAGAAATCGAGGAGCATCACGCTCAAACCATAGCTTTTTTGCAAGAAATCCAACTGGCAAAATTACACGTTTTTCCGTATTCGCCAAAGAAAGGCACGGCGGCTGCAAAAATGCAAGGACAAATTACAAAAGCAGTAAAAACTGCACGGGCTAAAAGTTTGATTGAGCTGGGCAAAGAGTTAGAGCAGGCTTATGCTCAAAAATTTTTAGGGAAAACCATGGATATATTAATAGAAGAAAATCGTCCAGAAGGCGTGTGTGTGGGTAAAACTAGAAATTATCTTACGGTTCACTGCACTTCAAAAGCACCGCAATTACCTAATACCATCGTGGCGGCGCATATTAGCAAGGTTCATAATGGTGTAGCTTACGGACATGTAAAATAAGTATTGCAAGACAGCAAAAAAAGTGGTATAATAGAAAACGTAATGTTGTGGTGTTATGCTTGATTGCAATGATGCGGAGGTAAAAATGCGCCCTAAAAATGTTTGCGAGACCCAAAAAATTAGTTTCATCAACAGAGATGCGCAAAAACGCACTCGTGAAGTGTTAATAGATGTTCGTGAAGCCCTTATAGAAAAGGGCTATGACCCATATGTGCAAATTGTAGGCTATATTTTATCTGGTGACCCAACATATATCACGGCGCACAACAACGCCCGTGCGGCGATTGGCAGACTGGAAAGGGACGAACTTTTGGAGGAAATGCTCGTGTTTTTTATGGAGAACAAAAAATAATGCGCATGTTAGGGCTTGATTACGGAGATAAACGTATAGGAGTAGCAATTTCTGATGGACTAGGCTGGACGGCAGCACCTTTAACAACGATAGATCGCAAAAATCCTGTTGACTTAAAAAGCAGCATAGAAGCAATTCAAAAAATTATTAATGAAAACCAAGTGAAAAGAGTTATCTTGGGGTATCCCAAAAATATGGACGGCTCGGAGGGCGAAAACTGCCAAAAAGTGCAAGATTTTAAAAGCAAATTATTTAAAGCCCTTTACGGCATAGACATTATTTTGTATGATGAAAGACTTTCGAGTAGCCGTGCTATACAAATCTATAATGAAATCGGTATAAATTCAAAAAAAATAAGGCAAGGCGGCATTGATAAAATGGCAGCGCAGGTTATTTTGCAGGGTTATTTAGATATGCAATCTAACCAAGCTAACACATACAAAGGAGAAAAAGGCATGAATGACAACAATTTAAATGAATTAGAAATGGACGACGAAGTAGAGATTGAAACTATTGTGATGACAGATGAAGACGGCAATGATGTAGAATATATGATTATTGATGAATTTGACCATGGTGGTACAACATTTTTAGTAATGATTAATGCTGTGGAAGTTGAAAATGATGAAGTAGAAGCCGTTATATTTAAGCAAGTGGAATCGACCGACGAAGAGTTTATTTATGAAGAAATTAGCGAAGATGAATATAATATGCTTGAGCCCGTGTTACAACAACGCTTGGACGATTTCGATATTGACATGAAGTAAAAAATAAACACACTTTTGGCACAGCATCCTGTGCCGTTGTTTGTGTGTTCAAAATCAGAGCGAAAGCGATAAATTAAATGAGGTGAAATTTTTGGCAAGAAAAGTAAATACAATAAATAAATTAAAAGTGTTTGCCCTTGGAGGGCTTAATGAAATCGGCAAAAATATTACAATTTTTGAATATGGACAAGACATTTTGGTTGTGGATTCTGGCATAGCCTTTCCAGCAGACGATATGCTTGGTATAGACCTTGTAATTCCAGATTTTACGTATTTGGTGCAAAACAAAGAGCGTGTGCGTGGCGTTGTGCTTACGCATGGCCACGAAGACCATATTGGGAGCTTGCCGTATATGCTGCGGGATGTAGATTGCCCTATTTATGCAACTCGCCTTACTATGGGGCTTGTTGAAATAAAGTTTAAAGAACATAAGTTGGACAAAGTAAAAACAAACTGTGTAAAACCCGGCGAAAGTGTGAAAATTGGGTGTTTTGACGTAGAATTTATTGCAGTAACTCACTCAATAGCAGATTCTGTCGCACTGGCAATAAAAACCCCAAGCTCAACAATTATTCATACAGGAGATTTTAAAATTGACCACACTCCCGTAAGCGGTCAACATATAGATTTACAACGTTTTGCAGAGATTGGCAAACAAGGTGTAGACCTTTTATTGATGGATTCAACGAATGTGGAAGCCCCAGGATTTACCATGAGCGAACGTTATGTGGGCGTGTTTTTTGAGCGGATTTTTGAAAAATATCAAGAAAACCGTATTATGGTGGCGACTTTTTCGTCAAATATTCACCGTATACAGCAGGTGATAAACTGTGCTGTAAAACATTACCGTAAAGTAGCGGTTGTTGGGCGAAGCATGGTTAATACTGTTAAAATTGCTCAAGAACTGGGCTATCTCACAATTCCGCCGCGAGTATTAATTGAGCCGAGCCAAATAAGCAAATATGAAGACAAACAAATTACAATAGTAACCACAGGTAGTCAAGGTGAGCCTATGAGTGCTCTTTCTAGAATGGCAGCAGGCGAGCATCGCCAAGTGGCGATTCGCCCAGGGGATGCTGTGGTTATTTCCGCTTCATCTATTCCGGGCAATGAACGCTCTGTATCAAGAGTTATTGACGAATTGTTTAAAAAAGGTGCTCATGTAATGTATGATGGGCAGGAGGATGTTCACGTTTCCGGTCATGCTAAACGTGAAGAGCTTAAAATCATGCACGCCCTTATTAAACCAAAATATTTTATGCCCGTACATGGAGAATACCGACATCTTAAAATGGCAAAAGAGCTTGCCATTGAGATGGGTGTGCAAAAAGAAAATTGCTTTGTTATGCAAATAGGTGAGGTATTAGAAATTGCTACTGACGGCGCAAGACAAAGCGGGAATGTGCCAAGCGGGCATGTGTTTGTGGATGGAAGCGGTGTTGGTGATGTTGGTAATATTGTGTTGCGGGATAGAAAGCATCTTTCACAAGACGGACTAATTGTCGCCATTGTAACATACGATAGCTCCACCCGTCAAATCCTTGCGGGTCCAGACCTTATTTCCCGTGGCTTTGTGTATGTGCGTGAAAGCGAAGACCTAATGTGTGAGGCAAAAGAAATTGTTGCAAATGTGTTTAACAGATGCCAAGAAACCCGCAAAAAAAGCGATTGGACGAGCATTAAAAATGACATTAAAGATGAATTACGCAGTTTTGTTTGGCAAAAAACCAAGCGTAGCCCAATGATATTGCCAGTTATTGTTGAGGTGTAAATAAGCACGGATTTACTTCAATCCGATTTTTTGCCCGTCTACACGCAACAGAGCTTTGGCTCGATTTTAAGCCAAAGCTCGATAGTTCATCAGTTTCGTTTTACGAAACCCACCCTTTGGGTGGCTCGACTTGCAGGTCGAGTGCACGAATATGGCAAAAAAATTGTGATTTGGAATTAATTCGTGGTTACGCAACTGAAAGAGGTGAAAAAATGTGGCGTAAAATCATAAACATCAGCAATTACCTTGCTGGCGGACTTTTTAACATTGGCTTGGTTGTTGGCATTATTGTGTTGGCGTATTTTACCGTAACATGGGCGTTTGATGCAGGATATGGTTTACGTGGGGACGATAATGCTTATCGCCCTGACCAAGAAGTTCTTGTTGAAATTCCAAATGAAGCCTCTGCGCTTGAAGTGGCTCGTATTTTGCGTGGCTACGAACTTATAAATAATGAATGGTCATTTTATTTTGGTGCTGTCCTAAATGGCTCGCATAGCCACTTTTTGTCTGGCACTTTTGCTCTAAATATGAATATGGGCGACCAAGCAATCATGGAAGCACTTACAGATATGAGATTTTTACGTCAAGAAGAAGGGCGGATTCTTGTTAGAGAAGGGATGCCTAATTGGCAAATTGCAAATTTAGCGGCGACCCTTGGTTATTTTACAGCCGCCGAATTTTTATATGAACTTGAAAACGGTATTTTTTTGAATGAGTTCTTACAAGGCGTTCCTGAGAGACCACAACGCCTTGAAGGCTTCTTGTTTCCAGACACATATAATTTGCCGCCGAATCCCGTTCCGAGAGACTTAATTGTGCGTATGCTTGACCGTTTTGAACAGGTTTTTGACGGTCAAATGCAAGTACAACTTGAACAGCTTGGAGTGCGTCTTGGTTGGCAGCCTAGCTTAGAGCAAATTGTGATAATTGCATCGATTGTTGAAGTTGAAGCTACGTCGGCATCGGACAGACCATTTGTTGCAAGTGTAATTTATAACCGTTTAGCTGCAAACATGCCATTGGAAATGATTACAACGGTGGTTTATGCCGCAAATACACGTGCAGACTTACTTACGACAGCTCAGTTTAATATAAATTCACCATACAACACATTTAACCGTGTTGGTCTGCCAATAGGTCCGATTAACAATCCGGGACTAAACTCGTTAACATCGGCTTTAAACCCTGCTGTTACAGATTATTTGTTTTTTGCACAAGGGAATGATGGCCTAGTTTTTGCAACAACGCAGGCGGAGCTAGATGCAATTTTGGCTAGTCATACTAATCCTGATTAAAATCCTATTCTTTTTCGGTGGCTAAAACCAACCCAAAACACCTTGTTCGGTGTTTTGGGTCGCCCCCTCAAACAATAGGTTTTAATCTAGAATTAGTATTAGGACGGGGAATGAAATGCTAGTTAAACCGCATGTTTTTGAGTTTTTAGACAGCTATGGAAAATACGCAAATGGTGAAATTTTGCAAAACTTACAAAAGCAAGCATATGCGGAAAATTTGCCTATAATTTCACGCGAAGTGGCGGGATTTTTATCAATATTATTAAACATACATAAGCCTAGGCGGATTTTGGAAATAGGTTGTGCCGTGGGTTTTTCGGCGGCTTTGTTTTTAGAAACACTGCCAAATGCCCAAATAACAACCATAGAGCGTTTTGATTATATGATAGTCCGTGCAAAAGAAAACTTTGACAATTTGGGTGTTTCGGATAAAATTAGGCTTTTAGAGCGAGATGCAGCGGAGGCTTTGCCAAGGCTTGTGGATGACGGTGAAAAGTTTGACTTTGTGTTTTTAGATGCAGCAAAAGGGCAATATATGCGCTTTTTGCCGTATATATTAGACTTGCTAGAAAGCGGAGGACTGTTTTGTGTGGATGATGTAATGCAAAAAGGAACGCTAATGCGGGAACTGAATGACATCCCCCGCAGACAACGCACCACACATCGTAATTTGAAAGAGTTTTTAGATACGGTTATGGAAGAGGGCTGCTTAAAATCAATTATACTGCCCATTGGGGATGGATTGTTAGTTAGTGTAAAGGAGAATGGATATGAAACGGACGGATAAAGTGGAACTTTTAGCTCCGGCGGGGGATTTAGAGCGGCTCAAATACGCCGTAGAATATGGTGCGGATGCGGTTTATATAGGAGGCACATCCTTTGGATTGCGCGCAAAAGCTAAAAATTTTGATATAGAACAAATGGCGCAAGGAGTGCAGTACGCTCACGCAAGAGGTGTAAAAGTTTTCGTAACTGCAAATGTTTTTGCCCGAAATGATGATTTTGATGCTATGACAGACTATTTTAAACAAGTGCAAGATATAGGAGTGGATGCACTAATAATAGCTGACCTTGGTGTTTTTCATGTAGCAAGACAAGCTGTGCCGCAAATGGAGATACATATTAGCACGCAAGCAAATATCACAAATTACCAAACGGCTTTGTTTTGGGCAAAACAGGGTGCCCAGCGTGTTGTACTTGCCCGTGAGCTAGGCTTTGGAGAAATTGCTGAAATTCACAAAAAGGCTGGCGATAAAGTTGCTATTGAAGCCTTTGTGCATGGCTCGATGTGTATTTCATATTCGGGACGCTGTCTTCTTTCGGCTTTTTTTAACCATAAGGATGCTAACAAAGGCGAATGTACCAATGTTTGCCGATATAATTTTGCTTTGGTGGAAGAGCGTAGGCAGGGCGAGTTTTTTCCTATTTATCAAGAAGATAATGGTAGCTTTATCCTTAATTCACGGGATTTATGCATGATAGAGCATATTCCTCGACTGATAAGCAGCGGCATATATTCTTTCAAAATTGAAGGTCGCATGAAAACGCCCTATTATGTAGCGACGGTGGTTAAAACCTATCGTGAAGCTATTGATGATTATTTTACCGACCCCAAATTATACGAAAGTAAAAAAACTTACTATATGGGTGAGCTTTTAAAATCTTCCAACCGCGACTTTACAACAGGCTTTTTCTTGGGCAATCCGGGAAGTTTAGGGCAAGTTTACGGGGGGGAAGGGTATTCTCGAACCTATGACTTTTTAGGCGTTGTAAGACATTATGATGAAAAAACACAAATTGCAATTATTGAGCAACGAAATAAATTTTTGTTAGGTGATACGGTCGAGTTTTTGCGGGCTGGCGGAGAACAAAATTTTGCGCAAAAAATTGAGCACTTTACAGATGATGAAGGTAATAGCATCGAATCCGCACCTCATGCCCAGCAAATTGTTAAGATAAAAACAATACAACCCGTAGGAACAATGGACATCATGCGAGGATTGGCAGAATGATTATTAGTATAGGAACAGACATAGTGGAAGTGGTAAGGGTTAAAAAAGCCGTATCACGCTTACGTTTTAGAGATAAATGCTTTACCGACGCAGAGATTTTATATTGTAGCAGCAAAAAATCTACTGCATTCCAAAGCATGGCTGGGCTTTTCGCAGCAAAAGAAGCGGTTTCAAAAGCTATCGGAAATGGATTTAGAGGTTTTTTGCCAAGAGATATAGAAATTGTGCATGATGCTTTGGGTGCGCCAAGTGTTAGACTTGCAAAAGCTGTGATATTGCCAAATGATAGCAATGTAAAAATAATGATAAGTATTTCGCACGAAAAAAATTATGCGACCGCAACGGCTATAATTTGTAAGGTATGCTGAATTCCGAGGGCTTTCAAATGTCTTTGTGCGTGGTGAAAAAATGAAAGATGACAGAAATTTTCGCAAATATCCTGCCGAGATAGTAGAAAAAACTTCTATTTTAGGAGAAATTAAGCCACGACCACCAAAGCGAAAGCTGTACACGTGGCTCTTTTTTGTTGTGGTCTTTGGAGTTATTGGCGGAGCATATATTGTGGGCTATATATTTACCCATGTAATAGGCGGTGACATACCACAAACCCGTATAGAAATGGGGTATTACACTTTGCCAACCGTCTTCAACGGTATAATTGTTAGAGACGAAGTTGTGCATCACTCTAATAGGCAAGGGGAGCTTGTTTTTTATGTTAATCAACATACAAGAGTGCAAAATGGGGATTTGGTTGCTAGTGTACGAGATTCTTTTGTAGGCGGCGTGGAAGAAGTTTTTTGGAGCGAACGTCATAGGCAAGATGCACTTGAGGCTTTGGAGCAAGCTAATTTTGACACGGGCGACATAGGCAATCTTTGGGACCTTGGTTTTTATATTAACTATATCTTGGCGCAAGATGCCCTTATTGGGAGAATCGGTAATATTTACGCACAAGATTCAGGCACCGTTTCGCTTCTTACGGATGGCATGGAGAGCTTCCTGACACTAACCAACTTATCAAATATTTCACAAGACCTTATTAATGATACATATCAAAGCGGACAACATCAATTTTCAACGACAGCGGGTTTTAGAATTGTGCGTAGCAACGATTGGCATATAGCTGCATATTTGCCTAGGCAATATGCCCAAAATTTTAATGTTGACTCAAGAATAACGATTTTTGCACACCAAAACGACTTAATTTTACCTATTAATGTGGTGGTGGAGCAAATGACAAGCATTGGCGATGACTTTTATGTAGTTTTTACTACGAACGCTGAAACTTTACGTTTTATAGACCAGCGCACTATTCGGTTTTCGTTGCATCAAAACCCTATACAAGGCTATAAAATTCCGCAAACTGCACTTGCTGTTCGCAGTGTTTTCGTTGTTCCAAGAGAATTTGTTTCAAATAGATATTTTGGCACAAACACAGTGCAGTTGATTGACGGACGCAATGTACCTGTTGGCGGCTGGGGAAGAGGTGATGAGTTTCTTATATTGGCAGATGGTGGATATTTGCGTACTTTTGATGAAATTGTATTAGAGGTCGTTGCTGAGAATGCCCAAACTGCTCACACTATAATTCACGAAATAACGCATATAGAGGCGGTAACTGGGGTTTTTCAAATTAATATGGGCTTTACTGTTTTTCGTTCTGTTACTTTGCCACAAAACTTTTCTGCTGCAGATGAATACATCATACTTGACCCCACCGAAAACCCGTTTGTAAGGCTTTTTGACTGGATTGTAACAGATGCTCGAAATGTGGACAATCGATTGCTGTTGAATTAATACTAATTCTAGATTAAAACCTGTTGTATTACCGCAAAAGTTTGTTTTGACAATATCTCTAGTTTTCCACAAAAATTTCCACAAATCTGTAAAAAAAGTGTTGACAACTTGTGGAAAATATGGTAACGTATATCAGAGGTAATTTTCATCTTCGACCAAATAAAATAGTAGGAGTAAATTGCCAAAAATATTTTGCCAAGGAGGATATCATGGGATTAGTAAAAAAGGTTAAAGAATGGTTTGAACACACAGGCGAGCGTAATTATGATGAATATGAAGAAGATGTGATTGGGGAGTACGAATACACTAATTACGGAAGTGATGTACGGCATATTAACGAAGGACGCAAAGGCGATACCGTTGCTATAACACCAAGAAAAAGTATAGCAAAACAAGAAGAACCGCAGCAAAGTTCAGTAGCAGGTTTTGTTGCTCCAAAATTGGAACTGGTAACGTCTACTCCAAAAAATTTAGAGGATGCAGCAGCGGTTGCTGATTTACATAAACAGGGCAAAACTGTACTGATTTGTCTTGCTGATATTCCTTTTGAAGAAAGTGTAAGAATTGTTGACTTTTTGAGCGGAGTAATTTATAATAGCGGCGGCGACATTAAGCAACAAACTAAAAATCGAAATTTTATCGTTGCACCAAAAGGTGTTGATATTACTGAACATCATCAAGAGCAACTTAAACAAAGCGGAGTAAACAAAAAACTGTTTAGCCGTGTGCGATAGTTTTTGGAGGGCAATAGATGGTTTATTCTGCGGCAATCCAAACCGCAATTGGTTGGTTTATTGAAATTTTGTGGTGGGCAATGATAATAAGGGCATTAATCTCTTGGTTTGCTGGGTTGAGAAATAGCTTTATAGCAGGTTTTTTGGCATTTTTTACAGAGCCTTTTGTGTCTCCTATCCGTAAACTAATTGCAAAATCCCCACTCGGCGGTGGAATGCTAGACTTTTCGTTTTTTATTTCACTTCTATTGATTCGATGGGTTTTTGGACCTTTTTTGCTTTGGCTTGCGGCACAAATACCATTTTAACAAATAATTTTGGGCGGCTTACAAAGTCGCCTGTTTTATTTCGGAGGAAAAATGAATAATGGATTGATAAAATACAATAAAATAGGTATTTTAGGCGGAAGTTTTGACCCAATTCACTTTGGGCATTTAGAAGCTGCCGAGGCTGTTCGTGCTAAACATGGACTTGATGCTATAATGCTCTTGCCTGCTGGCAAACCCGCTTTTAAACAAGATAAAGAAATGGCTACTACAGAGCAACGCTATGAAATGTGCAAATTGGCAATTTCGGACGGATACCCTAGTTTTTTTGTAAGCCGAGCAGAAATCGACCGAGGGGGCATTACCTACACAATAGA